>MEHZ011440378.1_pt1 | contig 10219 bp, 18 predicted proteins | sample 897221 | NCBI WGS metagenome assembly MEHZ01 (sample SAMN05514161, study PRJNA337945) | marine metagenome | isolation source: marine surface water | place: Arctic Ocean | collected 2007-12-13 | reverse complement strand
ACAGCCAGATAACATCAGACGTTCCAAATGTGACACCATAGAAAAGGGTGGTTGGCACCTGTCATACTTCGGGACACCCGAATTTATAAGTAATAAGCTTGCAAACTTTTCACATCAAGAGTATAACAATCCCACATATAACAATCTTGAAATTATCAAGAAGCGAGTAGAAGAAGGTGGTGACTTATTCGGAAGACATGAATCAAAGTTCGAACAGGTTGAAACTACATATTTACCGAAAAAACGTACCATGTTTTCATTTGGTAATTAGTATAAAGGTACTATTAATAGTATGTATATATGGATTCTAAATACCATACACTCTGTCAAACTAGAAGTGATATCAATGAACACCTTCCAACCCTTTACAAATATGCCAAAGAATGTGAGAGTATTATAGAGCTCGGAGTTCGTGGAGTCATATCAAGTTGGGCATTCATCAAAGGATTACTGGAAAATGAAAAAGATGTAAAAAGAATTTTACTGAATGATATCGAACCATGTGACACCGACGAACTGATGGAAGCAACGAAGGATTTAGGTGTTACCATTTCACATGAATGGAAAAATGATCTTGAATTAGATATTACAGAAAATGTGGACTTAACATTCATCGATACATGGCATGTATATGGTCAATTGAAACGAGAACTCGAAAAGTTTTCAAAGGTTACGAACAAATATATCATCATGCATGACACGACCGTTGACGAATGGCACGGTGAAACCATTCGGTGCTTCGGTGGTATTGAAACGGCAAAACTTCAATCTAAAACGTATGGCTTTCCAGTAGAAGAAATTATGAAAGGATTGTGGCCAGCTATCGAAGAATTTCTTGAGACGAATAAGGAGTGGAAACTAAAAGAACGTTTTACAAATAACAACGGATTAACTATCCTCGAGCGTATCTAGCAAAATTCATCTTCTCCATCATATAATACATCTGATAAGCATCCACCACACTTGGACACCTATACTCTTCAGGCATACACTCCGGGATTCCTTCCTTGGAGTAGTACGCAGTCGCACTCTTACGTTCTTCAAAGTGTGAAGGTTGTTGATTCATCAGCCATGTTAGATGTTCCACACAAGTGTGTATCTTACCATATCTACGCGTGTATTCAAGGGTCAAAGCCATCCCAATCTTACACGCGTACATATAGTTTTCCAGACTCGAACCGATCCACATGGTCATGGGGTGTTTCGGGTGTGCGGCGCGATACCCTCTTCGCTTTCCATCTTTGGTGAAAGGTGCGTTTTCTTGGATGTACTCTTGTTGATTTGAAAAGAACCATGCCGTATACAACATTTGACAAATCTCCAATTGAATCTTGACCACATGTTGGTCACATGACATCTCAGCAATCTCACGGGGAATCAACGAAAGAAAGAAAATATTCATTCTTGTAATCGTCGGTGTTGTAGACACGAACTTCGACGTCTCCGAAAAAGACAGAGCCGTTGGGGAGCTTCCAGATTTTGTCCTTTGCTTGTTGGTTGGCGTGATACGTCGCTTCTTTTAGGTTGAAAAAGAAGCCACGGTCGAGAATAAGGTTGGCAAGGACAACGTTGGTCACAAACATAATAAGATGTTTAATTACAAAAATGGGGTTCTACTTAGGTGTTAATCGTCTCCATCAGAGACATACTCTTCTTCCACAACTTCTTCTTCTTCCACCGGTTCTACATCCAGTTCACCTTCATCGTCAGGTATAATATCCTCCTCTTCTTCCTCTTCGAGGGGTTGTACCTCTTCCTCCACAACAGGTTTCTTTTCCTTTTTAGGTTTTTTAACTGGCTCTTTGTCGAAAATCTTTGCCAGAATTCCTGGAACCTTCTTCGCGAAAGCCAATTGTTTTTCGTTATTTTTTTTCATTCTTTCGAGAAAATCTTTACTGAATCCATGAGACTTGTACGCCTGTAAAACACTCTTGAAAGGTGGCCTCTCCCCATGGCGGTAGTACTTGTCGTACATATCTGCGATGGCAGCATTCACCTTGACCCGAACCATACCATTTTTGAGTATACGCAAAGTCACCTGAACGTGGTCGCCATAGAGGAGTTCCGGTTCATACGTCTTTTCAGGTACATGTCGAGGTGTGGGTTCAAGAAGTTGTGGTTCGACGTAAGGAATACCCATCTCTTCGTTATTTTTTTTGAGTGCCGTCAGATATCGATCTTGGTGATAGACGGGACCTTTTTTGAACTCGTAAAGGATTGGGTTCTTACGTGCGACGATGTCATGCAGGAAAGTTCCCTCTTTTATAGGACCCACCGCACGGGGTGGGTCGCATTTAACACGCTGGGATGGTCGTCTGTACATGATCTTTCACAATTTTATCCTCTAACTTAGGTGTCAGAAAATAGTCCAACTCACATCGAATCACATGTGCTGATTGTTGATTCACGTGTGTGTAATACGGGCCCCAAATCTCGATAACCTTGCGTTCCTTGTCGTACCAAAGATAATCGAGACCCAGTTTCTGTGTGAGCCAGTAAAACTTCTTACCAGTCTTTCCTATGAACGAAAACACCTGATCCTCCGTGTATTCACTTACGTCCATTTGGGAATAATGAGTGGTCGGGGGGGTGTACGGGGCCATCGTTTCTCTTTGATATACTATTCTCCTTTTGTTTAAGTACGTTTCTGACGTGTTTTTGTGAAAATGTTTGTTTTTTGTTTTTCTTATCGTTTTTAGTCACACGTTTTTTTGGTTCTTTATACTCCATATTGATACTATACGAATATTTTCTTTAACACTTAGGCATCCTCTTCATCAACGAGTGAAATATCATCATCCGTTTCCTCTTCGTCATCCGTAGCCTCGTAATCCTCGTCTTCACTATCATCGAGAAGAACATATCCCTGAGGGAACTTTGCGAAGAGATCAGTCTCTTCTAATGTATCGACATCATAAAATCCGGACACGGTGTTTTTGGGAATCGTTTCATCTTGATCTATAAAGTCATAAAAGTTATTTTTATTTCTTTCCAGAAAGTTTACGATGTATGAATCTTGATTTTCGAGTACAGTTCGGGCGATCTGTGTCGTCCCATCTTCACATTCGACGTCAACGATCATAACTATCTTATCTTGTTTTTTAATCTTTAATAATACTAAATGGAGACGTTAAAAGAGTGGGGAATGTATTATATATCAAACAGACGTGTACATGAAAATGATGCGGTAATGTTTGATATAGATGATACACTCATTTTTACGGATGGTCGTCCAAACACACCGATGATAGATCTTCTCCATGAGGCGGTGAACATGGGATATCAAATCGTAATCATCACCGCGAGACCTGGTTTGGAGTCGGTTATAAAATGGACTGTCAAACAGCTGGACGAGTACAAAATAGGATACCATTATTTAGGGTTTACGAGTGCAGAGACGAAACATATCATGAAACAAAAATTGCCTTACAAGTTCATTCTATCTGTGGGTGATATGCCAACCGATCTCACCGAATCTAAACACTATCTCAACATTTCCAGTTACGATCACAATTGAGACAACTCACGAATGTTGTCATGGGTTCATCCGCCGACCTCGTCTGAAGCTGATAATACGTCGTCTTTTTAGATCTACACCGTCCACACTTGAAGAAACCCTCTTGGTTTAGAGCTTCTTTTGTGAGTGCCTGTTTTCGCAGTTCTTTGTGAATCTTGATTTCCACCTGTTTAGCGTACATCCCTTCCGGACATAACTCATCTGGACGCATTTCAATCACATCTTTCGTTTTTAATCTTTTCTCTACAATCTGTAGCTTCAGTTTAGGATTGTCCCGGAGGCTTTTTTGTAAAGACAAAAACTTCTGCTTATAAATATTTGAATATTTGTGGTTGTCCCAGGCCGCTTCCTGTCCAATCTCTTTTGCTCGATCCATCGCGTGATTTAGTATACACTTCTCGAGATTTATGCATATTGCATTATCTATCGGAATCTCGAGAATTGTGGACAGACGTTCAACAACGAATTGACGAGTCTTGTTTTCCATGTTATCTTATATTTACACCATTTCTTTATTCACTTAGGGCAAAGGGAGACCTTCGTAGACATTACTGCGTTCAGAGGAATCGAACGCATCAGAAACCCTGCGCGCTGGGTTTGTATCAACGAAACCATAACGGTACGCGGCGCGACCGGAAACGTAATTCTCACACGAGCGGAAGACCATCCACGCGACAACGATCAGTATCGCGGTGACGAGGAGTAGACGATTATTCATTTACAATTTACGAATATTTTTTTATAGGAGAATCGTAAGATGAACAAGGCGATTCTCATTCATGAGAAATTAGGGGACGTAAAAGAAATAGACCTGGACATAGCTCCAAATAAGAATGAAATATTTAAGATACTCGGTGGACGACAAACATTCATAGGGCAGTGGCCTGAAATAGATGTGGTCATCATGAAACCCGAAGATGGTAAAGTGAAGAACGAAAACACTTTACCACATCCGTTTGATGCGGAAAAAGTTTATGGGAAAATTTTACTCGTGCGAATGGATAAACACTCAGAACCCCAAGACTTTACATTAAGTGAGTACCTTAGGTACAAACGCCTCCCCGTTTAAGACGGCGTTGGCATACTTCATACAAAGCTGGAAATGTACATACGCCCAATCCATCGGATTATCGATGGAAGGCTTACCTGGTAGAGGGTTATCGTTGACTATACCGATGACATCTACTCGATCGCCACTGATAGACTTTGCCATGATACCTCCAACACTTTTCAACCACATGGCGTGGTCTTCATTTTTACAATCGAAACTCCTGACGAAATGCGCCATTTATATTACTTGGGATTCTTTTCTATAAGTAGTCGCGCACTCGGATCGGTCACAGTCGTCCATTTGGGACGCCAGATTTCTGAGATCAGGTGATCGTTGTCTCGTCCGTACATCTTCCAAAAGATGTTTCTGTACAAAGCTTCTTCTTTTGTCAAAGGAACGTTGTGACCCCTGGCTCGTACCTTCGTTTCCTTAAAAAGTGCGTCGTCCACGTCATCTTCGGCGTACTTTTTAATTTCGTCAACCCAATTCGTCCCCACTGCGTCGCTCATCCCGTCCTTCTGTCGCCACAAAATATCATGTGGAAGATATCCTTCGAAAGCCTCTCGCAGTATGCGTTTCTCTATCGCGTCCATCTTCTCGGTTTGGTTAATAGTCATACACAAATCGATAAACTCCTTGTCCAAAAACGGAACGATAAGGTCGAGACCATGTGCCCCCGCACACCTATCCGCCCTCAACCCATCGAATTGATGAATCAGACGAAGACGTCTCATGTTTTCACATGCGAATTCATCAACACTCGGCGCGTTATGGAAATAGAGGTATCCACCCAGAATCTCATCAGCACCTTCACCTGAAAAGATGTACCGACAAGGGGTGTGTTGTTTGATGTACTTACAGAGAAGCCACATCGGTGTGCTCGCTCGCACGGTTGTCGTGTCGTAGGACTCGAGTGAATGAATCACATCGTTTATGTGTGCGATACCCTCCTGTACCGTGAACTTCACTTCCGTGTGGTCAGTATCCAAGTACTTTGCGACTTTTCGCGCCGCCTTGAGATCGGGACTCCCTTCGAGACCGATCGAGAAGGTTCGGATCTTCCCGAGTTTACGGGACGCGATGGACGCGATGAGACTGCTATCGAGACCACCAGAGAGAAGAAAACCAATATCACGGTGTGTGTTATTGAGTCGGTCATGAACGGCATTTTCGAGTGCATGTCTGACTTGGAGCTTGAATCCATTCCTGATATACTTATTAACACGCCAATATCCCGTGTGGTAACACACAAAGTCGTTGATGTAAGAATCATAAATATGTCCAGGTGGAAAAATCTTGATTTCACTGTTTAGAAAGAGGAGTGCCTTCACTTCACTCGCGAATGCTATAGAGTTCTCGGCGTATCGTGTGTAAAACATGGGGCGTACACCGACAGGATCTCTGGCGGCCATTATGCGCTTACCGTCCGTCCATACGAATGCAAAATCACCGTTGATCATATCCACAGTCTTCATGATTCCAAAACTTTGAACGAGAGGAAGAAGTACTTCACAGTCACTCGCGCTCTTTTCATTGCCCGAACGAAAATCACGATGATTGTAAATCTCTCCGTTACACATCAACATCTCCTTACCATCGACGAATGGTTGCATGCCAGCTTCAGTTAAATCGTTGATGGCGAGTCGATAAAAGTCCATACGACATTTACCCTTGGTTTTGGTGCGATAATCATCCGGACCTCGGTGAGAAAGGAGGTGTGAAGAAACTTCGACTTCGTCACCGAAGAGAGCCAGGATGCCACACATTTATAGTACAAATCACTTTATTTTTAAGCTGAAGTTCATCCATTCTACGTATTTATCGGGCGAGGCGTCACCGTCCATCTCTTGTCCGGACATGGATACGGACTCCCGCACCCCCGTCGCATCGGCATCGAACCGTAATATACAATAAAATGATGCGTTGGTACGACTCGCGATTTCATCGATCGTGTGAAAATCGTACGTCTCCAATTCTAAATAGCGTCCCACTTGTTCAGGTGTTCTGGGTTTTGCATCAAAATTGGTTTCAATTTTTCGGTTCGAACTCGACATGTCAAGACTGGGCCAAATACCGTGACGTGATCTAAATGATGATACATATTTTACACATTTTTCTGCGACTGGTTTTTCTGCGAAACATATGTAACGTGGTTTCGCCGATGGATCCACGAGACTGAGATATGTTCCATTCAGGTTTAATTTTACAAAGTGGAACTCCATTTAAAATATATAAGGAAAATATCTTTAATTAATATAGATGAACTTCCCAAAAACGCCTGGTCAATGTAAATATATGCTCGCTCTTAGGTCACACAAACCAATCGTGATCGGAACGGGTCCCGCGGGGAGTGGAAAGACTATGTTGGCGTGTCAGATTGCGATGGAACATATCCAGAGAAATATCAGGGGTCGGGTTGTACTCACGAGACCTATCGTAGCGGCCGACGAGGACATGGGATATCTCCCGGGGGATATGGATCAGAAGATGGAACCGTGGACGAAACCGATGTATGACATTTTCGAACGAAGTATGACACATAACCAGATGGATAGATGTATCGTGATTGAACCCCTGGGGTATATGCGAGGACGAACATTCGACAATACCCTCATCATAGCCGATGAGATGCAAAATGCCACACCCAATCAGATGAAGATGTTACTCACGAGAATCGGTGAAGGTACGAAACTCATCGTGACTGGTGATCTTGAACAATCGGATCTTGGTCCCGAAAATGGTCTCGCGGATCTCATTTATAAGATGCAGTGCAAAGATCTCGAGTACATCACACATGTCAGAATGGAAGACGAAGATATTGTTCGACACCCAGCGGTTAAAGAAGTACTCAGTATTTTAGAAAAATGACCAATACGGTCATCATCGCACTCCCGGGTCGAACCTTCTCCGGACGGTTTATGATGAATCTCGTAAATACCGTGATGACCCTAAAGTCGAAAGACTGGAACGTACTCATCACGAATGAATATTCCAGTTATGTCCCATTTTCCAGGATGAAAACCCTCGGTCTTGATGTACTTCGGGGTGCTGACCAGATACCCTTTGACGGTAAGCTCGAATACGACGCGTGGCTCACGATAGATTCTGATATCGTCTTCACTCCAGAACAAGTTCTTGAACTTCTCGAGGATACGAAAACACACCAGGTTGTCTCAGGTGTGTACCGAATGGAGGATCTGAAACACTTCGCGGCTGTAAAGGAATGGAACACGGACTATTTCAAAAAGTTTGGAACGTTTCAGTTCATGAAAGTCGATGACCTCGAAGGAGCGCCTAAGTTTGTCCCCGTCGCCTATAACGGCATGGGTTTCTTCGCGTGTCGCAAGGGGGTCATCGAGAAGTTGAAGTATCCATACTTTAGCTACCCTCTCATAGAAGTCGATGGACTGAAAGATATGTGTTCCGAAGATGTCGCGTTTTGTAAGAACCTCACCGATGCGGGATTTGAGATAATTGTGAATACGACCCTCCGTGTTGGGCACGAGAAAACTCTCGTAATTTGAGGTTTTGTACATCGTTGTTGAACATTCGGAGTTCTTGATCCACCCGTTTTAGGTGTTTCTCCATCTTCATTTTTTCGTTTTTGATTCGCTCGTACCATTCGAGCATCTCGTAGACTTCCTGATCGATATCAGCATATCGCTCGGCAAGTTTATAGTCCGTGGTAAGTTCTTGGAGATCAACCGCGATTTCTTCGAGACGAACTTCGAGGTCTTGACACTTGTCTTTGAATTCTTCCATGTTACTACTGTTAAAGATTTTATTGTTTATATTAGTAATGATTCCGAAGGTTATACATAAAGTGCTCATCGTCGAGGATGGAAAACTTCCCGTGTTGCCCGATGGTATGAAAAAGGCACTCGAGACGTGGTATCGCATGAATCCTGGGTACAAAGTCAAGATGTATTCGGGTGATGATTGTGTCGCCTACATCAAGGAACATTTCGATGATGAGATACTCGAAGCGTACAACACCTTACAGCCGTACGCGTACAAGAGTGATCTCGCGAGACAACTTATTTTGTACAACGAAGGTGGGTGGTATACCGATATGCGAATGGTATGTTTACAGCCACTCGAAGCCTTGAATGCGTTGAACAAAGACTTTTACGCCTGTATAGATACGCCTCAGAAACAGGTATGTATATGTAACGGGTTCATAGGTTCACAGTCCGGGCACCCGATTGCGAAAAAAATGATTGACATCATCTTGTGGAACGTAAAACAAAGACACTATGGGTTAGATTGTTTGTGTCCAACTGGACCGGGTGTATACATAAACGCGTGTATCGATTACATGCGTACAAAGGCATCGAATTGTGCGATTGGCAAACATGTAATCGAGAATGGTGAACAGTTCATGGACTTTGGTAATGCTCGATTGATAAAAGTAAAGTATAACAACGCGAAAGGTGCGGACAATAGCGATGTTCGAGGAGCGAACGATTACGGAGAAATGTGGAGAAGTGGTCAGATTTATTTGAACAAAGACTGAATGTATTCCATGTCGTGATCCATCCATACTTGATGACACCCCACTGGGTCGTCATATTTGAGTACCTGGATTCCAAACTCTTTCGCCTCTTCCCTCGAGGGTCTCGTGAGATCTGAAATCGTAAAGTACACATCTTCCGGTTCACCCCGCCAGGGTTTCTTCTGACAAAACTGAATCATACTCGAAACCTTTCTCAGAGAAAATCCTCCATTCAAAAGGATAAACTTGTTTGGAAAACTATCGAAGTTGTCAGATTTGAATGGGTGATCACCCTTTAAACATCTCGGACATGTGCATGTCATACAGCACACGTTCATCAGGTTTCCATGCCAATTGATGTAATAGTGTCCACACGGACCACCGACATAGTCGTACTCTAAAAACTTTTCAGGAATTCTTTTGAACAGATAAGAGTCCCACTGGTTTAGAAGAACATGTTCATACCTGGAAAATATATTCCAAAAGTCGACACTGGTTAATAGACGACTGTATTCGTTTACATCGACATTCGATTCATACACTTGTTCGTATCTGACATTTTTCCAGTCTTTCGTGACATCCATGATGAGCTCTTTATTTTCACCACTGTGTACGATGACGAGAGCCGTATCTCCGCCACCGTAGATGTTGGCTATGTTCCACAAATTGTATTTGATGATATCTTTGGGTCGAAACTCAATAAACATCATACACAATTTGGATGTATCGGCCCATTCTATATTTTTACCGGTCGGTTCTTTCGTATGTGTTTTAACAATATCGAAATACGCTTCCATATATACATACGTGACACGAGTTCTTTTAACTTACATTAACTTATCATACAAATTATCGTTCGAGGTGATGATATTTCCATCCTTCCAACGGTTCTCTTCCTTTTCGATCGACTTGATGTGCCACATGGCGAGTTTGGGTTCAGCTTGTATGGCGACAATCTTATCCGTTCCGGACAACTTTGTGTGCATCTCGTTCGTCCATTTGATGTGATCACATTTTTTGAAGATACGTGTCTGAAAGTCTGGCCAATTGATCCATCCTACTTCGTTGATCTTGTAGTTACACCGTTCCAAAAATGCCTGTGTGTATCCGGGGTCGATGTTAATTCGTGGAACGGCGATGATTTCAGCTCCAGATT
>MEHZ011655535.1_pt1 | contig 10236 bp, 7 predicted proteins | sample 897221 | NCBI WGS metagenome assembly MEHZ01 (sample SAMN05514161, study PRJNA337945) | marine metagenome | isolation source: marine surface water | place: Arctic Ocean | collected 2007-12-13 | reverse complement strand
GCAACTTTTCCTCTCCCGCAAGAGGTTTTAGTATCAAGTACAAAACCCTTAACCGGTCATGGACTTTCCCTCTCAAGTATAATGGAGGCTGCTTTTTGCTGCATTGCACTTAAAGACCAATTCCTTCCTGGTTCTGCCCATGTCACGACCCCAGACCCAGAGCTTGGACACCTTAATCTTTTACAGGAAAGTAGAGAGCAAGCAGTGAATCGAGCCATGAGCAATAGTAGTGGTTTTGGAGGAGCGAATGTCAGTCTAATCTTCGAAAAAGCATAATTTTAAATTGTCAATTAATGTCCGACTTAATTAAATCGATAATTGAAAGAAGAACTTCAAAACCAAATACTTTTTTTAATAAATCACCTGATCCGGAAATTATTCGACAATCCATAGAAATTGCCCGCAATGCCCCTAATCACCATCGCACTGAACCCGCCCGCTTTTACTTACTCGATTCAAAACGGATTGAAACAGTAGGTCAACTATTTGGCGAAATCGTCGCCGGCGACCGGACTGATCCACACTTAGTCGAACGAGGGAAAAAGAAAGCAAGCGAATGGGGAAATTGCCCGGGTCTGCTTATTGTAACCTGCCACACTGATCAGAATGCCGAACTCATACAAAAAAAACCAGCTGTAGTAGAGGAGGATTATGCGACCTGTTGCTGTATCTGCCAAAACCTCCTTTTACTTCTTGAAAAAGAAGGAATATCTTCCAAATGGAGCACTGGACCAGTTTGGGAACATCCTCATTTTGCAGAAACAATTGGCCTAACCTCACCTAAAGATGAACGCGTGGTTGCACTCATATTTTATGGGTATTCCGAGAACAAACTCGAGCCAAGAACCCTTACTCCAATCAACCAACACCTAGTCGATTACCTCTAGTTCTGCCTAAATTCAAAAATCGCAGGGAAATCTTAATCCTTTGCGATTGACCCCAAGGCATTCCTTTGATTAATAAATCTCCTTGGTTTAACACCATGGGACGGCGAAATAGCTCAGTCGGTAGAGCAGAGGACTGAAAATCCTTGTGTCCCCGGTTCGATTCCGGGTTTCGCCACCATCCCATGTTCCGTAGGGGTTCTAGCCAATTTTGCCACTAAAAATAGGCTAAGTGACAACGAAAGTGACAACAAACTTGAATAAGTCTCTATACATTCAGTAATGTTTATAAATGTACATATGGGGGGGCGGAGGTAAGTAAAACAGATCGAATGATTACCTAAGACTGATTCCACCCCTCAAAAAAAATTTGATGAATGTGATATCACTTTCTACACACTTGACCACTAAGTTTTAAGTCGATTAGCATTCCACCCATGCAGATCCACATCCACAAAGACGGCAAGACCCATGGCGCTATATTCAGTTGAGCAAGTCCGCCAATACCTGAAGGCGGGTAATCTCAAAGGTGACGATCTTGCATGCCATGATGGTGCAAATTGGATCAAGTTATCGCAAGTGCCATGAAGTTGCTCCCACCAAGCCCAAGTCTTTAGTAAAACAAGTTAACAACCCGTGAAAGTTGAGACTAAACTAACCAAGAAAAGCAGGGTAAAATTGCTTATAATTATCAGCTTTTTTTGTGGTTATTGCTGGATTATCTGCAACTACCTACTAAGCGGAGATGATGAAGGTAAACGTGAAGCAAATGCACCTGTTGCAGGCAACTAGAACCTATTTATCCTATCACCTGACCAAGTCGTGAACGTATACGACGGAGACACCTTCAACATCGATTTACCAAACATGCATCCTTTGTTAGGAGATGATCTATCCATTCGTTTATTCGGAGTCGATACACCAGAGATGCGAGGTGCTTAAGATGAGGTTAAAGTATTAGCTTTGCATGTCCAGCAATTGACCGAAATGCACTCAAAGGAGCAAGTAAGATCGAGTTAAGGAATCCTCAACCCGTGAGTAGTGAGTCCCTCTTTTGATAAGTTTGATAGTTTTTCCCCAATATCCTCAGACCACATTTCATGATGATTTTAGAAATAACCAATTGATAGTCCATTGCTGAATTGCTTATTGCTGTTGGAGACCTACACGGAAACCACGTCCGTTCCCGCGAACACTAGGATTATTGCTAATGCGTGCAGCAGAACGCAAGCCCGTCCCGACAACGCCCCAGGCACCACCGCGTAGAACCCGTTCCGAGCCCGATGCCGGCCCCGTGGGATTGAGCACCGGGTTACCGCTTGGGTATGCGGCTTGGTACCAGTCCGCGGTCCATTCCCATACATTGCCATGCATGTCAAAAAAGCCCCATGGATTAGCCAGATATTGACCTACATCACGAGTTTGGCCCAAGCCACTAAGGGGGTAATTGGTAAGCGTCGCATTGATTCCGTTCCCCCACGAATACATCGTACTCGTTCCTGCCCGACAGGCATATTCCCATTGCGACTCCGTCGGCAGGACATACGACCAACCCGCGGGGAAATTTCCGGATTGCTGAGCGTTCAAACGAGCCAAGAAAATCTGAATTTCCAACCAGCTGACTTTTTCCACTGGCCGGTTCGGGTTGTTAGGCCATTGGCTCGGAGTGGGACTAATACTGTTGGTATTCCCGATCATAACCGCCTCATACTGGGCTTGTGTCACTTCGTACTTGCCTAAATAAAAGCCTGTCGTGAGGGATACATTGTGCTCTTCCTCACGGTCAGACTGCCTACCCGTTTCTGTGGTCGGGCTTCCCATAGTAAAAGTGCCAGGTTGCACCCAGAGCATTTCCAAATGGACAGTCGAGTTTAAATCAGCAGTGTGCGTGCTCGACATGCCTACATTGATTGTACGAGAGGCATTGGCCTCATTCCCCGCTGCATCTGTCACAGTGTAAGATAAAACATAGGTACCGGTAGAATTGATGTCCACCATGCCAGTAACTAAGACTGAACTGGTAATATCTCCGTCTCGTGCATCGTGTGCTTGGTAACCGGGGTCTGTCCAATTTACAAAATACGAATGTAACATATTAGAACCACCAGACAAAATAATCGTAGGATCAGAAATATCAGGCTGAATAAACTTGTAAGCAATACGAAAACCAAGGTTATTAAACCTCTTATCAGGAGTGTCAAACAATCTGGTGGCGGATCTAATCCCTTGAGCCGGAAAAGTATAAGAGCCACCTCTTTTCACCCGATATGTTCCAAATGCAGGACCCTCAGGATTTGTAATAGCCGCACTAGAATAACTAGCGATCCAATCTGCAACATGCTCGGTTATATTTCCATGCATATCATGCAAACCCCAATTATTAGGAGAATACTGGCCGACATTTTCTATCAAACCACTACCAGCATCATAATTTGCTTTTGATGAATTAATATCATTACCCCATGCATAGGATGTACCCGAACCGGCTCGACAAGTGTACTCCCACTCGGCTTCAGTGGGCAAAGTATATTTCCAACCATTACCCAGATTACCATGTTCTTGCTCCATCGTATTAAGTCGAGAAAGGAATATTTGTACATCATCCCAACTTACATTTACAACTGGCTTATTGCCTCTATACACTCCTATACTTGGAGTTGCATTCAAAGCTCGATTGTTACCAAGCATCACAGTCCTATATTGATTCTGAGTGACCTCATGCTGTCCAATAAAAAAATCATGAGTGAGAGTTACATTATGCTCGGGAGTAGCAACTCCTGCCTGTCCCATCGTAAAAGTCTTACCTTTTATTAAAACCATTGGCAGGTTGGCTGCAGATGGAACCAAGTGATAAGTCCGAGTTGAATTAACTTCAACCTGAATTGAAGAAGTAACCACCGACCCAAAATCATTACTTACAGTCAAAGAATAATTCCCATCATGTAAACTTCCGTTTAGATCGGATAACTGAAGAATACGATTAGTGGCTCCTGTAATAGATTGGTCGTTTTTAAACCACTGATAATTTAAATACTTACCCTGAGCATCTGAGTTAAAAATAATGTTTTGACCATTAAATACCAGACCAGGATCCTGTGGATATTCCGTTAACTCAGGCCTTAAATATTTTAATATCTGCTCATTCAATTGAGTGGAAGTGATCGAGGAGGATTGTATCATTTGAGAAGTAATCGATCGATTTAAATCGGCGAGTACATCAGAACCGAGCATTAATTTGGTCACAGTCCGGTTGAGGTCGCTTAACACGGAAGTTGGTAGCATATCACGGGTTATAGGTTTATTAAGCTCAGTGAGTATATCACTTCCCAGCATTGACTTGGTAACTGCACCTGCCTTGATGGAATTTGCGGTCTGGGCTATCTCCGCAGTCTTAGCAAACTTGGCCATTTCAGCAACCAATGCACGCGGGGTCGCAGTAATCAGTTGATCGGGGGATAAATGCTGTAATCCTTCACCATCTTTATTGTCAAATTCAACTCTTAGGTATAGCTGGTCGTAAAAAAGAAATAATTCAGCAGGTAATGGATTCATACCCTGCCCGCCCAGCAAGACATTGTAGCGTCCATTATGGACAGAGACTTTGATTGTTTCCCCAACCTTCATTCCATTTCTCCAATGAGATGTGCCTTTTCCATCGTGCAGGGAAAATGTGAATCGAGCTTCTCCTGAGTAATTGGCACCGAGAATTGCAATCTTGCCTGAATAAGGAACCGGGGGTGCAGAATAAAGGGATAGCACAAATAGAAATGGAAAAAGTCTAATTAGTGTTTTTTTCATCATCCAATTATATCCTAATAATTAGCATCATTCCTATTATAAGATTTAACTAATTTTATAAACTCAAGTACAGACTCGTCAAACATACCCAAATAACGATATCCGATTGAGCGGCAGAGCTGGGTGTGACGTGGGTCAAGATATTGGATAAAAAAATTTAAATTAGACCGAATGTGAATTAATAACTTATGTCTGCTAATTTAGGTCTGGGCTGTGGAAACCCATATTGCCGTGGCATTCGCTCGGGGCAAAGGTGGCCTTTACCAAAATACAGATCCGTCCCGCCGATGGGCCAAAAATAACCACGCTATTTTAACCCACAAAAAGAAGCCTACCTTTAAAGAAAAGATTTTCTTAACTCGTACAATCAAATAGCTAGGAAGGATTAAAAAATCGGCTTTTCAACAGTAAATATTTCATCCTCAAATAAAAAAACCGATAGGTTCATTTGAAAATTAATTTCACAATGATGTGGGTGAAAATTCCGTTTTCATCTTCTCACCCTCTCGATAGGTAATTCGAAAGTGTTCTTTACCATCGGGTCGATAGTAAATCCAAAGCCCATCTTTTTGACTATTTAAATAGTAGCCTTCCTCGCGAATATTTCCATTGGTATACCTTTCAATCGAACGATTTTGCCTATCACCCTCGAACTCTTCTCGGATAGTTTCTTCACCAAAATCATCGTAGATGACAAGTACCCCCACTCCATCGACCACGCGAGTGGATGGACATCGTTCACCATCGGGCTTCCACCCGATCGCAGTAACAATATGTCCATCTTGGAATATTTGCTCGGAGCTTTTTTGCCCGTTTCGATACCAGCGAACCGATAAGCCATCAAGTTTACCATCCTTATAATTCTGCTCTAAAATCTTAACCTTTTTCTGGGACCATTGAGTCAAGATACCATTCTTTTTACCCTCCTTGTAACTGCCTTGGTGGAACTTCAATCCATTTTCTCGCCAACTCACCGTTGGGCCATCCAGGATACCATCAATAAAATGACGAAGGTTTCGAATTTTCGAAGTTTTATCTAACTGTACATAATACCCTGAATAGGGATAATTTGATGTTCGAAGATACTGAAGACCTTTTTTTTGGCGGAATTCGTTAAACGGTAATGATTTATTAGTAAAATCATCCCATTCTCCTATCAAGGCCTGATCCATGATTTTAGCCAATTCAATTGGATTATCAAAATCAGATGATTTTGCATCAGAAAATACAGGAACAATAAAAGTAAGATATAGAATGAAGTAGAGTGGGAAGAAATTGTTCATTAGTATAAGGTAGAAGGTAGCGAGTGAATGAGTCAATCTAACTGGTAAAATAAATCGTTGATATTGATTGAGCTTAACGCGGAAAAAAGCAACATGTAGAGGGACACAGATTCAATTCGAAACTTTATTTGAGCAATAGAAATTCATGCATTTCCTTCAAGAGATAACCATCATCGCGACCGTTAGTGTAATAGTGACGATCATTCTTGGTCGGTTCAAACTTCCGGTCGTTGCGGGCTTGGTACTTTCTGGAGCGTTAGTGGGTCCGAATGCACTCTCACTCGCGAAGGACTTAGAAGCTATTGAAATCATTGCCGAGGTCGGAGTTGTCTTTCTTCTGTTCACCATTGGGCTAGAATTTTCCCTTAGTCGACTGAAGCACATTTTCCGACAGGTGGCCTTGGGTGGTCTGCTACAAGTAAGTGCAACCGCGACTATCACCATAATGATTGCACTCGCACTTGAGCGCTCATTACCCGAGGCCGTGGTTTACGGCTTTGTTTTCGCCCTATCTAGTACCGCTTTAGTTTTAAGAACCTTAAATGAAAGAAATGAACTAGATGCACCACACGGTAGATTCATCGTGGGGACTTTAATTTTTCAGGACCTTTGCATCGTCCCCATGGTGTTAATCATTCCATTACTCTCCCAAGGCTTGGAGAATTTATCTGTCTGGAAAGAAGTTGGATTTGCCATGGCACAGGCAATTATAATGGTGGTCGGGCTTTTTGTATGCTCAAGAAAGTTGGTTCCACTATTATTTAAATGGGTGGATGCAAGTAGAAGCAGTGAGGTATTTATTCTAACCGTACTTTGCTTATGTATTGGCACCGCTTATCTGACTTCCTTGACCGGGCTTTCATTAGCATTGGGAGCATTTCTAGCTGGAATGATAGTCGCAGATACAGATTTTAGACACCGCGCAATGGGAGACATATTACCCCTAAAAGATGTATTTGTGAGTTTCTTTTTTGTCTCGCTTGGTATGTTTTTCAACTTTGATGTATTATTTGAACAAACGGGTGCTGTACTTCTTCTCTTATTCGCCTTTCTATTCGGCAAGGGGTTGATCGCATCTCTAGCGGCCATGTTCATGCGCTTCCCTCCCCGAGCGGCTTGGTTATCTGGTGTGGGCTTGGCCCAATTTGGAGAGTTTGGTTTTGTACTCTTGCAATTAGCAACCAAAGAAAATGTGGTATCGAGTGAAGCAATTGGCCCACTATTGAATGCGGGTATTCTTAGCATGTTCTTAACTCCGCTTTTAGTGTACAAGGCTCCTCATTTTACCGCTGGGGAACGGGCACTCGACCCTTTAGCCAAATTACTCAGGGCAAAAAGTGCAGAAGAACTCGAGCAAAAAACGGTTGGGCATAATGATCATGTGATCATCATCGGCTATGGAATATCGGGACAGCTCCTCTCTTCAAGCCTGCGTACATTATCAATTGAAACTGTGGTTCTTGAAATGAATTCAGACAATGTAACCCTCGGTCGTGAAAAGGGAGATCCAGTTTTTTATGCGGATGCAACCAGTGAGGAAGCATTGGGGCATGCCCATCTAGAATCATGCCGAGCAGTGGTGATTATGATTAACGACCATGGTGCAACTAAGAGAGTACTTGCCACTATTGATCGATTGAAAGTTGATGTACCCATCTTTGTTCGAACACAATACATGACCGGAGTGGAAGATTTTGAAAAATTTAAACCAAGTGCTGTGGTGGCGTGCGAAGTCGAAGGCGGGTTGGAAGTTCTCTCACGAGTTCTTAGAAAATTAGAGGTTCCTCGAAATTTAATTATGCGCGAAATCGACCATGCCCGATCGCAAACTATGCACTCGGATCGGGAGTTTAAAGAGGAAGCTCTTCCCATCCGAGACCACCAAGAACTTAAGGACTTAACGGTCGAAAACATTTTGCTCATTCAAGGAAGCAGAGCAGAAGGAAAATCTCCCAAACAACTTAACCTAGCAGAAAAAACAGGTGTTCTTGTCATTGCGATTAGGAGAGAAGAAAAACTTCTTTTACATCGATTGGCAGATACTATACTGGAAATTGGTGATGTAGTTTATTGTATCGGGCAAAAAGCGGATTTAGAAATTGCACCCGGCTGGTTTGACCCGATCCTCGATCAAAAGAAACAATAAATTTTTCCTCAATTTTTACTCTGAAATTGGTAATTCTATCTCAGGAAAGGAATTTAGAGTCGAGTTTAAATCTATCGGATCAATGAAAATTTCTTCCACCTCCAAAAGACTATTATTAAGATCATTGGATCGTCCATAATCATAATCTCCTTGGAAATACGATTCATTTGAATCAACCGTGCCATCTTCTTTGTAATGAACCACTAAGCCAGTGCCTCCCGTAACCAAAGTATCTGGGCATTGAGTACCATCTGGTTTCCATTTGAGGAAAGACTCTATTTTTCCATTAATATACTCTACCTCCGATTTCTTTATTCCATCAGCATAAAACTCTTCAAAAAGACCATGTCGAAGATTCTCTTTGTTAAAGCCACGAGATTCTAAAATTCCAGCATCAGTCCATAGCTTAAAAGGACCATCTCGTAGTCCGGCCTTCCATGTCCGTTCCACCATCTTCTTCCCATTGTCATACCAAGATGTGTACAATCCATCCTGTACTCCATTTTGGCAGTGGAAAAGATATCCAATTTTTCCGTTCTCATAACTTTTCTTGATCCATCCTGAAAATAATTCACCACCTAAAGAGATTCTGTATAATTCAATGCTGTTTTCTAAAGTTACGATGAGGTCAGAAAATTGAGTTGCGCCTTCGATAGTACTTTTGAAGATATCCTCCTGATCTAAAGGATTACCGATTTCGGGAAAAGAGGGAATTGGTTTTACCTCTTCACTACAACCTAGGAGCCAAAAAAAGATAGAGATAAAAACAAATATTTTTTTCATAAATTAATTATGAATGAAAGGATACAAAAAGGTCAAGGATTCGAATAAATCGAACATCTCCATTCACACCGTTTAGCTAATTTCATTCTCCTTCGTTGTCCAAGTTCGAAAATCTAATTTACGAAAATTTATGTCCACTAACCCTTTTCATATGTATGACGCTTAATTTGATGTGCTCAAAGGTTTGTCTCTATTGAATTAATTGGATAAATTATATTTATAAATAGAAGACCAAAATCGAATTGGCCCGTAACGAGGGTAAAAAAAACTGAACCTCAGGTCGGATCCAAGGACTGGGTAATTTGGGCGGCTTGGGCTGACCGTATTACATTTGAAGAAATTTATGAAAAATCGGGGTTTCGTGAACCACAGGTTATTTCCCTCATGCAAGGACAGCTCAAACCTAAAAGTTTTCGTAATTGGAGAAAACGAGTGGGTCAACAAAGCATTAAACACAGGAAATTATTTGCGAGCAGGCGGTCGGTTCAATCGCTGTTAAAAGATTATGAATAACCTCCTTTATTGAAATACCATTTATTACTTTTTTGAAGGACGCCCGTCAATAAAAGGATCGATCACATCTGACTTCCTGTATTCTGGAGCATAAAGTTTAATGGAAGAAATTTTTCCGGTATCATCAAAACTTCCAAAACCAATTCGCCCCCACTCAAAAGTTTTATCTACAGCCCGCATAATGGGTTTGGATAAATCATTAATGTACACGTCGATTTTCCCTGATTTATGTTCACGAACGAGGCGCAAATCATGCCATGTTCGCTCAGACCATTGATGTCCTTTGGTCGTTTGATGTGAAATTTTGATGCGCGGTTTGTCATGCACAATGAAACAATTGTGTGCTTTGTTATCTGTTACACTTGCAATATGAGTATAGTAGAAATTTGAACGATCTTTAAAATTGTAAAATACGCACATGTCTCGATGCCCATATTCTTTACCCGTTTGTTGAAGTTTTGCATCCAGTATAAAATCCTTAACTTCAATTTTTTTGATGAGTGCTATATTGTAGGGAGACCGAACTTTATATTTATAATTGCTTCGACTGAAATGTTCGATGTATCCCCTCTCCTCGCCTTTTTCCCATTTCCATACTGACTGATCTGTCGTTACAAAGTCATCAAGGGAAGTTGAATCAATAAAATTTTGTTGGTAGACTAGGTCATAGCCATTGGGTAATGGAGAGCTATTAGAAAAGAGTGAGGTGATGAATACAAATAAGGGAAAAAGATTAATAAAGTACCTATTCATTGAATAAAAACTACTCTTTAAGCACAATTCACACAAGTTTGAACCTCAGGAAAAGCATCAAGCCGGTCATTAGAAA
>MEHZ011510099.1_pt1 | contig 10247 bp, 5 predicted proteins | sample 897221 | NCBI WGS metagenome assembly MEHZ01 (sample SAMN05514161, study PRJNA337945) | marine metagenome | isolation source: marine surface water | place: Arctic Ocean | collected 2007-12-13 | reverse complement strand
GTTATTACCATAATCAATGTCAAAATTGGAAATACTGCATACGTTCCATAAAAATTATAAACGCCATGGAAGATTACAGGTACAAGTAACGCCAATATAAGCATCAACCTTCTTTTAAATTGACTACGTTCTTCAAAAAGATTTAGGCTTAACAACCAGCCCATAACTACACCAAAACCTAAATGCATAATTAAAGGATAGTATCTTCCTTTTACAGCAGTCATAGTCCAAGCTGTTTCAGGATCCCCAGTATTTAAATATGGAATATTTTCCATTGCAGCATAACCAAGTCCGATAGCTGCTCCATAAACAATTGCATCCATTGGTTCGTTCAAAGCAGATAGTCTTACACAGAAAAATAAAAGTATAGCAAACTTAATTCCTTTACCATTTCTTAATTCTTCACGAATTCTCTCATAGATAAGAACATTTGCATCTACTGACATCCCAATTGTTAATACTAATCCTGCAATACCTGGTAAAGTAAGTGCAGCTCCCAGTGATGCAAGTGTGCCAATAATAAAAAATACATTTGCTATCAAGGCAATATTTGCAACCCAGCCAGCCCTTTTATAATAAAAGACCATATAAATTAATACAAGTAGGAAAGCAAAGAAAAATGACCAGAGTCCAGAGTTTATATTCTCTTCCCCTAATGATGGTCCTACAATTGCTTCGTCAACTATAACTGCTGGAACTGGTAACGAACCAGCTTTAAGAATGTTTGCTAAATCTTGAGCTTCTTCAATTGTTTCAAATCCTCCGGATATTTCAGTATTACCACCAGTAATTTTTTGTCTTATATAAGGAGATGAGAAAACTTGATCATCCAAAACTATTGCAATAATTTTCCCTACCTTTTGTTCTGTCCATTTAGCCCAAACATCAGCGACGTTTGAATTAAATGAAAGCGCAACTGAAGGATTAGAATTATTATCAAAGCTTTGTGAAGCGTTAATAACATCTTCACCATTAATTTTTGGTTCTCCACTGGTAGGAATTTCAATAGCCATTAAAGAATGTCCAGAGAAGCTTTGTGATGTTTCATAACTACTAATATCCCTTGACCATAAAAATTTATGCCTCCTTAAATTAAAAATATCTTTAGCTACTTTAGACTTTAACATTAAGTTTATTTTAGCAGTATCAACGGACTTTGCGACTCCAATAAAAGGACTATTAGAATTATGAATAAACCATAGTGTTCCGTTTAAAATTTTTCCATCTGCTAGCATAATAGAATCTTGTATAACTCTTTCTATTGATTTCTCTTCTAATATAGAATCGTTCTCTTTTTTATTACTTAAATATATTTTAAGATCTAAAGAATTTAAAGATTTTAAAGAATCATCTGAAATCTCAATAAAGTCTGTATCTATATCTAGTGAAGATTCTTTAGAAACAGCTTTATTAAGCTCTAGAAATTCATCAGTCCAATCGGTATGAGCACCGTCCCAAAATTCTAAGCTTGCAGTAGATTGTAATAAATTTCTAATTCTATTTTTATCCTTTGCACCAGGTAGCTCAATTTGCAATCTTCCTGAAACAGCTAATTTTTTAATATTAGGCTGACTTACTCCAAACTTATTAATCCTGGATTCAATAATTCTATGTGTTTTTTCAATTGCATCCTCGCTTAAATCCCTTAATGTTTGAATAATTAAGTCGTTTTTATTTAGATTGGTTTTTTCAACAGAATTAATATCCATGTAATCCTTAAGTCCGTTACTGAAAAATATCATTGGAGGATTCTTAGGATATTGACTTTTATAATGCGCATAAAAAAGCCCTATAAAATCATCATTATCGGAATCAACAACAGTCTTACCTTCTTTAAAATCTTTTAATGCAGCATTAAAAGGATTTTTAAAAGAAATTTTAGATGAATTTCCGGCAAAATTTCTTAATAAATCCTCAATAGATACTTCTAGTGTAACGCTCATTCCACCTTGTAAATCCAAACCAAGACCTAATTCTTGATCTTTACATCTTTGGTAATCTAAATCGATTAATGGATAAGTTGGCTTGTCAGCATTTTCTGCTAAAAGCTTTTGTTCAAAAAAAGAAATGATTTGTTGTTTTTCTTTATCAGACCCAATTGTAAGGGTATCTCCATTAATTACAAAATATACGGCTTCGTTAGATATTGAATCATATTTTTTTTCTGCTAACTCATAAATATTAGATTCAAATGATTTTGTAACCCAAGAAAAAGAAAGCTGATATAAACAGGCTAAAAATAATAAAATGGTAAAGATCCATATTGCACTTCTATTTCGCATCAAAAATTTTTTAGTTAGTAATTAAATAAAATTAAGGGCGCAAATATAAAATTTCAATTGGTTAATACCAACATTTCAACAACAACTTAACAATCTTAGATATTAAGAACTATATTTGCTGTGAATGAATTGTCAATATTTAAAACAATAATCCCTCATTTAATAAATTTAACGCTTAAATTTTATATTGTCTGATTTTAATAAAAAAATAAAATTTCTATTGGTTTTAGTAATGACTTCTAACATTATTAATAGTCAAAATTTTTCCCTAATCCAGAAAAACTCTATTAAAGTAATTGTCGACAACGATACATTGCTTAACCCTTGGACCGGTGGTTTTAATTCAGTTCAGATATCTAAAATTGACTTGAACAATGACCAAGTTGAAGACCTATTTGTTTTTGATAGATCCTGTAATAAACCCTTAACATTTGTTAGTTTAAATAACAAATTTGTTTATGCCCCTGAATTTGAAAATTTATTCCCAACTGGTTTAAAGAACTGGGTTTTACTTAGAGATTTTAATAATGACGGAAAAAAAGATATTTTCAGCCATGTATCGGGGGGAATTGGAGTTTGGGAAAACACTTCAAATTCAAATGGACTAATATTCAATTCTTTAAGTTTCTTTCAATCATCAATTAATGGTAATGTTCCCTACCTTCTATCAAATCAATATAATAATGATGTTAATATTTATGTTGTTTCTTCAGACATTCCAAGCATAAGTGATATAGATAATGATGGAGATTTAGATATTTTAAATTTTGGAGTTTTAGGGGCTTCCATTGAGTACCATAGAAACCTTTCTGTAGAACTTGGTTTAAATTTAGATACGTTGGTATTTGAAATGAAAAATACATGCTGGGGGCATTTTACAGAGTCTGGACTTTCAAATACCTGTTCTTTATTTGACACTTGTTCTTTTAATGTAAACAATCCACAAGACTCAATTACTATTACAAGAAATAATCTTAGACATAGTGGATCTACAATACTTTCTTTAGATTTAAATAATGATCAGGTAAAAGATATAATTTTAGGTGATGTTTCTTACAGCAATATAGTAGCATTATATAATGATAACAAAGGAGTTAATATGAATACTTCATTCATTGCTCAAGACACAATTTTCCCAAGCTACTCTGTCCCAGCAGATGTTCATCTTTTTCCCGGAGTTTTTCATGAAGATGTTGACTACGACAACGTAAAAGATTTATTATTGTCTCCTAATTCTACTAGTGATGCAATAGATAAAGAAAGCATTTGGTTTTATAAAAATTTTGGAACAAATTCTTCTCCTCAGTTTTATCTACAAAAGAAAAACTTTCTTCAAGAAAATTCTATTGATTTAGGTAGAGAATCTAAACCAATTATTTTCGACATTAATAATGATCAGATTCAAGATTTAGTCATTGCTAATTTTGGAGAGTTTGACTTAAGTACTCCGCTATATTATAAATCTTATATTGAATTATACCTAAATGTTGGGACAAATTCAAATCCGATTTTTGAAAAGGCCTCTAGTGATTTTCAGAATATCTCATCGCTTATTAACAATATAAATCTCATTCCAAGTTTTGGAGATCTAGATAGTGACGGAGATATAGATGTCATCATAGGTGATTATACTGGAAAGCTTCATTATTTAGAAAACTCTTCTTCAAATCCTGGGATATTCAACTTAACAATTGGCTCATCACCAATGAGTGATGTTCTTAATAATGTTTTTGATTTTGGGTTTAATGCTCATCCAACCCTATTTGATTTAGATAATGACAATGATCTAGATATAATAATCGGAGAATCTTCAGGAAACCTAAATTATATTGAAAATATTGGAGATTCTTTAGTATTTAATTTTAACCTAAGATCAGAAAACTTAGGAGGAGTTGAAGTATCTCAATGGTGGACAAATATAGGTTTCAGCGCACCTTTGTTTTTTCATAATGGAAATAATCTTGAACTATATGTTGGAAGTAAATCAGGTGCCATTTTTAAATATAATAACATAGAAAATAATTTAGCTGGAGTATTTAATCTAGTTGACAGTAATTCTTTCAATATCAACACAGGTACCTATAGCACTCCAGCAATTTATGATATTAACAATGATTCTTTAATGGACTTAATTATTGGAAATAAAAGAGGGGGACTATCTCTATTTATGGGTTCTGATGATCCTTTAATTTCAAATATTTCAAATACACCTGAAGAATTTTATAGTGTTTTTCCTGTGCCATCTAAAGATATCATCAATATTAGAAACTTAAATAAGTTCTTAGAATTTGAAATTTTTAATATTACCGGGAGAAAAATAAAATCTGGAAAAACTAACGGAACTATTTCAATTAAAAATCTTGAAAATGGAATCTACTTTCTTAAATTTAATGCGTGTAATCAATATCATATAATAAAGTTTATAAAATGTTAGACCATCATTATCAAACAATAGTTTTTATTGATGATGATTGTATATTTTGCAATTACTGGGGGAATTATATATTAAATAATGACAAATCAAAATCAATATTTATAAGCTCTTCTAGTTCTGATATATACTTAGAAATCAAGAAAAAATACAAAAAATTCCCTAATTACAAGGAGACAATTATACTTTATTACAGGGGAATGATTTATGAGCGTTCTAGCGCTGTAATTAAAACAGCATTAATTATGAATAATTGGCAAAAAATAGCTGTAATTGGTTATATAATTCCAAAATTTGTAAGAGACTTTTTATATAATTTTATTTCTAGAAACAGAAAAAATATTATGAAAGACAGTTGTGTTATTGACGAATTAAAAATTAAAAATAAATATATAACCTGATAATATATTAGAGTTTAAGCTAAAGCACTGTTCATATTTCTAACAGCATTAGCGCTATTTACAAATAATTCTTTTTCATTATCATTTAAATCTAATTCAATGATGTTTTCCCAACCATTTTTACCAATTATAACAGGAACTCCAATACAAATATCTTTTTGACCGTATTCTCCATCTAAAAAAACAGAGCAAGGGATGATTCTTTTTTGATCATTTAGTATACTATCTACTAAATATGCAACAGCGGCACCGGGTGCATACCAAGCTGAAGTACCTAGTAAGCCTGTTAGTGTTTTTCCGCCAACCATTGTATCAGAAACAACTTTAGATAATTTCTCTTCAGATAATAAGTCACTAACCTTAATTCCATTGTAACTTGAAAGTCTAGATAAGGGAATCATAGTAGTATCACCATGTCCACCTATTACCATAGCATGAATATCATTAGCTGGCTTTTTCAAAGCTAAAGATAAATATGTTCTAAATCTTGCACTGTCTAAAGCTCCACCCATCCCAATTATTCTATGTTTTGAAATCCCGCTTTCTTTTAGAGTTAAATAAGTCATTGTGTCCATTGGATTTGAAACAATAACTATTATAGCATTTGGAGAGTATTTTAAAACTCCTTTAGTAACCGCTTTAACAATACCGGCATTGACACCAATCAATTCTTCTCTTGTCATTCCTGGCTTTCTTGGAATTCCACTAGTAACTACAACTACATCGCTATCAGCAGTTTTAGAATAATCGTTAGTACTTCCACTGACTTTAGTGTTAAATCCTAATAATGATGATGTTTGGGTAATGTCAAGAGATTTACCTTCTGCAAATCCTTCCTTAATATCCAATAAAACTACCTCACTAGCTATTCTTTTATAGGCTATAGCATCTGCACATGTGGAACCTACATTTCCAGCTCCTACAATAGTTACTTTCATAAATTTATTTTTTTAAATTTTAATATTTGAAAATCACGTGTCAATATTAGCATATTTTGCGTTTTTCTCAATAAATTCTCTTCTTGGAGGAACCTCATCACCCATTAACATTGAAAAAATTCTATCTGCTTCTACTGCACTTTCTATAGTTACTTTTCTTAAAGTTCTATTTTCTTTGGACATTGTTGTATCCCAAAGTTGCTCTGCATTCATTTCTCCAAGACCTTTGTATCTTTGAACATGAACACTAGATTCAGTTCCTGAGCCCTTCATTTGATCAACATAGTTTTTTCTTTGATCATCATCCCAAGCATACTTTGCTTGCTTACCTTTTTTAACCAAATATAAAGGCGGAGTAGCTATGTATAAATATCCATTCTCAATCAACTCTTTCATATATCTAAAAAAGAATGTCATTATTAAAGTTTGAATATGGCTACCATCAACATCTGCATCACACATAATAATTACCTTATGATAACGCAGTTTTTCCATATTTAAAGCTCTTGAATCTTCTTCTGTACCAACGCGAACACCTAAAGCAGTGTAAATATTTTTAATTTCTTCATTTTCAAAAATCTTATGCTGCATTGCCTTCTCAACATTTAATATCTTACCTCTCAAAGGCATAATAGCTTGAAAATGTCTATCTCTACCTTGTTTGGCTGTTCCACCAGCAGAATCACCCTCAACAAGATAAACTTCACATTCTGCAGGATCTTTAGACGCACAGTCGGAGAGTTTTCCTGGCAATCCAGCTCCACCCATAGGGTTTTTTCGCTGCACCATTTCTCTTGCTTTGGTAGCTGCATGCCTTGCTGTAGCTGCAAGAATAACCTTTTGAACAATTTGTTTTGCATCATCAGGGTTTTCTTCTAAATAATCATTAAGCATTTCACTTACAGCTTGACTCACCGGGGCGGTAACTTCTCTATTACCTAACTTAGTTTTAGTTTGTCCTTCAAACTGAGGCTCTTGCACTTTAACAGAAACAATAGCTGTTAATCCCTCTCTAAAATCATCTCCTGAAATATCAAATTTTAATTTATCTAACATTCCAGATTTTTCAGCATATTTTTTTAGTGTCCCCGTTAATCCACGTCTAAATCCAGAAAGGTGTGTTCCACCTTCATGAGTATTGATATTATTTACATAAGAGTGAATGTTTTCTGCGTAAGAATTATTGTAAATTAAAGCAACTTCTACTGGAATACCACTTTTTTCACCTTCAACACTAATAACTTTTTGAATTAATTTCTCTCTATTCCCGTCCAAGAATTCAACAAACTCTGACAACCCTCTATCTGAGTAAAATGTCTCTTCAGGTGACTTGCCTTCCTCATTTTTAAATTCACTTCTTTCATCAGTCATCACAATTGTCAAACCTTTATTTAGAAATGACAACTCACGCATTCTAGTAGCAAGAATATCATATTGATAGTCTAAAGATTCAAATATTTCTGGATCTGGATAAAAAACGACCTCAGTTCCTTTTAAATCTGTAGTTCCAGTTTCTTTTACTAAGTACTGTTCTTTACCTTGTTTATATTCTTGAACATAAATTTTACCTTCTTTAAAAACGCTAGCTTTCAAATCAATTGACAATGCATTTACAACAGAAACACCAACTCCGTGTAACCCTCCAGAAACCTTATAAGAATCTTTGTCAAATTTGCCTCCAGCACCAATCTTAGTCATTACAACTTGCAAAGCAGAAACACCTTCCTTTTTGTGTAAATCAACAGGGATTCCTCGACCGTTATCCATAACACGGATTCCGTTACCTTCTAAAATTGAAATCTCTACTCTATCACAATGACCAGCTAAAGCCTCATCTATAGAATTATCTACAACTTCATATACTAGATGATGTAGCCCTCTAGAGCCAACATCTCCAATATACATTGAAGGACGCATTCTAACATGCTCCATTCCCTCAAGAGCCTGAATGCTGTCTGCCGAATAATTTTTTTCTTCACTCATTTGATAAATTTGAATAGGACAAATATACTATTTATAGTGCATTTTTAAATCAGTTAGAGAGCCTCGAATTAGATACTTTTCAACATTTCAAAAACTAAATGTTACTCCACCAAGAATATTGATGGATTGAACGGGGAAGTTTGTCCAATATTGATATTTTTTGCCAGTAAAATTATTAAACTGAATAAAAGCAGAAACTTTTTTAGTGTATCTATATTCTAAAGAAATATTCATGTCGAGAAAAGACTTTAAATCATAAATATATTTATCTCCATTTAATTCATTTTCAACTTTAGGTTCACTATATGAAAAAGAAGGTCTTGTGCCAACAAAATAAATATCTGATTTTAGTATGATTTTATCTGCTAGATCTAATAAACCTGAAAGTGTAAATATAAAGTCTGGTCTTTGCCAAGCGTTATTAAAATTCACTAGATTATATATAAAATACTCGGCCTTTGCAGATATTTTTAACTTTTCGTTTTCCTGATAAGTTATTTCAGCTAAAAATGAGTTTTTTCTGAGATTATCATAAACCATTTGAAACTTATTACCATATGAAGAAATAGTATCAACAACAAAAAAGTACATACTATCTAATTTTTGAAATGATGTAGATACGTTAAAAGTAAATTTATTACTTAAAGAACCTCTTATACCCACAAATAAATTACTTTTCTGAATAGTATTTTGAAGCTTTGAATCTTCTGAGATAAATGGGTTTTCTAATCTAATGTTATTAAATGTATTTCTCTGAACATTACCAGACCAGCCGCCATATGGAATAAATATATCATTAAATAAACTATAACTAACGTCAAAATCAGGAAAGACATGAAATTTTGTAGCCTCGCCAATATTTGCCTGGACAGATAATCCTGCTTTAAAAATAAAATTATTTTTTCTTGAATAAATATGTGGGTTTAATCTAACAATCCCACTTGACTGAGTAGACATATTTCTAGGCTGAATTAACTTGTTTTCATCTAACTCCATCACTGAAGGAGCATTGATATTGTTGATGTCAATTTCAAAAGTTGCTAAAAATTCTTCATCCAAAACTAACCATCCCGAATGAGCCCCAACTAAAAAGTGATTTTCTGAAAGATTATAATTACTATTAAGATGATGATAATCGACCCAGCTTTTTATCCTTAATTTATTAGTATCTCTTCCCGTATTAACAGAGTTAAATTTTAAATGCATATCAAATAAATCATAGTTCTGCTTAAAAATATTATCATCGTCTTTAAAAGATTCTAATTGTGAGTTGTTATTTAAATCTACATCGTAAAATTGATACATTAAACTGTCACTATAGTCAAGACCATATAGCTGAAAAGAATTTCTTTGATATTTAATTTCGGACCAAAAATCATAATTCAAGAAAAACTTTTGATAATATCCACCCAAAATGAAATCTGAATATTTAGTATTCCCCATGTCTTTGATATTGGAAAAACTACCGTGCGTATTAGAATTTATACCCCAGCTTTCATCTCTAGACCTTTTAGATGCGTAATTTAAATCTAATAATGGAGTCAAGTAGTTTCCAATTCCAGCTTTCAAATAACCCCTGTATAGTTTTTCACCATTTGCAGTTATTTTTAAGCGTGCAGGTTTTATGTCTTCTATTTTATAGCTTATTAGCTGTTGTTTTGGCTCTAAATAATATTTTATGTTTTCAATTATGGTAATTGAATCAGTATGGACAGGGAATATAGAAGATTTTTGAAATTTTGATATCCTTCTGTTGCCCGATCCAATTCCTAAAAAAGTTTCTTCAGAACTGTCATTTTGTTGACTAATCACAGGAAGATTATAAATAGCAATAATAAAAAAAAGTAATATTTTATTTCTATTTATTTTCATCTTTATTATTTTCAATTAAATCATCATCTTCAACGTTTATCTTATTTTCGTCTTTATTTACAAATGAATCTAAATCAATCTCAATTTCTTGTTGAACTGGCTCAGTTTTAAACTCATTTAGCTCAAGGCTTTTGATATATTCCATTTTCTGAATTGCATTAGCTAAAATTTCATCCTTTTTAATACCCTGGTAGTTTTCCAAAATACTTTCAATACTATGCTTAGCATTAAAATAATCTTTTTGAGCTGTGAGATTGTCACCAAGTAATAAGATTCCTTTGGCTAACCAATAATCATAAGATGGTTTTTGTTGAACTAGTTCCATAATTAAAGATTCACA
>MEHZ011513573.1_pt1 | contig 10256 bp, 7 predicted proteins | sample 897221 | NCBI WGS metagenome assembly MEHZ01 (sample SAMN05514161, study PRJNA337945) | marine metagenome | isolation source: marine surface water | place: Arctic Ocean | collected 2007-12-13 | reverse complement strand
TAGCTAAGAGCTTTACGAAAAGTTTATCTGTATTTGAATGGGACAAAGACTTTACTGTTTTAAAATATTTTTAATTTTAGCTGATGGAAATAAGTGATCCGCCGGTGCTGGCTGATTTATAAATTCTCTCGATAATTTGGATATCCCGCAAGCCCATCTCACCGGACGCCTTAAAATTTTTCTCTCCCCTTTTAATAGACTGGGCAAATTCGTCTAACAGCACCCCCTGCTGGAGGGTTTGTTCCAATTTGATTTCTTTTCGGCCATGAAAGAGAGTCTTCGGGTTTGGTTTACCAGCTCCGGATTGGCCGTATGCACTACCCCATCCTTTGTCGTTACGGGGGCCCCCCTTTATCTCGACCGAACCTCGATCTCCCAGTGTGATGCACTGATGATGGCTATGGCTGTAACTTGCCCTGCAGATCGCTTGAAAGCCATCGTCGAAAAGTAGTTCATAACTCATTGTTTCTTCTATCCCATCAGGAAAGATATCGGGATGCACTTTACTGCTCATTCCACGAACAGATGAAGGTGTTCGCCCGCTAAGGTAGCAGGCAGCCTGTATAGGGTAAACACCCGTATCGAAGAGTGCACCACCACCTGCCATCTTGGGATCGAGTAACCATTTTTTAATTTTGTCTTTATTGGGGCCCTGCAAACCTCTTGCATACCCCCAGGAAAACTCGTAATTACCGGAGGAAATTTGGCCAAACTTATCGTTGCTGATAATTTCAGTAGCTTTGACATGGTGGGGCTCCCATTGCAGGCGATAATTCACTCCAAGTAGCACTCCTGCCTTCTTTGCTGAAGCGATCATCGCTTCACATTCACCGCTCGAGATTGCCATCGGTTTTTCAACCATTACATGCTTACCGGCTTGAGCACACTTGATTGCATACTCGGCATGCATGGCATTTGGCAGGGCGATGTGAACCATATCGATTCGATCATCCTCAGCCAGACGATCAATCTGATCGTATCCGTAAACTGCATCTTTCGGGAATTGGTATTGGCGACTCCATTCCTCACCTTTTTGCTTACTGCCTGTAACCACGCCAGCCAATCTTACATGAGCACAACTCGATACTTCTGGGGCAATACACCCGGTTGCATAACCACCCAGACCGACAATCGCGAGACCCAGCTTCTTACTTTTACTGGATGCTGCTTTGGTAATCAAAGGCCCTGATTGCAAAGCCATAATAGCTGCCAGACCTTTTACAAAGGTACGTCGTTGGAAATTTGATTCTGAATGAGGAAACTGTAAATTATTTTTCATTTCAAACAATATACTCCCGGTTGGTCTGGAGATTGCCCATAAAAAATAATTGTTGGAAGAAATTTAGACTCTTGTGGTAACACTTCCGCACTATCAATTCTGCTGTATTAGAATTGAAACTTGGCAACATATGCAAAACTCCTTGTAGTCACTGCCACCCAATGGAACTCACCACTATCATCAGTCATAAAGTCGATCGATGACGCTCGCTCGGGTAACGCAAGATGTGCTATAGACTTACCGCTTGGAGAGATAATAGATACCCCTTCTTTACCCGCTACCCATAGGTTGTTGTTGGGATCCATGGAAACCCCATCCAGACCTTTGGGAAAGGTGGCCACGAGCTCAGGAGTATCAGAAATAAGTTCGCATTCATCATTCAAAGCAAAACGGAAGAGTTTTCTTTGCTTTGAATCGCCAATGAAAAGGCTTTTTCCTGACCGATCAAAGGCGATGCCATTTGGTAACTGGAGTGATTTAATGGGAGCTGTAACTCGTTTGCTTTCCGGGTCATATCTAAGCACATACTGACCGGGTAATTCCTGACTTTCCAAAGGTCTCATCCGGAATAGATAATTTGGATCGGTAATCCAAACGCTTTTATCACGCGGATGGATCCGCAAGTCGTTCGGGCGATTGATTCGTTTATTCCCCAGTCGATCCGCGAGTATTTCGTTCACCTCACCCTGTGCTGATAAGGAAACGAGTTGTCGTGTAGTCTGTGCAACTGCGTAAAAGCCCTCTTCCCCTGATCCCTTTGGTCGCACAGTACTAATTTCGGGCGTCGATTCGACCCAAAGTCGAAGTCCTCGTTTTTCGTTCCAGCGATACAATAAACCATCATGATGGGCAGCAAAGATTAGTTCAATTTGGACCGGAGCATTGAGTCCACCGGGAAACCGGACCCACTGGGCTCCCTCACATCCGTTATAACTCCCCCCCAGTCTTGTCCAATTCTCACTTATCGACTTGGGTGAGTCTTCAGGTAGATTAGTTTGAATTTGGAGTGGGATGGCTCCATCTTTACCCTTGCCCAAGTAAACTTTAAAAAAATTGTCGAGTGCTTGGATTGCAACTTGACGGTGCTCGTCAGCCCTTAGTAATCCATGAGGAGCTCCTGGGATTTCAGTTAAACCAGTAGGGACTCCGAGACGAAATGCCTGATGACGAAAAGCATTAGCGCGGGTCGACGGTTGATCGTATTCCCCGCAGATGATGGCGATGGGTGGATCATCGGGAGAAAGATGAGCGATTGGGGACTGGCTCGCGTAGTTCTCAGGAACATCGTGATAGAACCCCCCCATGAATTTTGCCCAGTTTAAGACTGTTGAATTTTGGATATGCGGGGAGGTCAGATCCGTCTGTGCCCCCATGCCGACGGCTGCATTCGGGCGGGCTATTGGGTCGCCTCCATTAAAAGTTGCTGCCATCACCGCTAGATACCCCCCGGCGGAAGAGCCCGTCACTCCGATCTTTGACGGATCGATACCATACTCATTGGCATTTTCTCGAAGAAAACGGATTGCTGCAAATACATCATTTAACTGAGCCGGAGCGGGTGCAACATCCGTCAGACGATAATTAGAGGACACCGCAACATAGCCCCGGGCGACTAAATCTTCGGCAAGGGGATGCATAAACTTCTTTGAACCCTTTGCCCAAAACCCTCCATGCAGACACAAAACTGCGGGTCTTTTCTTACTGTCAATCGGTCGAAATACATCGAGCACTAGTTCTCCTGTAGGGTGCGACGCGAAGGCAAGATCTTCCCACTTTTTAACTGGCAAATGAGAATTCTCTTCTGCGTTTCCATTTGAATATGCCAAAACGCTTAAAAGCGAAAATATAATACGATCAAAATTTCTTTTCATTCTAATGTTAAACTCCCGCAATCTATTGTATTGCCCAAAGAAATTCTTTGGTTAGTCAATATTTTAATCAAATTTTCATCATCGGGTAAACTACAATTCACTTCTCTCAAAGGAAGTAAATTGGAATCTTTCAACGCTTTTGCATGAACGCAGTGAGGCTCTGCTTTACCGTACCTACCGACGGTCTGACTATTCCGCATCCCGTGCCCGTCGCAAGTTCGAGATCCGCGAGTATTTCGTTAACCTCACCCTGTACTGATAAGGAAACGAGTTGTCGTGAAGTCTGTGCAACTGCGTAAAAGCCCTTTTCCCCTGATCGACGAGCACGGCAAAGTCGTCTTCAATTGGATGATATCATCTTTTATCTACCTCTTGGTCTGGGGATCATTTTCTTATTCATTATTGGAATCCCCATACTCATTGTGCTTCTCATTTTGGTTTTCGTCTTCCCGATCATCGGTGGAATCAAAGCAAATGATGGAACCGTTTGGAAGTACCCTATCTCGATATCCTTTTCTCAACCAGCTTTCCTAGGTAAGCCAGCAGTTTGAGAAATACGGGAAAACACCGTGCTTTCTTTCTCTTTTATTTTTGGATTTTTTTAATGAAATAATCGAAAGTCTTGGTGGGAACCATAACAATTAGCGAAACAAAAAACAGGAACAGACCCAAAACCGGACTTGAAGACAAAAGACAAAGAGAAAGCAGAAACAAACCTACTCCCCTTCGAAATTTCGGTTCCCTTAATAAACGGGTCCTGAATAGGTTTGTACATGGGTCTGACCCCAGCCAAAAGCTTACCCAAGGGTGAAGAAAATAAATAATAAGCAAAGAAAAGAAAAAGGATAGGCTTACGGCTTCGTTTCCGAAAGAAACAACAATACAAAACAAAAATATCACGGAAAGAAACAAACGGAATTGTCCCGGCTTCTCTGGTTTCGTTTCCTTCTTTCCTCTATTCCTTTTTGTTCGCTTCGCCTGCTCTTGATCGTAAACGCGTCTTTCTTCTTCCGTAAAAAACTCGGTTCCCTGGGCGTATTTCTTGTCCAAAATTCGCATAAGCTCCGACCGGTCTATCTTCGTACGGGCAATTTCACTACGGTAGATCCCTTGCTCCTTTTTCGAAAGTCCGTTCACTCCCCATGTTTTCGCCCGATCCATGACCCTCCGAATCTCCTCGAGAGAAAGCTCTTTTTCATCAGTCGAATGGTCGACTGTCGTATCTTGTCGTTTTACGATCGAGTTTGCTTGGTCATCCGCTTTCGGTTTGCTTCCAGAATCCTGTTTTTCAAAATCGGCAGAGAGTGCTTCGACCTCTTCGGTATCCGGGTCGCTTTGATAAACCTCATCGGTGCTCACTTCTTGGTCCGGTTCCTGAATCTCTTCTTCTACTTCAGAAACTTCCTCCTTATTCACCACCTGTTGTTCGACGGAAAAGTTTTCCCGTTCTCCTTCAGGTTTTTCGGTGGACGATGAAAAGATGGGTTCTTCAAGGAATCCTTCCCCATCTTCCACCGAATCCTCCTCGACGAAGGGCTCATCGGTTTCCTCTAGAGGTGTATCGGTATTCGTCTCCTCTTCTTCCTCTACTTGGATTTTACCTTGGTAGCCGAAGATCCCACGCTGATAGAGACCGTCGAACCCTAGGAATTTTGCCGTTCCCTCAAATTCCTCCCCCTTCTCCAAAGATTCGGTCCACTCCGAATCGCTAAGTGGAAGCAAGAGGGAAAACTCCAAGTTTTCACCGATTATTTCGCCCACTACGGTTTGTCCACCATCGAAGGAAGCGTCGTATGGATTGACAAAGGTTCTGGACTGCGAATCGAACCGTAACTGCAAGGGACAAATCGTTTCCAAAAAGGGGAATACAAGAGCATCCGCCTCTGAACCAAGTTTTCTGTTTTCCTTGAGGTAAGTTAGGGTATCGATTAAATCTTGATAGCTCATCAAATGAATCAATCTTCTTGAGAGTGGAATTCTTTTATAAAATCAGGAAGGACACAAGACAATGCCACGATTAAGCAAAGACAACCGAAAAAAGTCGACCCGGAAGAAAAGGTACAGCAAGGAATGGAAAGTACCACGAGTGAAATCGCAATACCTCGGCGACAGCCTTTCGAATCTTTAAAACCCTCACTCTCCAACCCGTTCAGTCCATAGTTTTCCAAGGTTTGCTGTTCTTGTGGCGTAAGGGGCAAGTTTCGTAGCGACTTTTTTTTCTGTAGAATTCGGACGATATCTGCCGGATGAACCGGGCGAAGCAGACTGGCCTGATTGGAAACACGAAATTTTACCGGACCCACTGAGCTACTTTCTAGCCTCCTTCGCTGGTTGGCCTTAGGTGCCGATTTCAAGCTTCGCTTGAGCGGTTTTCTTGATGGAGCCTCATGCCCAACGCGTTTGGGGTTCGAACCAGATCTCTTTATAATCTTTAGTTTTCGGGGTTTCCCCCAGAACAGCCTCTTGTCGCGACCTGGTGCCGCCACATTGGAGGATTTTTTGTAGAGCTTCCTCTCGGAAGCCATTCGAGTTTTCGCTTTCTTAGGTAACTTTATGCGCTTAGTGCGCTGAACCGATCGCCTAATGACCTCCTGAGGTTGTACCGGAATGGCCTCCTTGGGCAGCACGGCCTTCGGTTCCTCGTAAATAGACTCCGGGTCGGAGAAAGGTTGTTCTTGGGAGTCCCCTTCCAAAGCTTGTCCAAAGATCGCCCGGTCATAAAGGGTGTCATACGAAACCAGACGACCCCAGAGCTCGAAACCATCTTCTTTTGTGCGTTCCTTGACCCAATCGTTCGACGACGACAACATCATCACGGCAACTTGCAAGTCATGCCCCTTCAAACTGCAAACAATCGTCTGACCGCCCTCATACTCCTTTCCAATTTTCGATCCGAAAGTTCGAGATGAAGAAAAGAAGCGGAGTTCGAGCAAGAACTTTGCCTGCCCGAATGATTCAACACTTTCTTTAGCCTGAGAACCAGGTATGCGATCCCTAATCAACCTCTTCAGTTCCGCAACTAGACCTTCGAATACCATCACCCAAATATGGCACGAATGAATGGAGGTAATCCATTACAAAATTCGGACTTATTTATAAGGGAAACCCATCTGGGGATAAGGCAAAATCAAATAATCGAATTTTGTATAGTCGTAAAAGAAAGTTTTTCCCTCCTGCTTCTTGAGGAAATAAACCCAACCTGATACTTCATCTCTCCAAAGATAAGGCCATGCGCCATATTGAGTCCAAAGCCAACCCATTTCACCTTGCCAAAGCCATAATCCGCGTTCCTCGTCCGGCATCTCGAATACCCATCCGAGCTCGGAATGGAAAATCCATTCCGTCTGCCCGAATATCCGGAATTCACCGAACAACTCTCAAGAGCGCCAACCGTCCTCGAAAATAAGAGCTACCAATATAAGGACGAGGAGATGGACATCCTGATCGAAGAGGACAAAAGTGATCAGTTCCTCACCGATTAGTGGATGAAGCAAGCAAGCCTTTTCCCCGCCCGAGTCAAATCGGTCTGTACTTTCATGCGGGACAGGAGGCTTTGGGAGCACTACCGTATCGCAAACGGACCAAGGGGTTTGACAGTCAGCAGTCTTGCTTCTGGAAAACCGCAAACGACATTCTCTTGGGATGTGGTTTCCAGTACCGTGGTCATTGCCGACAAGAACTTGGACAAATCAGCTTTCCTGTATGGTGGGACTGAAAAATGATTGCCACTACCCCACCACCCTCAAAACCGCCCTCTTCAACTCTTGTGCAATTCTTGGAGGAACACCATTAGTCTGTAGTCAGGTGTTAAATCCATACCGTTAAGCGTGAAAGTCAGCATAATCTCTCCTTTCCATCAATGTAAGAAATTTTAGCAGTGATTAATCCTTTTGAGTAGGTACTCAGTCTTCGACCACCTAAAAGTCTCACTTTAAAGTAATGATCGATGTCACGCGACCCAATCTCAAGGAAAGGGAATAATAGCAATTTGAGACGCAAAAACTTAGGAAAAAAGATGACCTTTCTAGATAGATGCAAAAAATGATCTTCTACAAGCTTGGTAGCGTATATTTCAACTAAGTAGTCAAATTCGTCTTGGCAATTTTCATTATCATTATATCAATTACACACCATATGCTAGTTAAGAAAAGAAAGGTGTTTCCTAGGAATTTAATAATCCGGGCATCTTTTATCCTAGTTTTCTTCTATGCGGTTAACTTCATTGAGGGGACTTTGGATGTTTGCCGACATTTTGATGGGAATAAGCATATCCATACACCAGGAAAGGAATGTGACGGCTTGCATGCTTCAGATGCAAAGCATCATCACAATGACTCTGGTCATCGTCATGGTGACCGGGAGGAATCTCACCATGCTCCCTGCAGTCATGAAATTGTCAAACAGGAGAATTTACTTCTTCAGGTAAACAACAAATTTAAACTTAGCCTTACCCTTATTCCCTCCAATTCAGGTGTAATTAATTTTGAACTACTACAAACAATTGATGATTACAGGAGTGCATTTATTCTAGGAAATACACGCGATCCGCCGTTTTCTCCCTCTCCCGTATATCAGTTTATTAAGTCCGTCCGCTTAGTAGTTTGATCGGAAGATAATTTATTGTGCCAAAGAGGCACATCTTTCTGTCCGCATATGGACAGACTTCTTTCTTTTCTATTCAAACCTACTTGGCAATGAGTTTTATAATCTCTTACACACTCTCTACTAAACGACATACTGGCATAGGGTTATTCCTTGGGCTGATTCCACTTTGCCTTCAAACACTGCACGCTGATCCCCTTGTATTCGAAAAAGCATGCCTTCAAGCATTCAAGGGCGAACAGTTGCCGGAATTTTCTCAAAACCTTACCCAACTTCGAAAAGCTCGTTTGGCTCAGGCTTCTCGATTACCAAATCCCTCCGTTTTTTATGAACAGGAATCTGCACGCAGCACCGATGCATTTAACGAGTCCAGTGTCGGTCTTTCAGTGAATTTAGATTTTATTTGGAAAAGAGGTTCGAGAATCAAGGCAGCCGAACAGAAAAATTCGGCATCTGAATTTGAGCTTAGCTCTAAACAACTGAAGGTTTCCTATGAAATCGCGAATATGTTTATCGATTATGCCAATTGGAATAAAGAGCTTAAGGAACTGGGTACTTCAATTAAACAGCACGAAGAAGCACTTACAATATCCCGAAAGCTTTTGGTCAAAGGAATGATATCTGCATTCAATTTAAAAAGAATTGAACTCCGCATGGATGAACTTCGGTTTTCGCACAAGGAACTCGAATCAAATCTTGCCGGGCTTCTTGCCGAATTTCAGCTATGGGTGAGCGAGGAAGAGGCCATACCTGCGAAAACAAACCTTCTTTATAACATTTCGTTCGAAACAGCCGAAAAAGCAGTTGAACATGCCTTGAGGAATAGGCCCGATTTATTAGCTTTTGAAGCTCATTCTAAGTGGAAAGCCGAGGAGGTTAAAAAGTACAAAAATGAGAAACTTCCTGAAGTTTCGTTGGATATTTCTGCCAAGAAATACCCTGGAGATGATGATGGATTTTTCATTGGTATGTCCATGGAAATCCCATTAGGCGAAAAGCAGGGTGATGTTCAATTTGCAGAATCTGAAAAAGTGTCCGGCACCTTGGAATATAAGCGTGCGAAAAGAAAAGTTGAGAGAGAGGTCAAGGCAGCCTGGCAAATCTGGCATCATCTACAAACAGACAAGAATAGTTCCTTAGGCAAAAGTCAGATGAGTGAAGGAAAAAATTACCTCCAAGGACTTCAGTCAAGCTTCGCAAATGGTGAGGCTAGTGTCATCGAGTACCTTGATGGATTGGGCTCCTTACTGACGGGCAAGCAAAACACATTAAAACGCCATCACCTCAAACAATCTGCCTACCTAAGGCTTACATATTTAAGCGCATCAACCCCTAGCTTCAGTACTCCCAAAATTTAATCCAGCATTTTTATTAAGATGAATAATTTCAAATATAAATTCACTACAATTCTAAGTTTTCCTCTTCTTTTGATTAGCTGTGACTATCACGATCACGATCTTCAAAAAGCAGACGGACATCATGCACAACACGCCGAGAAATCAGGGAACGAACCAATTGTGGTTACACATTTCAATGGGGTTACAGAACTTTTCATGGATTACTCGCCTTTAGTTCAAGGAATCTCGTCTAATTTCGTTGTACACCTCACTCGAATGGACAATTTTAAGCCAATTAAGGCAGGCACTTTGAAAATGAAGTTAGTCCCTGAAAATGGAAACGAGTTGGTAATCACCAAACAAAACCCAAGCAATCCGGGAATTTATTTATTTGAAGCTACACCCAGATTTACTGGTTTAGCTCGAATGGAAATTTCACTTAATCATTCTGATATAAACTCTTCCCATGCCATAAGTCAGGTTTTTGTATTCGCATCGCAAAGTGAAATAAAACCCAAAGTTATTTCCAAACCCCAGGCTGAACAGATCACTTTTCTCAAAGAGCAGCAATGGAGAACGGATTACAAGATCGAGCAAGCTGGGTACCGAGATATAAGTTACGCCCTACCGGCTACAGGGGTTCTACGATTGCCCGCTTCCAGCATTAAAGTCATCCCTGCAACTGCTTCAGGTACCGTTTTGTGGTCTAAGAAAAATCAAAACCTGAAAGTTGGTATGATCGTACCGAAGAGCATGGAACTTTTTATAATCCAACCAGATGCAGCCTGGGATTCGGGACTTGCTAGGCTCAAAGAGCAATACCTACTTGCCAAACTTGAATGCGACAAAATGGAGGAATTATTCCAACAAGAAGCCGTCGCTGAAAGAAGAGTACAGGAAGCGAGAATAAGAAAAAATACCCTATCTGAATCACTTTCAAGAATGGGTGTAAATATGGCAGCGGGTGAATTCCTTGATTTGGAAGCACAAGTCACAACTTCTGAAAAAGGTATGATCACTAAAATCATGGTTAGACCGGGGCAAAAAATTCAACAGGGAGATCCGTTGGCAGTGATTAAAAATACACAAACTTTAGTTTTGGAAGCAAGAGTACCATCAACTCGTATTCAAGATATGAGCATAGCAACAGATGCAACCTTTCGAATG
>MEHZ011288720.1_pt1 | contig 10265 bp, 10 predicted proteins | sample 897221 | NCBI WGS metagenome assembly MEHZ01 (sample SAMN05514161, study PRJNA337945) | marine metagenome | isolation source: marine surface water | place: Arctic Ocean | collected 2007-12-13 | reverse complement strand
GTTTCTCATTCTGTAGAAATCTTTGCAGTTCAGTCGTGGAACCCAGAAACACGTTGTTGTTAGTTGTTTCTCTAACAAGAGCAGGTACGTCTGCCTTGTTAATCTCTTTGTGCTTCTTATTTAGATCCATTAACTTGTCGTTAACTTCAGAGATGTTTTTGATCATACCAGACAGAACCTCAAAGGCACGAGGATGCTCACTCTCACGAGCGACCTCGATCATCAACTCCAAAGACTCACGTCCCTTTTCTATAAGGTCGTAGTAAGTATCTCTAGACTGATCATAATCTTGTTGAATCTTTTCATCTTCTGTCATACTAATATATTTACCAATGTACCTTTTCTAGACTGTCTATAACCATACTTGTATCTTAGGTAACGAGCATAGTTCTTAACGATCATTTTAACTAGCACTATCAAGGTATGTTAAATTAAACCCATAGTCGCTATCAACAGATATCCCATTAGGTGTGGGCGTAGTCTGCAAGCGCGTAAGGAAGACATCACTGTCTGCTCCTATATTATATAGGTTATTGTTAACTTCACGAATAATGCTCTTATTGGTCTGTGGCCCCATGAAGGATATCTTCATACCAAACGCAAGTGTGTAGATGATTGTTCTACGGTCACCTACCGATCCTTCGAAGTCATCCGAGAAAGATACTGACTGTAACGTTACAGGGATATCTTCTTTGATCTCTGGGTAGTCGGCAGAGAATGGTTTAACCGTCACTGTGTACTGTGGGTTAAAGTAAGGTAAGATCTGCTCAACCATTTGCAATGCATCATCCTGACTCTTAGCATAGATGTTGACATCGAATGTCATATCATATGGTACGGAGGTAAAGAACTGAGCGCGTTGCGTAGTACTACCTGCTACTGCGGTAGAGAAATTATTAGTCTTAGGTAATTGTCTTTGGGCATCATATGACATAGAGGTAATCTCAAATGACATACGAGGTAACTTCATTGCGACCCTACGTTCTGACTCTTCGCCAGATCTCATCTCTTCGAGTCTTTGTATGAAAGATCTCTTGGGTGCATATGACAGAGGACACTTAACTTGGGAGATAACTTCTCCGTCTTTATTTGTTCTCAAAACATATATGTTATTGAACAAAGAACCGAATACCGATACGGCAGTCCTGACTCGTTTGTGATAGAAGTGTGTTCCAAACATTATTCCATGTCTCCGAATGGGTTACCTTCAGAGAAGTCTAAGAAGTCTGATTCAAAGTCATCAAAGAAATTATTCTGTGTAGTTCCACCTAATGTAGGAGAAACGTTGATTTCCATCAGTTCAGATACCAAAGTCGGTGCGTATGCCGCACTCGCACCAATCACCTGTTGGGTCTTCGAGAAGGTGTGTAGTTTGCCGTCTGTCGCACCAACGTGTGCAAGGTATAGGGTATTATCACTATCTGACCAAGCAACAACTTCTCCCTTGATCGTATAAGAACTATTAGTCTGAGTTACTATTTCACCACGTTTGTATTGTCCACCAGTGTATGGAGAAGCAATAGTTACGACAGGGGCAACATCATAATATAAACCTTGCTCGATCTGTAGTATAGAGTTGACCGTACCAGACGAATCTAAAACAGAGGATCCAGTAGCACCGATAGGATCAAAGTTATTGAGGTATGCAGTTGCACTATCAGATGTCCATGCGGCAGTCTGAGTTGCCAGATTAGTAGTACCTGCGGAGTCATATCGTGTTGCAATGATCTGTGCCTTGGTACCAACTCTTACTCGATACTCATCAACGAAACCTTGTAGTGCGTTCCAATCAACACCATCGACTGTTCGTGCGGCATCGGCACCCACCGAGAATCCATTAGCAGATACCCAATCCCAAGTAACACCTGCGATATTGGCATCGTACTTCTTAACAAAGTCAAAGTAGATTACTAGGTTGTTTGTGCCAGATGCTCCAATAAGAATATGGTGCCACGTTCCTGCTTGAAACAAGATATCATTATTGGTGAGTGTATCAATACCACCACCGTTATTATTACCACGAGAGTATACTAACTGTCCTGTGCTACCAACACCCCAGAAGTATGTCTTGTCATCTTGACCACTACCACCAGTCTCAAAGAAGATTGCTTGGGTACCTGAAGCAGGTAATGTATTTATATACACCCATGCTTCGACACTACCATTGACGTGGGTCTGTGTGTATGATGCTTCAACACCACGACCTTTGGTTACGTCCAAAGAACCTGTACCAAACTTCTTGTTGTTTCCCGGTGGAGATGCTATTGTAACAGTGGGAGCAGTGTTATAACCAATACCACGATTTTCCAGAGTTAATCCATATACTCTACCGTTATCATCTATTAATGATGAGGCAGTGGCATTAGCATTCACAGCACTTGCCATATTCAGTTTGTACTGATAGGCACCTTCTAGTTCAATGTCATCGATCTCATCGATACCAACATCAAAGTCTTCGTCATTGTATTCGAACAACTCACATTGTAGTCGGAAGGTAGGTAACTGGTTCAATTGATAGAACGGAGTTTCTGTCTCGACCTTAAAGATCTCGAACATAGACTTAGAGAATGGAATGTATATTACATCACCCTCTCTAGGACGGAAGTTATATGAATCTAGTTTGTCACCGATCAGAGACTTCCAACGTCTACGAGCAGTAACGAAGGTTGCTTGGTCACGAAGTTCAACACCGAACTTAGAGAAGAGATCTCCCTCACCCCCAAACCCATCAACGTTCTCAACATACATCTCTATCTTGTACGCATCACTAAAGTGTGACGGCACATCGTCCATGAAGACTTTATCTACATTGACTAGTTCACGAGGTAAATAATAGACATCCTGACCATAGAACTTTAAAGACTCAATTACGAGATCTTCATACAAGTTCTGTTCAGGACGGAATCCACCAGATGATACCCAAGGGTTAGTTGCCATTAATTTATCCTATGAAGAACATTGGGCCAACGTCTTCTTCTTCTCTAAACTTGACCATTAATTGTTCGATCTCTGCCGAGGCATCATCGTATATCTGTCTGCCGTTGATAACAACACCACCGGGAAGTTGCATACCTTCGAACTTAGACATATTCTGTCCCCACTGTCTCTTGATCAATGCAATAGTGTATGCTTTGAGAAACTTATGATTCCATAAAGAATTCAAGGGAGAGTTTGCGGCAACTCCGGGATCTCGATCACCATAGACTTCTAGTATCACATAGTTACCAAGAAGGAACTCTGACATATCGTGATGAATATGTACACGGTCTGCTTGTCTATCAAAGGTGATCTGTGGTTCCCCACTTAGTTTCATATCAAGTAATGATAGATGTTGTTCCATTTGTTCGTAGTAACCAAGGTCTGCGGTAGCAGATCCTAACATATGTATATCATTCACTCGCATTTGATATTTGATGTCAAAGAAGTTAGTAGACGCGTGGGCACTGTTAACACGGAACATACGGATAACAGATATCACATCTTCGGTTAGGTCGATGTATTTGTTGTCAAGGTTTGCCTGTGTGATCTGGTGCTTAATGTAGAATCGTCTCTTTCCATCAGGATGCATTTCACGGAACCACTGTAATGCTTCGTCTACGCGATCTTCGACTTGTTCGTCTGCCACGTTGATTTCGAGTACGGGCGCACCCAATGATCGAAAGCAGTAGTCGATTAGTTCGTCTCTAGTGTCTGGTGATGCCATGTTCTTTACCTTAGTTTAATAATGATCCACTGGAATTGTAGACATTAATTCTGTAATGTGATCCCTGTTCTCCATCAAGTGTATCTGCGTTCAGTCCACTTGAGTTTGTATCAACTGTCTTTAGTGCGGTCAGTAGTTCTGCGGCACTTGAGTATGTCTCACTGAATGACAACTGACCAGACGCACTATCATATGCGAGGTCACCTGACACATTAATTTGATTTCGTATATTGGCAGTTGTGACCTTTGCATAGGTCATTGCACCACTGGTACTGTTATACGATAGTCCACCAAACCCAGTGCCAGATGTTGTGCCGCTTATGGCACCTCTTGCTCTTGCAGTAGTGTGGTAGAGGTTAGTGTTCTCAGTTAGGTCGGCAGTAGTGTGGTTAGATATATCTGATACTGTACCAGTTACGTTACCTGTAATATTACCTGCAAAACTAGATGCCGCTAATGGTTTGTTAAAATCAAAACGAGTATTACCGTGATCCCACTTGAGTAGAGGTTTAGTACCCGAACTCCAAGCACCGAATGTTATACCTGCTCCGTCTGTCAATGCACTAGTAGTAGCACTGTCTGCAATGACAATGTTCTTATCGGTTACTGTCAGATTAGTAGTTGCAATGTCTGTCAGTGAACCAGTGATTGTTAAGTTACCAGATACAACCAAGTCATTGAATACTACGTCATCTGTAGTTGCGACTGCCTGACCAATACTGATTGCACCGTTACTGTATGTAACACCAGTACCACCAGAGAACATTCCCTTAATGTTACCAGAGTCAACTTGGATATCGTTTGCGTTTGCAATGATACCCTTGCCACCGATTACATTCAGAGTTCGAGTCGCGGCAATAGTACCACCACCTGTCAAACCTGTACCTGCGGTTACTGATACACTAGTGTGGTCAATGTGTTCGTTTGCTACGAATCCACTTAGGTTATCGTGAACGATATCCCCATCAGTCGTAGTTATAGCACCTGTACCACTATTATATGTGATACCAGTTCCACCAGATAACTTACCACGAACCTGTGCGTCTGTAATACCGTTGTATGTAATTACACCAGTACTTGCGTTATATGCAAGAGTACCATCCCCTGCGGCATCAGTGACGCTAATTGCCGCCCTTGCTCTTGCAGTGGTATGGTAAAGGTTGGTTCCTTCGGATAGATCTGAGGTTGACTTCTCTGTGAAGTCTGAGTCGAAACCACCATAGGTAGTCTCAGCAATTGTTATCGTGCCATTAGATGCATTGTATGAAAGTCCTGCACCAGAGACACCAATCGCATTCTTTGCATCTGAGTCTGCACGAGCAGTAGTATAGTATAGATTAGTACCTTCGGATAGATCTGAGGTAGAGAATGACGTTAGTCCAATACGAGCATTGAAAGATCCACCGTCTGCGGTAGATACATTTATTGTTGCTTCGGACGAATCAAAGGTGACACCACTCACACCTGCAACTGTACGATAAGTAGCAGAGTCGATCTGACCCTGTGCATTAACGGAGAATACAGGAACTTGTGTGGAAGATCCATAGGTTGCGGCAGTCACACCAGAGTTAGTTATTGATAGAGTACCTGCGGTATTAGTAATACCAGTACCACCAACAATCTCTGTGAGTGTCTTAATCGAGTTGTTTCCTGCGGAGTCAGTTCTCTTAAAGAACAGTCTTCCATCATTGGTGTTGATTGCGATCTCGCCAAGTTCAACATTACCAACGGCAGGAGTCTTGCCCTTTACCGCACTTCTTTTGACTTTAAGTAAAGTCGTAGACATATGTCACCTTTATATTAACCCCCTTATATAAGGGGGATTATTGTTTCTTAGTATGTACCGCCATCAAGTGAGGTTACAGTTACCGCACCAGATGTTACAGTAAATACGTCACTATCATATGACGCAACACCTTTGTTTGTAATTGTTGCTATCTCCGCAGTGAATGTATGTGTACCTGCGGTATCATTGTAAGCAAAGTCAAGACCTTCACCGACTGCAATAGATGCACCCATGATGTCTTCAATATACTCGTCTAGTGCAACACCACCGCGCATGATCTCAGGTGCATCAAACGTTTTGTTGGCAGTCCACTTATCACCAGATGCGGCATATACTAGGTTAGCACTTGCCCCTGCGATTACGATACCTGCACCGTTTGCCGCGGCTGCGTCTGCGGCACTGTCTGCCAAAGTCAATGTCTTATCGTTAACCGACATATTGACTGAGTTAATTATAGTTTGTGTACCGTTGACTTGGAGGTCACCAAGAATGACAACCTTACCAGTAACACTGTCACCACCTAATGGATCTAAGATCAACTCATTAGTAGAACCGTTTGTGCTAATGGTGTTTCCGTTAATACGGATAGTGTCAATAGTTGCGCCAGTCAGACCAGTAAGATCTGTAACTGTTCCACCCAGAGAAGTATCAGTATCACCAATAGTAATACCGTCATTCGCGAGGTCACCGTTAGCAACCGAACCTGCTTTAAGACTAACTGCACCAGAGGATACATCAAAGTCTGCCGAAGCAAAAGATGCAATACCTTTGTTGGTTGTAGTAGCGTCTTCACCAGTGATCGCAATACTTTGATCTGCGTGAGTGACATTCATGCCCTCACCACCAAGTATAGAGATACTATGGTTAGGTAGAGTCATGGCACCAGTATCAGTGGTTACATGAGATAATACATTACCCTTGAGACTAACAATACCAGAAGCGACTGCAAAGTCAGAATCTAGGAACTGTGCAACACCCTTGCCAGATGTAGTAGCATCGGAGGTTGTGTATGTTACTGTGTTAGTAGCATGGTTGAAACCCATCGCAATACCATTACCAGATGCGGCAAAGGATAATGCGGAGTCTGCTAATGAGATTGGGGCACCGTTAACAGTCAACTCAGTAGAGATACTTGCGGTACCTGCGGCAGTCAATCGACCTTGTGCGTCTACTGTGAAGGTAGGAATAGCACTTGCTGATCCATATGACCCTGCGGTTACGGCAGTATTGTCTAGTGCATAAGATACTTGATCGTCTGTGACGGCACTAGTAAGACCAGTTCCACCATCGAACGTTAATGTTCCTGTACCTGCGTTGAATGTGTCTGTACCACCATCACCTGCTAGAGAGAATACGACATCAACTGTGGAAAACTTACCATCAACATATGCTTTGGTTGTTGCATCGGAATCTGCGGTTGGAGTAAGTAGGTGGGAAATTCTGCTCCCTGCTACAGATACAACACCTGACCCATGAGGAGATACTATTAGGTTACCGTTTGTATCGGTAGTACTAATCGTGTTGCCGTTGAGAGTTAGGTTATCAACGTTAAGTATATCAATCTTACTGTTTGCGTCTACTAGGATAGCACTGTTCGGGGTCAGTGTACCTAATGCATGATCCAGTTTCGCTGTGAAATACTTACCACCAATGATTTCGTGATTGACCGCATTACCTGCGATTTCACTGCCAGTACCAATGTATAGTCTATCACCACCATTGCTTCCGTTGTCTGCCAAGTATGAATATGCTAATTCACCTTGACCAAGTGCAGACGGATTTCCCGAAGTCGCACTTCTTTTAATTCTTAGTAATGATGCCATTAGTATTGGCCTCCGTTAAGTTCTTGTTGATCTAAAGTTGTCGTTGCTTCCCATGCTGTAGTTGATGCATTATAAACTAATACTGATCCATTTACTGCACCATCTGTGTTAACACCAGTTATCGCATTGATGCTGTTACCTGCCGCTTCAATAACACGTCTAACAGGTTTCCCTACTACGACTCTCTTTACTTTAGTCTTGCCCCGAAGGGATACAGTAGTTGCCATAGTAGTTACCTTGTTACCGAAGGATTGACTTTAATCTTTCCTTCCAGTATTCGTTCGATGATTGTGTTAGATCCGCTGTCTATAAAGGACAGTTCTACGTCATAGACATATCTAAGTCTGGCGTTCAGTAATCCAGATTGGGTATTTGTGAGTGCCAAGATGCCTATCCCATCAGAAGCGGGATCTGCGATAGTTGCTGTAAAGGATACTATTTCATCAGAGTCCACAGAGTTATAACTCCGCTTCATCTTTGCCGCAAGTGTGTGACCAGTGAGGTTCTTAACAGAACCATCCTGTTCTTGCAGGTGTAGTTCAATTGCTACATCCGCACCTTGATCGATAGTAAAATCTTCGTAATCTGCCATTCCAGTCTCTCAAACCTTATTATATGTGTATGGTTTTATTTATATGTTTTGGAAACTGGAGTTCCAACAAACTTAGATTTCTGAGGTGATTTCTTCTATTAAATCGTCTCTGTAGTCTACAGATGCTTGTGAGATATCAAATGTGAATGATACTGTGCATCTCCAACAGTTGGTCTTTGCCGCATGATAGAATAGGTTCTCTGGTTCACCATAGTGACCAAAGTATGCCGCCTTACAGTTCCAACCCTGCTTATCCTTCATAACGACAACTTCTTTCGATACAGGATCTACATACTCAAATTGTCCGTCTCCAGTTTCAGACCATGAGAATATTAGATTGTATGCGGCCGCGTTAGCATTGTTGTGCCAAGAGATGAAACCACCGGGAGGATACCACGCAGTAAGAGCATTACAACGAGTGCCCAACCATTGCATAATATCTTTGTTCATAAAGGCAATGTCTGCCGTTCGTTTAGTTCGTATAGATGGATGGGTGTCTCCCTCAAAGAACTCATGTCCTTTGCGACCAATACTCATCTCATATCCATACATCTTATCGGGGAAACCTTCGTGTCTGCTTCCCTGTGCTTGGATCTCTTCTAGATGATCTTTACCTGCCCAGAAGTGACGTTGACTTGCCTCTTGTGAACACGCAAGATGGAAGTCCTTCTGGAACTGTTCTTTATCATCCAAGAGAAAGTCTCTGTATGCGTCTAATCTCTGCAACAGTTCTCTGTTTTTAATTGGTATGTCTTGCATATAACTCATAATATGTGTCCGTCCTTATCTAATCCGCACGAGTAGTGCCGTACAATAACTGGCCCTGACTCTGGTTTGGTCTTATGCCAATTAAAAGCGTTGTAATAGTTCCATCGCAGATCATCATAGATGATGCCATAGTTTAAATCTTTGTACTTATCTTCCTTCTCTGTCAACCACCATAGAGAGAACTGATCCCAAGACTTCAGGGAATCGATGTAACCTTCTGGCCACCATTCCTTATCCATTTGTCTCTTGGTCAAGTCTTCCCATTCTGCAACAAACTCTTTGATGATAGGTACTGTCATATCATACAAACATATACCACCACATAGAGTAAACTTTGCCTTACCTTCGGGGGTGTCAAAGTCTCGTTCAGCATAGACATATGATCTATCATCGGTCAATGCAGAGAACAACATATCGTGTTCGCTATCTCTCAAGATTTGGAAACAAGTACTAATGTCTTCGTGTTCTACTTCCATATCAACATCAAGGTACATGGTTAGGTCATAAGGAGATCTTGCCATACCTTCTAACTTGGCACGGTAGTGTCCAGTACACCATTCAACATTATCAAAGAGATCACGATGAAGTTCTTCGAACATCCACTCTTCGCAGAACAAAGTAATCTTGGCATCAGGATAGAAGTCTAAGATGGACTCTGCTAGATTGATTGCATACCTATAGAAGTTAATCTTATTGGATGCAACCAGTACATATCCTTCAGTCTTATCACTCATCAGCAACTACTTCCGTTGGTTCAAGAACCTCTTGCAACAACATCATTGCATATAAGTTTACTTCAATCTTAGACTTGGCGCGTCTCAACTTACCTTTGAGTTTACGATTCTTAGAGTTCTTAATCTCTTCGGTCTCAAAGATCTCCAACTTGTAGTTAAACAGTTCTTCCAACTTCCGCGCACGAGCAAACTCAACATCTCTTTGTTGACCTTCTTCCTTCTCTGCCGCCTTGCGTACCTTACGGTCTTCGGTGTTTCGATCAACTGACTCTACACCTAAATCATCAATAACTTCATTGAACAGTTCGTTTGGCGTTCCGTCTTTGTTAGTGCGTTGCAACAACATTACTTGTCGTGTCTCGCGTTCCACGTCATCCATTATCTCTAGGATACAATTCAACTTCTCTTTAGTATCATCTTCCCAGAATGCATTATCCATCCATCTTTTATAACTCATCTTACTTCATCTCCGATTAAAATTCAATTACCATTATACTATATATCATCATCTTATGTCAAGTCTTTTATGCGACCCTTACATACAATGTATACGTCTCTATTACTTCTGTTCCTGAATTAACTGTAGTACCAACATAGTTACCTGCGAAGTTCCTACTATAATTACCTGTAAACGCTCTAGAATAGTTACCTGCGAAGTCGCGAGTAAAGTTTCCTGTGAAATCTCCAACGTAATCATCTGTACTAACTCTTGTGGATGTTCTTGCATACGCAGAGATACGACTACGAGTGAAAGTAGATGCACGAGTTCGTGTTGAAGTTCTTACTGAGTTTCTGCTATATTCTCCAACGAAGTTTCTAGTGAAGTTACCAGTGAAGTCTCCAGTGTAGTTACTTACAC
>MEHZ011570254.1_pt1 | contig 10275 bp, 7 predicted proteins | sample 897221 | NCBI WGS metagenome assembly MEHZ01 (sample SAMN05514161, study PRJNA337945) | marine metagenome | isolation source: marine surface water | place: Arctic Ocean | collected 2007-12-13 | reverse complement strand
TGCGTCCCAAGTTTTACCATTTCTTCAATTGGAAACCGGTTCAAAAGGAGGACTTTAAATATGAAATATCAACTAGCTCTTATTCCAATATTTCTCATTTTATGGGCAGCTTATGTTTGTTCCTATGTAGTCGAAGAAACTGATCAAGTCATTATTACTCAATTTGGAAAACCAATAGGTGAACCACAGACAGAAGCAGGTTTACACTTCAAATTGCCATTCATTCAAGAAATTAACCGAATTGAAAAGCGTTTTTTGCCGTGGGATGGTCCTTCCAATGAAATGTCCACCAAGGATAAAACGTATCTCATTATCGACACATTTGCTCGTTGGAGAATTAATGATCCAATGCAATATTTTCTTCGCTTGCGCGATGAACGGAGTGCACTTTCTCGATTGGATGATATTCTCGGAAGTGAAATCAGAAATGCAGTGGCAAAGCATGAGTTAATTGAGATTGTTCGTACCGATAAAGATCGTAAGGCTAAAATTGATGAGTCTTTAGTCCAAGGGATTGGCAAAGTAGGCGTTCTTTACCCGATCAAAATAGGTCGTGAATTAGTGGAGCAACAAATTTTAGAAAAAGCGGCTGCGAAACTCGATGGCTTTGGGATTGAATTATTAGATGTCCGATTCAAGAGAATAAACTATAACGAAACCGTAAGGCGTCGGATTTACGAGCGCATGGTGAGTGAGAGAAACCAAATTGCAGATCGGTTTCGATCTGAAGGGGCAGGAGAAGCAGCTAAAATCATGGGTAAGAAAGAGAAAGATCTTTCTGAAATTGAGTCTGAGGCATATAGAAGCGTAGAGCAAATTTATGGTGAGGCGGATGCGAATGCATCAGCAATTTACGCAGAATCCTATAATAAAAGTCCAGAAGCGGTTGAATTTTATAGTTTCATTAAAACCTTAGATACTTACAAAGAAGTTTTAAATTCGGATATTTCTTTATTTATTACTACAAAAAACCCACTCTTTAAACTTTTTAAAAGATTAGATGGTGGTGTTAAGGTTGGAAAATAATCTAGATTAATTTCTTTTCCCTTTGGGGGAATACAACTTGGCTAGTTTTGAGAGAAACAGTGGTAAGAATTAACAGCTTACATATCCTATTTTTTATATGTTTTTTTTCTTACCTTCTACCTTGACTGAAACTCAAAAGTTTTTCTTTTGATTAGTGGGTAGTACTAATTCTAATTTAAAAAGTTAATCATGGCATGGTATGTAATGAAAATTGCGGTTACCGCAATTATAGTAGTGATAGTTTCAGAGACTTCTAAAAGGCTTCCGTTGTTAGGTAGTTTAATTGCGTCTCTACCTCTTATTTCAGTGTTAGGAATGATTTGGATTTTCAACGAGACTAAGGATGTTCAAAGGCTAATAACTCATGCCGAAGGGACTTTTTGGTATGTTCTACCATCCTTACCTATGTTTTTATTAATGCCTTGGATGATGAGAAAGGGAGTTTCCTTCTATTTATCTTTAGGCACAGGGATTATTGTAACTGTGCTTCTATATGTAATTATGACCAAGGTACTCGCACGCTTTGGGATGAATTTATAGGTTTTTAATCGAACCACTCATCTTCTAAATCAAATGCGGGCACTGGTACATTGATCAATGTTAAATCGCCTACGGCTCGGTGCCTACAACCGGGTTTAATCATAACCGAAATTCCTGGTTTTAGATCAACTTGCTCATCATCTAATTCGAGAATGCCTTCTCCTTTAAGCACATAGTAAATTTCAGTCATTTTTTTATGGTAATGCGTACGGCTACTCTTACAAATTTTTACTATATGGAAAGAAGCTGTCCCGTCAGGTTCTTGAACAAATGCACGTTGAGTTAGACCGCATGGGCATGCTTCTCGAGGGATGGTTGAAAAATCTGCAACTTTATAGTTCTTTTCATCGTTCATATATTTTGTTTACTATTAATGGAAATGAAAAGGCAAATGGAATTACAATAAAAAATAGATATTATGAATAAATTACTACTTGCTTTGTTATGGACCTTTAGCGTCACAATGGCTTATTGGTTTGGTATTAGCCAAAAGCTCGAAAGCCAAGAAGAGCTGTCGGGTATTTCTTCTAAATCAAGAACGATTTTAACAAAGATTAACATTACTCCAGATGTTAAAAATAAAGTTATAGAAAATAAAAGTGAAGAATTACAACCCAAAGAAGTAGAGTTGGATACTAAGAAAGAAGCGGTTTACCAAAAGTCAGTTTTTGAAAGAATGAGTTCGAGTAATCCAATAATTCGAATGCAAGCTTTTGCCGAAGTATTACAAAACCCTACTGAGGAGAACATCGTCCGAGCTATCGAAGCGTACGAATTATTGGCAGAAGGACCGAGTCGATTTAGTGAACTTCGACTTCTGACATTTAGCTGGGCCCAAGTGGATCCACAAGGAGCCTTGAAATGGGTCGGGGGTTTAGATGGTTTTGAACAGCGTATAGGTACGGGTTCGATTATGGATTCGTGGGCCAGAAAAAACTCAGACGAGGCAATTGCCTGGGCAAAGGAAAATTTTAAAGGTCAAGAGGGTAGTGAGAATCCCTACTTTATGGGGATTATAAGTGGAATGTCTGAAAATAATTTTGTTGGGGCTACTGAATTAATGACAGAAATGCCATTTGGACGAGGTCGGGGGCGTGCTGCTTCAATTCTTTTTGAACAAACTTGGAAGAAGGGTGAGGATAGCGCCATGCAGTGGGCCGAAAATCTCCCCAAAGGCTCTTTGCAGAATTATGCATTTGGTGAAATTGCGGAAAAGATTGCCCGCGATGATTTGGGGCGTGCTGTCGAATGGGTAGACAGTATGGATGAGTCCGAAGTAAAAACTAAGGTCAGTGAAGATGTAGCTGAAAGATGGGCTCGGGAAAACCCTGTGGAAGCAGCTCAATGGGTAGGGAATATGCCTGAGGGTGAATCTCGTTCCGAGAGCATGGAAGAAGTGGTAAGCCAGTGGGCCCGTAAGGACCCGACTGCCACCGCTGAGTGGCTCAATCAATTTCCCTCAGGTGAGTTGATGGATGAACCGATACAACGTTTTGTTCGAGAAGTGGTTCGTAAGGATCCAGAGATCGCCATGACTTGGGCTCAGGCAATCGTAGATGAAGAACGCAAGGAAAGAACAATTAAGGAAGTTAAAAGAGTGGCTGAACGGTTTGCTCAGCAGGCAGAAGCTCAAGCAAAGGGAGAATCGTCTCAAAACCCAAATATTAATAGTGGTGGAGGTTCTCGAAGGGGGCCATCGGGTAGTAGCCCTCAATAGAATTTCTCGATTCAAACTTTGGTTCATAATTGACATTAGGTAGAGTGAGTTGCAAAGAATTGTTTATTATCTTTAAAGCCCCGTTTCCTTGCCTTTTCATCCTTAGCAGCATTCTTTGTAATATACAGGAAGGTCTTTGTGCAGAGATTGACTTTAATCGGGATATACGGCCGATTCTTTCTCAAAATTGCATTTCCTGTCACGGTCTTGACCAACCTAAAAGCAATTTAAGATTGGATTTTGCAGAGTTTGCATATATCGGAGGTAAATCTGGAATACCCGCAATTGTCCCTGGGCATCCTGAAGAGAGTGAGTTATTAGTTCGAGTGCGTAAGCATGGAGAAGGCCACATGCCAAAGAAGGGGGATTCTCTCAATACTGGTCAAATATCTTTGCTCGAAAAATGGATTAAATCGGGTGGGTCTTACGCCACTCATTGGGCTTATGTACTCCCCGAAAGATCAGATTCAAAGGCTCTTACAAATCATCCTTTTATTCAAAACCCTATTGATTCTTTTGTCATTAAGGCCCTAAAAGAACGGGATTGGAAACCTAGTCCATCTCTATCGAATGAAAAGTGGCTTCGTCGGGTAAGCCTTGGCTTGATCGGGTTACCCCCAACGCTTACTGAGATAGAAGATTTCTTAAGCGACACCTCTCGGCGCTCTCGAGAAAAAGTAGTGGATCGTCTGCTTGCTTCTCCCCGCTATGGCGAGCATTGGGCAAGACAATGGTTAGACCTTGCCCGTTATGCGGATTCGAATGGTTTTCAGGCAGATCAATTGCGGGACAGTTGGGCATTTCGGGACTGGGTGATCGAGGCCATGAATTCGGATATGCCCTTTAATCAATTTACTATCGAACAAATTGCTGGTGATCTTTTACCTAAGCCAACGCTTTCTCAAAAGATCGCCACTGGATTCCATCGCACCCCTACCTGTAATGTCGAGGCCGGCGTTCATCCTGAGGAAAATCGAGTGAATCAAGTATTCGACCGAGTCAATACGACTGGTCTCACTTGGTTGGGGACTACCCTGGAGTGTGCTCAGTGTCATAGTCATAAATACGATCCGATCTCCCAGGAAGAATATTATCAAATTTTTTCTTTTTTTAACAATACACCACTTGAAGTAGAGAACAAGAGTGGGAACGGCGTATCCTTCAATTTTTGGGGACCTAAGATGACCCTTCCTTTTTCCTCCGAGAAAAAAAAGGAAATGGACAGGATAACCGCTCTTTTAAAGGAGAAAAAAGACAGACTTAAAATCTTACAAGTTGAAACCGATGCTGAGTTCCCGAACTGGGTCAATCGATTGAAAGAAGAGACTGTAAAAACGAAAGATTCCGAGCCAGAATGGACAATCATTGAACCCAAAGAGGCCAGTTCTGATCAAGGTGAATCTTTTCAAATATTGAAGGATAATAGTCTACTCGTTAAAGGTAAACCTGGAGATCGATCCACTTACTCTGTCCATTTGCATGCGAAGTCTGGCAGGTGGAATTCCCTACGATTAGAAACTTTATTGCATTCAAGTATGAAACAAAAGGGGCCTGGGCGTAATTTTATCAATGCCAATCCGAACTTTGTCCTTACTGAACTGAGCCTTTTCCATGCGGACTCGAATAAACCAATCACAATCTCGAAAGCTCAAGCTGATTTTTATCAATCCACTTTCAAGCCGGAGCAATTGTTCGATGGTAAGTTTGATTCGAATAATGGTTGGGCAATTTCTCCAGAATTTGGAGAAAGCCACTGGGTTAAACTCGAGTTTCTCAAGCCCTTAATTTTAGAAGAAGACACTCTTTTACTCATTGAGATGAAACACCTATATGGAGGCGGGAGAAATGTGGGTCGGCCCCGTTTTTCACTTTCAAAAAACAAACTTTTACTGAGTCAAGCGATCAATAAAAAACTGATTGGTTTATTGTCCAAAATAAAAAGAACGCCCAAGGAAGAAAAGGAAGTCAAAAAAATATTTGAAGCGGAATTGCCCCAACTTGTATCCCTGCGCAAGGAAGTAAATAATTTGGAAAAGGTTCACCAGAAATTGGTTCCTCCGACCACTTTAGTAATGGTGGAAATGAACCAGACTCGAGAGACTCATGTCATGTCGAGAGGAGATTATTTATCACCCAAGAAAAAAGTTCAGCCTGGCGTGCCCGAGGCTTTTCATGCTTGGAAAGATAAATGGCCGAGTAATCGACTAGGTTTTGCCAAGTGGTTAGTTGATCCAAAGAATCCGTTGACCGCTCGTGTAACCGTTAATCGTTGGTGGGGACAACTTTTTGGCACTGGCATTGTTTCCACTGAAGCGGATTTTGGTTCCCAGGGAGAGTTGCCTACTCATTCTGAATTATTAGATTGGTTGTCAGTCGAGTTTATGGAAAGTGGTTGGTCAATGAAGCATATCCATCGATTGATTGCATTGAGTAGTACCTATGGTCAAAGCTCGCGGGTCACTAAAGAGATTCTAGAACTCGACCCGACCAATCGATATTTTATGCGTGGCCCCCGGTTGCGAATGTCTGCGGAAATGATTCGTGATAACGCCCTTCGCGTTTCTGGTTTACTGAGCGAGAAAATGGGGGGAGCACCAATTTATCCGCCCCAACCAAATGGTCTATGGCGGCAAACAGGCCGAAATGAACCGAAGTATATTGCCGCTCGTAATGAAGATCGGTTTAGGCGGGGTATTTATATTATTTGGCGACGGGCCGCTCCCTATGCAAGTTTTGTCAATTTCGACGGACCTGATCGTTCTTCATGCCTCCCCAAACGTAGTCGTACCAATACCCCACTTCAGGCTCTGACATTACTCAATGATCAGGCTTATGTTGAGATGGCAATGTCTTTGGCTTGTACAATTTTAGAGGCGGGAAATCAATTATCAGATAAGGAAAAAATAACGATGGCCTTCCGTCGGACACTTACTCGATATCCAAATGATCGGGAAATTGAAATTCTTCGCGATTTACGAATTTCTGAATTAAAGCGATTAAGGAAAGAGCCCAAAAGAGTGGATGACTTAATCTCATCCTGTTCGGTTCTGGAAATTCCTGATGGATTATCGATGGTTGAGTTAGCGTCCTGGTTCTTTGTTGCCAACGCTCTTCTCAATCTTGACGAAACCATAACTAAAGGCTGAATTGAAAAATGAATTCTTTGAATCATCCAGTCGATCATTACCTCAAGACTCTTACTCGTAGGCAACTCTTTCAACGCGTCGGTATGGGCGTTGGTGGATTTGCTTTGGCTGAGTTATTGAACCAAGACCTTGGTGCTCGTTCTGCTCCTCCACTCTCACACTTTGCCCCCAAGGCGAAGAGTGTGATCTATTTCCACTTAGTAGGAGCACCTTCCCACCTCGATCTTTTTGATTATAAACCCCAGTTACAAAAGCGGAATGGTGAACTTTGTCCGAAAGAAATGTTCGAGGGAAAGAAACTTGCCTTCATTCGTTCGCGTCCCTCTCTTTTAGGCACCCCTGAAGATTCGAAATTTCAATTTCAATCATGTGGCCAATCGGGTATTCAAATTTCTAATCTACTTCCTAATTTGCAGACCTGTGCAGATGAGATGTGCTTTATTCGAACTCTTCATACCGATCAATTTAATCATGCTCCGGCTCAGATGTTTATGCAGACTGGATTCGAACGATTTGGTCGCCCTAGTCTGGGAGCTTGGGCCAATTATGGTCTAGGTTCACTGAATAAGGATCTTCCCGGATTTGTGGTTATGGTTACCGGGCAGTATCCAGGTGCGGGTAATAGTATTTTTGGCAGTGGTTTTCTCCCTTCTGTTTTCCAAGGAGTTGAATTTCGTGGGAATGGTGATCCGGTTCTGTTCCTTTCCAATCCCAACGGTGTTGATTCGACTGCTCGTAAACGGGTAGTCGATGCAGTCAATCAATTGAATCAAGAACAACTTAAAGGAGTGGGCGACCCCGAGATTTCCACTCGTATTAGTCAGTACGAGATGGCCTATCGAATGCAGTCAAGCGTCCCTGATTTGAAGGACTTGACCAAGGAATCAGATAGAACATTGAATGCCTACGGTGCTAAGGTTGGAGGGAGTGGATTTGCCAATAATTGTCTGTTGGCTAGGCGCATGGTGGAGCGTGGAGTTCGATTTGTTCAGCTTTTTGATCAAGGTTGGGATCATCATAATTCCGTTTTTAACGGCCTGCCCAATAAGTGTAAACAAGTGGATCAACCCATCGCGGCCTTACTTAAGGACCTGAAAGAACGTGGTCTACTCGACGAAACACTGGTAGTTTGGAGTGCTGAGTTTGGTCGTACGCCGATGGCTCAAGGTGCAAATGGCGGAGGAGAAAAGCGAAAGCTAGGCAGAGATCATCACAAGGAGGCCTTCACTGTATGGATGGCTGGGGGGGGTGTTAAAGCTGGCTATGTTCATGGGCGTACGGATGAACTAGGTTATGGGATAGCTGAGAACCCAGTACATGTAAACGATTTCAATGCTACCTTACTTCATTTACTTGGCCTTAACCACGAAAAGTTAACCTACCGTTCATTGGGTCTCGATTTTCGCCTCACCGGAGTGGAGGATCACCATGTGGTCCGCGATGTCCTAGCTTAAAAGCTAGAATCTTTTTTCTTCCTAGTTTTGATCGGCAAGTTGTGGACCGTTGTCCGTTGGCATGGATTGATGCCATGCCATTAGTTTGCCAGATAGTTTTTTTACAATTTCATGATTTTGATCAGCCAAGTTTTTGGTTTCACCACGATCTTTATTAATGTCAAAGAGCAAAGGATCCGAACCGTCGTATTCGCAGAGCAATTTCCATTTGCCAGATCGGATGGCAAGATCGGGTAAATCTTTTATTCCATAAAATGAGTCTCTGTCTGGCGGGCGCCTAAAAAAGATGTCCTGCTTGCGAGATTTTTTTGATTTACCAAGGAGGATCTCCGGTAAAGATTCGCCGTCGAAAGAGATTCCTTGAGGTGCGGATGTATCACAAATTGTAAGAAGGGTAGGGACAAGGTCGATGGCAGAGAATACGGAATCTCGGTTAACCGTACCAATGGCTTTTTTAGCCATCATTCTCGGTGCCCATACCACGAGAGACGATCGAATACCTCCTTCGAAAAGATGAGTCTTGAATCCACGAAAAGGTCCGGCGACACCAGCCCCTTGTTCAGGTCCATTATCCGAGCAGGCAAGAATTAGAGTATTCTCGGCAAGTTCGGGGTCGTTTTTCACATAATCGAAAAGCTTGCCCAATTGACGGTCCATTTCCTCCAAAACAGAAAGAAAGAGCTGGCGCTTGGAACCGTCTTTCCATTGCTCCACGGGTGGCCAAAAAGGGGTATGTACATCGTCGGGCCAGAGATTGAGGTAAAAAGGTTTCTTGTCCTTTTTCGCCTGTTGGATAAAAGGAACGGCGGCATCGACGAAGCCTTCAGTAATTTTTGATCGTTGCATCCAACGCACACCTTTTCCAAGAATTTCCGCGTGCCCCCAAATGCGACCCGGTCTTTTCGGATCCTGTCCGGGCTTTAGGGTAAGGGGTAGAAGCTTGGGCCCCATTCCTTCAAAATTGGTCAGTGATTGATCAAATCCATAATCTGCTATTGGCGGAGCATCGGCCACATTGCGTTGTCCGCCCATGTGCCATTTTCCAAAGTGACCGGTAGCATATCCGTTTTTTTGTAGTGAGCGGGAAAGCATTGGAGCTTTCGGATCGAGCCATTGAGCCATGCCTCGTTTTTGGTTGTGTTCGCGGTTGCTCAGATAGGAGGTGATTTTCCAATGTTGAGGATATTGACCTGTTGAAATAGCAACCCGTGAAGGAGAGCAAATCGGTGAATTAACATAAAATTGTTCGAAGCGTATACCCTCGTGAGCCAGACAGTCTATATGCGGCGTTTTAGCAGCAGTATTTCCAAAGCAGGAAAAGTCTCCCCAACCCATATCGTCAATGAACACGAGAATGATATTTGGTTTTGTTGCGGCCGTTACACCAGAAAGGCAAAGCGTGGTAAAGAGGAGTAATTTAGAATACATAATAAATAAACTCTGAATTCTAACAATTCAGTGCAACCAACAAAAGGATTTACTTTTTTTTTATTATGTTTTGTTATGGAAATAACATTAATTTAAAAACTTATGAAAATACTCACTCTCTTCTCCTTTATTTTTTTAACCCTCTTCTCTTTTGATTCCCAAGTATCTGCCGATGGACATCAAGGAAACCTTGATGAGATTGGAGAACGAATCAAAAGAGCGGTAAAGTCTGGTGAGATCTCTGAAAAAGAGGGCTGGTCTAAATGGCATTCAGTTGCTCGCGAGCATGGGCACGACGATAACGATGAAGGCTGGAACGAAGAGGGTGACGAAATAGAACGACTCCATCAAGAAATTGAACTTCATGAACTTCGCTTTGAACTCGATCGAATCAAGGAGAGAGAGGTCAATTCTTCAGCAGTCTCCAATAGAAAAGGCGAAGCCAAAAGGGAGTGCCTTCCTTGCGAAAGCAAAGATGAAGAGAATAACGAAATAGAACGACTCCATCGGGAGATCGAAATTCGTAAACTTCACTTTGAACTTGATCGAATCGAACACGAGCATGACTTAGAAAGAAATGAATGGGAACACCAATTCGAAAGGATGGAAAGAGATTTTGACCGGGAGCGTCGTGAGTGGGACATGGAACATTTTCAGTGGAATATGCGCCGTAAACAAATGGAGATGCAAATGCGCGGAGGAATGCCGCGCCCAAGTGCCCGTCCTTCGCATCCTCATGGAGGTAGTCCCAGACCTGATATGCACAGGGGAGGTCCACCTAGAGGAATGATGCCAACCATGGGACGAGGTCATGGTCAGGGGCAGGACAGGAGAACAAAGGATTGTCCTGATTCAAGAGGGAAATCAGATTGCGACAAGAAAAAGGGAAAGTCTGACTGTGGGAAAGGCCGGGCTAAATCAGATTGTAAAAAAGGAAAAGATGCATGTGCAAAAAAAGAATGCT
>MEHZ011451069.1_pt1 | contig 10289 bp, 6 predicted proteins | sample 897221 | NCBI WGS metagenome assembly MEHZ01 (sample SAMN05514161, study PRJNA337945) | marine metagenome | isolation source: marine surface water | place: Arctic Ocean | collected 2007-12-13 | reverse complement strand
ACCAGGCAGACGATGACTTTGATGATTTTCCTATTGATATAGCGATGATTAATGGCGAATACCGCACGTCTTTAATAATCGATCCGCCTAACGGCCGAATACCCCATGATATTGTTAACCGAGCACAGACCAATGAGTTTTATTTTTATCTCGAAGACAATAACTTGAGATTCGATGGGCCAGAAGCAGCCTACGGCGGTGAGCGCTGTCTTTTCCCCGGTCCACAATTGTCAATGATGTATCAGCGCGGCCTGTCCCCTTATACCCAGATTGTGCAAACTAAAGATTACTTAATGATACTTGGGGAGTATCCGTATCATGCTCGGATCATTCGTATTGAAAGCGATCACCCAGCGACTGGATTTGCCAAATGGATGGGAGATTCAGTGGGCCATTGGGAAAACCGGACATTGGTAATTCACACCGAGAAAATACGCAGAGAGCAGTCGTTTCCACCGATATTTTCTACGGTAAAAACACAGATCACAGAAAGGTTGTCACTTGGCGAAAACGGTACCCTTGTTTATGAATACACCGTGACAGATCCGGAATTATATTTGCAATCGTTTACAGCGCAGATTCCATTTACGCGTATGCACAACGGACAGGTAATTTATGAATATGCTTGCCATGAGGGTAACTATTCTTTTGTGGGATCATTGGCTGGTGCGCGATGGGAAGATGCTCAAAATGAAATTGATAATGATGCAAATTAGCAAGAAATTACGCGTCTTGATAAACAACCCTGTTCGCTACTAGGTTACCTTTAAGGCAGGGCGTTTTCGATTTTTGAACAAGGCATAACAATTAAATCAACATGGCAAGACAGCTACGATTTTTAGTATTTAGGAGCGTTACGCCACTGAAATTAACCTATGATCCCTGTAATTAGACAATACACAGAAAACGATCTGGACGCTGTTCTGTCCTCTTAGCAAAGCGCTTCGAAAATCGCCCATCCATTCCTGAAAGAGGAATTTCTTGAGACAGAGCGTTACAATATTCCGAATGTATACCTGCCGAATGCGGATACCTGAGTTGCTGAAGTTAACGGCAAGGTGGTGGGATTTATTGACTTGATGGGAAATGAAGTTGAAGTTTTTGCGGCTAATTCTTTAGGGCAAAAATTCTACAATAGTTACGGTTTCTAGTTTCTAAAAGAATCGATCCATGAACCTACAAACCAGAATATGCTACGGTTGGCCATGTTCCTATCTGAAGGTGCCGAACAACGTAGGCAAGCCGGAACAGGAATTTGCTACGCGAGTAGCTATTATTCAGGGCGTTGTGTGTTGTTTGAACCGCCAACTTTTACTAACAAATGAGCAGAGCAAATGCTATCTATGATCAATAAATTTAAAAAATCAGTATCACTAGCCATTTTTGTAACGGCTATTCACATACCTCAGGTTTCAGCTGATGTGTTCCGTGATATTTCACTTATTGGTTACCACCATTTACAAGGAAGGCAGGCCTTACAAGTCACGACAAAATCGGATCCAGCTAATGGGGACTGGGTTTATATTGGACATGTTCCAAACTCGCGCACTCAAGAGGCCACGCTGAATCCTATTTCAGGCAAAGCCGAGTGGAATGGCACTTCGGTTGTGGATATATCCGACCCCAGTAGCCCGCAGCTCGTTTGGCATATTCCTAACCAGGTGAGTGCCAACTCTAGATCTGTTTCAGTGGTTTATGATTATGGCTTCGGTTCAGAATCCTTAGGCCGGGACTATCTAATTCGCAATTTCGAGGCAGGCGATGAACTGAAATTTCAGATATTTGATATTACAAGTCGCACATCAGATCCTTCTCAAATCGAGCTGGTCTCCGAAATCACTGCGACTCCAGAAAACTCTTGTGGGCGCGGTTGTGGTGGTGCTTTGATCAATCGTGCCCACAAAGGTTTTTGGTCTCAGGAGTCTGGGCTATTTTACAGCGCTTCAGGAGAACCTGGGTTTCGTACAACAATCCTCCACATATGGGATTTACAGGATCCACGAGCCCCTCGGTTTGTCGGCAGAGCTTGGCTGCCGGGTCAGAAAGTGGGTGAGGAAGGGTTTGAGGAACAGTATGTGCACCATCCTATCGTTGATGAAGACAATGATAGGGTGTACGCAGGGTTCCGTATTGGCAGTGGGCACGTTGCCGCTTGGGACATATCCGACCCAAGTGAGCCAAGCTTGGTCTGGTCTTATGACACGTCCCCTCCAGGGCGAGGTCCACATACCGTCTCTCCAATTACCTATGATAGCGTCCCGAATGTAACGGCGGCGGAGGGCGCGCTCCCTCGAACCTATGCGCTGGTTTCAGACGAGTATGACGGACTTGAATGCGGGCATGGGATGAAGAGCAGGGTTTACATGTTTGACATTACGCATGAAACCCACCCGATGCCAGTGTCGACTTGGCAAGTACCTATAGGAAATTTTTGTGATACGGGGGGGAATTTTGGTCCACATCAACACGCTGAAACGGTGAATGGCAGCCTCAATCGATTCGAGAACAAGCTGGCGTGGGTGGCCTATATGAACGCAGGAGTCAGGCTGCTGGATATTTCTGACCCTCAGAATTTGCGAGAAGTTGGATTTTACATACCTGAAACGAATGCGAGTCCACGTCCAGGTCAAACTCAACCGGGGGTTATTCAACTAACAGATGTGGATATCGATCATAGAGGGCTCGTTTATGCATCCGATCGTTCTGGCGAGTCTTGTCTTGGGCAGGATATAAATTGCATAGGAACCGGGCTCTTTGTTTTTGACTACGCCGAAGACTAGCAAACACAGTACTCAAATCAGCTAGGATACGCTCAAGGGCAACCTCCACTGTAACTTTTCTTGTGTGCAGGTTAAGGCCTCATGGCCTGCGTTATCGCCTCTGTGTGGTACCCGGCGAGTTAGTTTGTAATAAAGTCCCAACTACACGGTCTTTAAATGACAGAGCGGCGCGTATTTGTTACCTTTTGGCACACAAACTACGGTCTTGTTCGCGTAGCATCCTTAGCATGATTTGATGGGAGTCAAAATGCGCATTAAGTTACATAACTTTCTGATATTGCTTAGCTTTATTCTTGTGGCTGGCAGCGTCCAGGCACAAGTGTACAAGACCGATCAGATTGAGGTTGAGCTAGTTGCGGAAACCAGCAATGTGGTTCCCGGCGAAACACTATGGCTCGCTATCCGGCTCGACCCTATCGAACACTGGCACACCTACTGGAAATTTGGCGGCGATAGCGGCGAAGCGACTGAGGCTAACGCGTGGCAATTGCCAGCTGGCGCGAGCGTCGGCAACATTGTCTGGCCGATCCCTGAGTGGACTCCCTTCCCTGGTAGTGACCTCGTTACATTTACCTACGAGCGAGAAGTATTCCTGCCAATTCCTGTCACTGTTCCGGCAGACTACAGTGCTTCGAGCTTTGATATTCATACTAATGTTGACTATCAGGTCTGCTACGAGATTTGCATACCCGGGTCAGCCGAGTTTGACCTGTCGTTGCCGGTAGGCAGTGCGGCGCAGATCGATGAGAAGTGGCAGCAAGGCTTTGCCGAGACGCGCGCGATGACTCCAGTACCGGCAGAACAGCACAAGCTGCAAGCCAACTTCAACAGCTTCGATGGCAAGTTCAATGTCATGGTCGAGGCGGAAGAAAATTTATTCGATGATATCGATGAGGTTTGGTTCTTCCCAGAACAGCGCCGGATCATGAAGTACGCACCCTTTCGCAAGGTCATCAAAGACGGCAACCGCCTGCAGATTTCTACCGACCAACACCGTCGCTTCGATACCGACCTTACGGAGCTTACAGGGCTACTCGCTTACATCGACGATGACGGACAGTGGCACGGTTACGACATCAAGCCTCAATCTGCGAACGTGGCCTGGGACCATAGCATCGAAGTAGAGCTCCTCTCGGAGACCACTAACATAGTGCCGGGTGAGACAACGTGGCTAGGTTTGCGACTGCAGCCGGCTGAACACTGGCATACCTATTGGAAGATGGGGGGCGATAGCGGCGAACCGACTAGCGCCAACGAATGGACGGCACCCGAAGGAACGAATATTGGCGAACTGCTGTGGCCGGCTCCGCACTGGCTGCCGTTCTACGACACCGATTTGGTTAACTTCGCTTACGAGCAAGAAGTATTGCATCCCATCGCAGTCACTATTCCAGCAGACTACCAAGGCGATACGGTTGAACTATCAACTTTGGCTTTTTGGAATGTTTGCGAACAGATTTGTATTCCTGGAGAGCAGCGGCTAAGTATCACACTGCCGGTGGCGCAATCTCCTGAGCTAGACGCTGGCAACGCGCAGATTTTTGCCACCGCTAGAGAGCAACTCCCAATAATTGATCACGGTATCAAATCAATCATCGCCGTTGCCGGTGAGCGAGTGAGTCTCGGGTTCGAAGCGCCAGATGCACTTTTTTCTGATTACACTGACGCGTTCTTCTTTCCTGAGCAGCGCCGCATAGTTAAACCTGGCCCGCTTCGGGATGTGAGCATTGCGGAAAATTTGCTGCAGATAACTCACCAACAACCAAGACGCATGTTGGAAGACCTCACTGAAGTTTACGGAGTTCTTGTTCTAGAGAATGAACAAGGAGAGCGCACTGCCTACGATTTTCAGAACCCAATAGCCGATGCGAACTTAACAACTATAGCGCCTCTTGCTGCGGCGAATAGTTCAGGTAGCGATGGTGGAGCTGGCGGTGGACTGCTGCTGTACATGCTATTCGCACTACTGGGCGGTTTTATACTGAACCTGATGCCCTGTGTGTTCCCAGTTCTATCGATGAAGGCACTTAGCTTCGCTAAAAATGCGGGTGAATCCGTGCACAAACAGCGCATGGATGGCCTGGCTTACACCGTTGGTGTAATTGCCGCCTTCGTAGCCTTGGCAACAGTTCTCATCGTGTTGCGCGCCGGTGGCGAGCGCATTGGTTGGGCGTTCCAGTTTCAGCAGCCTTGGTTCCTCGCGTTTATCGTGTATGTGTTCTTCATGATGGCACTGAGTCTTTCGGGTGTGTTTGAGATCGGTGCGGGCCTCATGGGCGCCGGTGGCAGCCTAGCGCAGAAGAAGGGTTACAAGGGTTCATTCTTCACAGGTGTGCTAGCAACGACTGTAGCGACGCCTTGTACCGCTCCGTTTATGGGGCCGGCACTCGGCTTTGCTCTAACCCAGTCTTGGGCGGTTGCGATGATGGTATTCGTATCCTTGGGCTTAGGCATGGCGCTACCGATTCTCGTGCTCTCTTATATGCCATCCCTAACGAAGTACATGCCCAAACCAGGCGCATGGATGGAAACGTTCAAGCAGTTCATGGCATTCCCTTTGTATCTCTCAGCGCTGTTCTTCCTTTGGGTGCTGGGTAATCAGGTAGGGGTTATGGGAATGTCACTGGTGCTTGGCGTGTGTATCTTGCTCGCCTTCGCAGCTTGGATGTACCAGCGCCGCTTCACCATGGGTCCGATATTGCGCACGGTTAACTACGCGGTGGGCGCCATGGCGTTAGTCGCTGCAATCTATCTGATGCAGACGCCTTTCTTGCAGACCGTTTCAACGGTGCAAGCAGCGAGTGTGGATGCAGATGGAAACTCTACGCAGAACTACGAAGTCTTCAGCACTGCTCGTCTTAATGAAATACAGGCCGAGGGTCGCCCTGTGTTCGTTAACATGACCGCCGCCTGGTGTATTACCTGCCTTGCTAATGAGCAGACTACCCTGAGTACCGAGCGTGTCGAGCAGGCACTGCTGGACAACGACATTACCTACATGAAAGGCGACTGGACGAACGAGGACCCGGAGATTACCGCTATCCTTGAGCATTTCAATCGCCCTTCGGTGCCGCTGTATGTCCTCTATCCGGGCGACAGTAGCAAGGAGCCGATTATTCTTCCGCAGATTCTTACGCCGGGTATGGTCGCTGATGTTTTTGCCAGCATTTAGTTAATTAATTTGATACGTTCCATCAGGCGTGCATTGCTCAGTTGAATCTATTTCAAAGTGAGTAATAATCGCCTTCACATTTCTCCCTCTAGCCCAGCACAATTGCTATGCGAATTCAGCTGCGTTTTCTGATTGCCCTATCCTTAGCTTCGATCTCGGTTTTCGCGATTGCCGCAGAGCAAGTTGACGCGCAGGGTAAATACTCTAAGGCACACGCCGCAGCCAGTCAGCTACCACGGCTGCATAGCTTGCTGATTAGCCAAGGCGACGACCTTGTCTTTGAGCAGTATTACAACCAACGGGACCCATCGCGCCCAGCGAACATGAAATCTGCCTCCAAAAGCGTTATCTCAGCGTTAGTAGGAATCGCTATCGATAAGGGGCTGATCGATTCTGTCGATGTGAAAGTGGCGGAGTATTTTCCAGATCTAATCGCCGCGAGTGATGACCTGCAGAAGCAGCAGATCACCATAGAGAACCTGCTCACGATGCAATCGGGCCTAGAGACCACGAGCAATAGAAACTATGGCAAGTGGGTTCTCAGTGACAATTGGGTCGAGTTCGCTCTCAATCAGCCGCTGGTGGCGGCGCCTGGAACTCGTATGCTGTATAGCACGGGGAGTACTCACCTCTTGTCGGCGATCATCACCCAAGCCAGTGGCATGAGTGCTAAGCAGTTCGCACAAGAAAACTTGAGTTTACGGCTTGGTTTCTCGATGTCCTATTGGTCGCAGGATCCGCAGGGAATCTATTTCGGAGGCAACGATATGGAGATGACGCCGCGGCAAATGCTTGAATTTGGTCGCTTGTATCTAAACGAAGGCGTCTATGAGAACGAGCAAGTAATTTCCAAGGCCTGGATAGAAGACTCGCACAAACCACGCGCAAGATCACCGCGCGGCCAAGGTCGCTTCTACGGCTACGGTTGGTGGCTGCGAGACCTAGCCGGCATGCAGGTTCCAGTTGCCTGGGGCTATGGTGGTCAGCTTATCTTCGTGGTGAAGGAATTGGACTTAGTTGTAGTTGCTACATCGGAAAGTACGCCGGGTTCGTCGAGGAGGGGCCACCTAGGTCGCCTCTACGAACTTGTTGAAGAGCATGTGCTATTGCCTGCCAAAGTCCAACAGCTTGGCCGTCCCTAAGTACGCTCTCCTAGCGATCGGATAAACGGTAAAGCTGACTGCTGCAACATACGGTTATCACCTATCTAGAGGGAAAAGACTCAGTGAAAATCAATGTGTATCAGGTCGATGCCTTTGCCAACAAGCCTTTCGAGGGTAATCCGGCGGCAATCTGCCCGCTAGCGGAGTGGCTACCTGAGCAGACCATGCAGGCGCTGGCTGCGGAGAACAATTTATCGGAAACGGCATTCTTTGTTCCTGAGGGAGATGGGTTCGCTCTGCGCTGGTTTACACCAGCAACGGAGGTGGATCTGTGCGGTCACGCGACGCTCGCTGCAGCGTATGTTCTGTTCGAGGAATTGGACTATCAGGCAGAAGAGATTCGTTTTAGCACGAGGTCTGGAACGCTCAGTGTAAGCCGCAGTGGTGATTTTCTTAGAATGGATTTTCCAGCCCAGCCACCTATTCCTTTTGAGTTGCCGGTGCAGTTGGTTGAGGCGTTTGGCGCTACTCCCGAGGCCTGCTTGAAGTTTGCCGACATCGTTGCTGTTTTCTCTTCGGAGCAATTGGTGCGAACTGTCGACCCGAATATGTTGCCGTTGGCACAGCTGGACTGCCGAGGAATCATCATTACCGCCGAGTCTACGGAGTATGATTTCATCGCAAGGTGGTTCGGCCCCAGAACTGGGATAGTAGAAGACCCTGTTACTGGCTCTGCGTTTACTCAACTTGTGCCTTACTGGGCAACTCGCCTTGGCAAGACTACATTTCGAGCCAAGCAGGTTTCAGAACGCGGCGGTGAGGTGACTTGTGAATTGGTAGGAGATCGTGTGTTGATCTGGGGCAAGGCAGTGTTGTTCATGCGCGGCGTTATCGACATAGATATCTAGCAGCCTCGATAGGCCATGAAAGCTGCGCTAGACAGCCGGGTAGTCTTCATGTTTTGGTTTATTTAGCTTGGCCGAGCGCGGGCCTGTAGTTTCCCCATTGCTCATCAATAGAGTGCTCTTGTGTTCATTCTGCGGCTAGGTCTGCATAAGAATGACAGAAATATTGTCTTTGCCGCCGTTTTGGTTTGCCAGCGCAATCAATTTCTTAGCGGCCAAATCTAAGTCGGTAATGTTTTCAGCGATCGTTTCTGCTATCTGCCAATCAGAAATCATATCGGTTAAACCATCTGAACAAAGCATCAATAGATCGTAAGGTAGCCGTGGTACTTCTGCGGTGTCTACATCAACGGCAGATTTCGTTCCCATAGCTCTGGTGACCACATGCCCAACGTTTGCTTCGCGCGCTTCTCTCTCGGTATAGAAGCCACGATCGATTAGATCCTGAACTACGCTGTGATCCTTGGTTAGGCGTTTTACTTTTCGGTTGCGGTACAGGTAGAGCCTAGAGTCACCTACGTGTCCGACATAGATGTGCGACCCAATGACCAGTGTGGCAACTATCGTCGTGCCCATGCCCTTGTAGGCTTCTTGCTCTTGCTGAGTGCGAAATATCTCTGCATTGCTTGATGAAATTGTAGTAGAGACAAATTCCAATAACTGCGAGCCAGTTATCGATACAGAAGTTTTCTGCAAAACGAATTTTTGCAGCTTTTCTAACACGAATTTGACGGTCATATGGGCTGCGATTTCACCAGCCTTATGTCCGCCCATGCCATCGGCAAGAACTGCTATGCCAAGCTCTTGATCGAAGCCAATATGATCCTGGTTATATTCACGGCGCATTCCTGCGTGTGTATATCCAGCGATTCTGAGTTTTGTCAGTGCCTGGGGCATCAATCTGTCCTGAATTTTGTAATCTGATTAGCCAGCATAGTATAAACTTCGAGCAGGCTCTGGCTGATCTTTTCCTATCCATCAAAAGAGTGAGATATTGTACAAAAATCAGCAACAACAGTCCGAATAAAAACCCGGTTCGGGCGCTTGTTGGTGATTTATTTCGCTTTCCAAGGGCTAGAAACCTAGCGCCTGGGCTGTCAGGGAGGGGCACGTTCTTTTCTGGCGCGCATAGGAAAGCGCTTTGAGAAGTTGGATAATGGTATCGACCTTGTTGATAGGAGAAATCTCATTGATCTAAAAGGCTGTGCCCAGATCGAGGCGCCTAGGTATTCGATCCCGAAATAGGGCATCTCATCGGCGGTGATGCCGCGCTCTATCAGCTGAATTATATTTTCAGGCGCCAATATGGTGATAATTTTGGATCCGCGTTCGACGCGGTGTCTTGCTTTTTTATGACAACACAGGTCAAGGGCTAACACATTAATCGCTACCGGCTGCCGCCGGACTCCTGTATGCCCCAATAGACATATGCCATAACGCCTTTGCCGGTTTTCAGTAGCTTTGAATAGCCACCCAATCACATCAGAATTCCTGCTTTAGCTGACTACACGCTCCGGATTGGCGTGTGGTGCTTAACCGAATGAGGGTGGGCTTATGAAAGTGTGATATTCTGTGAAAAATCACGGTGTTAGGATGCCAGTACGAGACCGCGTGCAAGGAATCTACGTCAGATGAAAATACCCAGTTTCGCTATATCCACCTTCGCTGTCGTTTTGGTCCTGTACCTCCTCGTCGTCGGGGAGGCCTTGTTGCTCCCTCTCGTTATTGCCATAGCTTTGTGGTATCTGATTAACACCCTCGCGGCGGTATTCGCGAAAATCCAAATTGGTGCGTTTCAGTTCCCTAGTATTGTTTGCCGCCTGGCATCTATATTTACATTTGTGTTGTTAATCTGGGGCTTGATAAATTCCTTAGGTGGCCGTGCGGATGATGTGATGCAGGTCATTCCTATCTATCAGGAAAACCTTACAGATCGGTTTGAGAATCTTCCGCTGGTTGTCGTGTCTGCTTTTCAAGATCAATTGATCACTGATTGGATAAATCTGCCTGCCTACGCGACATCCGTAGCTTCATCGTTCGCGGGTATTCTGGCGAGTGGGGGGCTGATCATGATCTACGTTCTATTTTTGTTCCTGGAGCAGGGTAATGTCGATCAGAAGATTACGGCGCTATTCAATACTTCTGGGTCGGAAGATGACGTTCGCAAGATTATCAGCAGGATTCGCAATGACATTCAGAAATACATCAGCATCAAGATGTTTACCAGTTCCATGACTGGCTTGCTTAGCTATACTTTTCTACGCATCGTGGAAGTCGATTTCGCCGGTGTCTGGGGCCTGCTTATCTTCTTGTTAAATTTTATCCCGAC
>MEHZ011658490.1_pt1 | contig 10304 bp, 10 predicted proteins | sample 897221 | NCBI WGS metagenome assembly MEHZ01 (sample SAMN05514161, study PRJNA337945) | marine metagenome | isolation source: marine surface water | place: Arctic Ocean | collected 2007-12-13 | reverse complement strand
CCGGCCTTACCTTTGCTCTTCTTATACCAGCGGCACCCACTGTTGTGACGAATACCGCTCGAGGTGGTGAGCCAGTGGGTTTTCCCCACTGCGGAAGCTTCCACAGGCTTCTCGCTATCAACGACAGTCCCTTATCCGGAATCGGTTAATCCTTGAACGCCTAGGATGCATCGATGAGGCCGGCAAGCCCACGTCGCGGGTGGAACGGAGCTTTCGGAGGTGGCGGTGCTAGTAGCCGTCAGGATAGCTGGGAAGGGCAAGGAGGAGTTGGAGGCTCCTTGATCAATTTGAAGCCTAGCTAAAGGATTGGTTTTTCATACTCTTACTCCTGACGAAGTTGCTGGCAATCAATCTAACGCAAAGATTCAGCAACTGATCGCTATCGCCTTGTTTTTAAAAAGGGTCTGTAAAAAATACAGTGTTATGAAGAATACCCATAGAATAGATTCTTGGCTGCCTACAAAGCCTTTTTCCAGACCTGCAAGAGGAGTTTATCATATCGGACCTCAGAAATGGTGAGCGGAAAAACTGTGTTTTGATTTATACTGATTCCGGGGCTCATCGGTTGAAAGGGCTCGCCACCCATGGAGCTTCGGATTTCAAAGTTTCCCTCAGGAAGGTTTTTCACGGTAATGGTGACCTCCTCAGCTTCTTTGTTGTAAGAATTTACAGACAGATCCACTGGAATACACCCGAGTAATCCTGAGCTGGTGTAACGAGAAACATAATCCCAGATCACTTGTGTAGCGAAAGACGGCCAAACATGTTCTCCGTTTTGGACACGATAATGTATAACATCATAGCAAGCGTCTCCTTTATTCCAAATAAAACGGGTTACCCCTGGAGCAACCTGGCTAGTCACAGGAGTCCCTTCACTTCCATTTTTTAAAATCCAGTGTTCACTGAGTTGGTTCATCGAAATGGAGTATTGGTTTCCATTATAAGGATTATAAAAATCATTTGTCCCGTGGATTGAGAGTATTCCTACGCGATGATTACTGGTGCATTCCTCAAGGGTCCACTGCCACATACTGGCTGCCACGGAGGATACTGCGGCAAAACGATCGCCAAGGTAACACGCCAGATCCCATACGAAATTCCCCCCTAGTGAAAAGCCACATGCATAGATTCTACTCGAATTTACGGAGTAATCCTTTTCAAGAAAATCGATCATGGCCCCTGTAAAACCTATATCGTCAGTGCCATTGTCATACGGCCCTATGGTATTCCAATTAGATGAACCTTCCGGGTCCTTCTCATCACGGATTACGAGACCTTGGGGATAAACGACGATAAATCGTTGATCATCTGCAAGAAGGCGAAAATCAGCTGTGAAGCGCATCATACCTTCCGCTGAATCATTTCCACCGTGAAAGCAAAAAAGCACAGGAAGCGATTCTGTATGAGTAAAATCCTTGGGTAAATAAACAATGAATTGCCGATCGAGACCGTCTAAATTAAGTGTTTTTTTTAGAGTCTCTTGTGCCTGAACAATTCCCACACCAGAAACCAGCAACAAAAAGAAAAACAGGCTTTGAATGATTTTGATTACCCTCATCTCTTCAAAATTTTAAGCTTCGTGAAAATATTTAAAAGTTAAAACGAAGATCTTTAAAATGAATGCGAATCACCTACTCTCACTTTTCGCTATCTGAATCATCAGACAAAGAAATACACTCTTTTATTATTCAACCCGTCTTCACTTCAGCCCACAAATCTAGCACCACAACAATAATTTCCCAACACCTTAAAACAAAGCTTGGATTCAAACCGGAAGTGCACCGGTTGGTTTGAAGTGCGAGCCAGGAGCTGATTTTATTAGCACTGGTTCCGCCTACAAAAACCGAACCTGTGCCACATGAAATACACCCACCTGACCCGCGAAGAGAGACATACCATTTCCACCTTGAAGCGCAAAGGCGACTCGCCATCGATCAAAGCTCCACACCCTGACTTTTGACAACGGCAAGGAGTTCTCATCTCACGCCATAATCGATGCGATATTGGATAGCTCGTCATATTTCGTCCCCCTCCGCTCCGGTCCAAAGGCGCCTTCAAGGCCCTCCCGCTAAAAGCAAATTTCTAGCATTAGGCCGGCTTTGTGTCACCGGAAGCCACTCAACAGCGTGCAAGGGTTATTGTTCTGCCTCTTCTACTGATCTCTCCGCTCTATTGGGTTTGATCTAGCACCTTGAGCCGGTATGCGCTCTTAGCAGCAGGGGGGCGGATTAAGGTTGTCTCGTATGCCACACCCTCACCATTGAAGAACATAACGGCCGCCCAGGTCTTAAGGTCGAATGACTGCTCAATCGTGATTAGTCCTCCGACGATTGGACTCGTCTTAAACTTCAGAACCGGCTGGCCATTAATATCTGAAAGGGCCATTTCTAGGGTCAAGTTTGGCTGTGAGTTAGCGACCAGTGGCGCAGACTTGTTAGCCGCTTCAAAACCGTCCAGGAAGCCATCTCCATCGGAGTCACCATTTAGTGGGTCGGTATTGCGATCACCTCCGTATTCCCGGCCCTGATCCACAGACCACATCAGAAATTTGGTTCACCTCTTGGATCATCAAAGCTACCGAGCGCGATGGACTCCTTGGCGGTATCGACAACAATGGGAAAACCGAGCAGTCACAAAGTAAAACGTAACTGAACGTAATGAACTGTTACCACTATGTTACCTTTTACCAGCCACTAGGAAACACGAAACCCGCTTAATCCTTTAGGATTAAGCGGGTTATCGAAAAAGTACGCAGACTGGGACTCGAACCCAGGACCAATTGGTTAAAAGCCAACTGCTCTACCAACTGAGCTATCTGCGCTTTTGTTGGATTTGTAAACCTGCCGTGCAGCGGGAGTGGCGGAGCATTAAGGCGTTCCGGATGTATTGGCAAGAAATTCCCGAAGGTTTTCTTCATCTTTTTTAAGCTCATCGGAGTTTTTTGGCGATATTCGGAGTCAAGACGAAGCGTTTAATCCCACTTTTTTCAAGATCTTGGCCATCGATAACCTGATACTCCAAAGCTTTGATAGGCTTTTGACCCTGAATTTCTGACATGAGATAAATCCGGATCGTCATTGGCGCTTTCGGATCTCCTCCGGGGATGTCTTTGACGGTAAACTGGACTTCGTTGTTACCATCGCTCGCGCCTCCGAGAATCACGTCGGCCCGCTTCGTGTTCTGGTAAGTGTGGGGCGAGATCTTGTTAACGAGAAGTTTAACTTCCCGACCAGGGCAAAACACGTAGGCTTTGGCTATATACTTCACGGGTCCCCGCAGTGCAATGGGTGGTTTTTCCGTTTTTCCAGTTGGCTGAAAATCGGGTTGATCGACATATTTAAAATTTCCCGCCAAAATCTCCTTCCGAACATCAGGAAGCGCACTCAGATTCACGAATTGCGAACCGTTGTATTTCCAACCCGAACGCTCCTGAACATAGGAAATTGTAAGAATGTTCTCACTGGGCTTTCCCCCTACCCCAAAATCGACCTTTCCAAAATAGACAGCTTTCACCGTAGGACCTTTCACCCGTAAGCGAAGCACCTTTAAGGTCGCAAGATCTGGTGGAATCGCGGGAAGCCCCGCAAAAAATGCTTCAGGAAAACGACGGCGTTCGCTCCAAAGCCGATTCTTGATCGAAGTCAGCTGATTCGTGGCCGTGTAGCGCTGCCACGAAGCGGCATCTTTTTGAATCACCGCAGCCCTCCAGCCGCTATACACCTGACGCAAATGCTGGACCAGTTTGGCGTCGTTTTTCGCAATCGGAACTTGCCCGGAGGACATCTGGATCAAAATGCAAGATATTAAAAGTGTGCGGAACATGCAGAAACTATGGACAAAATGGGCCTACTTTGGAAAAATATTCTTTCGCGCTCGATACGTCGCAGAGCAAAACTCACCTTATGAACCCAATCCCAAAGTCTCCAATGATCGGAGAAGTGCGCAACCAGGAACTGCTCGAATCTGCGACAACCTACGTCTATGAAAAGACGCCGCAGGGAGATTTGAACGCACATTTTTTCTTTCCTCCAAATTTCGATTACTCCACCCAACAACGTCCCGTAATCGTGTTTTTCCATGGTGGCGTTTGGGATATCTCCGCTCCTACTCAGTTTATTCCTCACTGTCATCATTTCGCTTCACGAGGAATGATCGCGGTGACTGCTGAATATCGCACCAAGGCGAAGTTCGACGGAGGACCTGAAGAAGCCATCATGGACACCAAAACCGTCATTTCTTTTTTACGCTATCACGCCGCAAAGATAGGGGCCGATCCAAACCGAATTGTCGCCTGTGGTGCCGCCGCAGGGGCCCACGCCGCCCTCTGTGCCACCTTGCATCCGCACGAGAACACAGAATTCCCCTCGCCCAAACCCCAAGCACTCATCCTCTTTGGGCCGATCACAGACACAGGTCCCAAAGGCGTGGGATCGGCACTTTTTTCCACTCCTAAGGAAGCAAAAAGCACTAGTCCCTACGCCAAACTCCCTCAAAAGGAGCTCCCCCCTTGCTTGATCTTCCATGGCACCGCCGACCGGGTCGTCCCCGTCCAATCCTCGATCCGCTTCAGCAAGCGCTACGCCCGAAAACGAAACAAATGCGAGCTAATGACCTTCCAGAACGCTGGTCATACTTTTTTTAACTACAATTCGGACGAGCGGAACTACGGGCTCACGTTGAACGCCGCCGATAATTTTTTGGTCAAACTGGGTTATCTTGAGCCCGATCCCCTTGCCGGGGAATTTCAATAGCACTCGTCTTGCGCACGTGCCACATCACTGCCACCTTCCCATTACATGAGTTCCCTTCAATTTTCGCCCATTGGCGATATCATCGCCGATGTCGCTGCCGGCAAACTGGTAATCGTCGCCGATGATCCTGGCCGGGAAAACGAAGCGGATCTTCTCGGAGCGGGTTCTTTGGCAACTCCGGAAATGATTGCCTTTATGGCAAGCCATGGCCGGGGACTGATCTGCACCCCAATCCTCGCAGAGAAAGCCGATGCTCTCGACCTGCCTCCAATGGCTTCAAAAAATCGCGAAGCCCACAAAACGGCCTTTACGATCTCAATCGACGCCGCGCAGGGAATCAGCACGGGAATCTCCGCCGCTGATCGCGCCCATACCGTAAAACTCATGGCAGAGGAAACGACAACCGCCGATTCATTCGTCAACCCCGGTCATATCTTTCCCCTCCAAGCCATGGAAGGTGGAGTGCTTCGCCGCGCTGGACACACTGAAGCCGCGGTTGATCTTAACCGTTTAGCTGGTCTCCCCTCAATCGGCATCATTTGTGAAATCATGTATGAGGATGGCACCATGGGAAGAGTGGGCGATCTTGGCGACTATCAGAAACAGCATGGACTCAAGGCCTGCACCATCGCTCAACTCATCGAATACCGCAGACGCTCCGAGCGACTCGTCACTTGCGAGGAAATCATTTCTCTCCCCACTGATTTTGGCGACTTTAACTGCCACCTTTACCGCGTGAATACTGACGATTCAGAGCACCTTGCTTTGGTGAGCGGTGAGATCGATCCTGAGATACCAACAACCGTGCGCGTCCATTCCGAGTGCTTAACCGGTGATGTTTTTGGCTCACGCCGCTGCGACTGTGGCGGGCAACTCCACAATGCTTTGCAGAATATCTCGGAAGATGGCGGAGTTTTACTATACCTCCGTCAAGAAGGTCGAGGAATTGGCCTCGCTGCCAAAATCCATGCCTACAAGCTTCAGGAGCAAGGTATGGATACCATCGAAGCCAACGAGAAACTCGGATTTCCATCCGATCTGAGAGACTATGGAATGGGAGCACAGATGCTGCACGATCTTGGCATTCGCAAGATTAGACTACTCACGAATAATCCCAAGAAGGTCATCGGCCTTGATGGCTATGGACTTGAGATTGTGGAGCAAGTATCCATCAGCGTGCCCTCCAATCCGCATAACGAAAAGTATCTCGATACCAAGCGAGTTAGAATGGGTCATAAACTTTGACATTCATTGACAAAGCTTCATCTTCAGATCATAAATCCGATCTTATGTCGGCGATCATCCCACAAAGGCCCCGCGTCTTAAACACCGGAAAAATTCGAATCTCCATTGTGGCTGCGCAGTTCAATGCTGAATTCACAGATGCTCTGGTCGAAAATGCAGTGGAGGAGATCGGTAACATTACAGAAAACCCTAAGGTTGATCTCGTAAGAGTCCCTGGTGCCTTTGAAATCCCGGTCGTCATCAAAACACTGATTCAAGAAGAAGCTCCTGACTGTGTCATCGCCCTTGGCTGCATCATTCGCGGAGGTACCGGCCATGCCGACCTCATCGCCACCTCAGTGACAAACACCCTTCAGCAACTTGCGCTAGAGTTTTCTACTCCGATCATCCACGAAGTTCTTTTAGTCGAGGATGAAAAACAGGCTTATACCCGCTGCATTGGAGAGAAGCTCAACCGTGGCCGGGAAGCGGCCCGGAGCGCCGTAAACGTGATCGAAGTAATGAATGAGATCAAGAAAACGACCCAGTCACTCAGACTGCACCCGAGTAACGCCTAATGCCGACGCGTCACCAAGTCCGGGAGGCGGCCATTCAACTCTTCTATGCCCGCGCTTCTTCGCAAACAGCGGAAAGTGATGATGAACTCTGGGAACTCATCACTGATCGAGGTGGTCTCACCTTCGACCGCGCTCGCGTTAAAGTCCTCGGACACTGGCAAAACGGACGCGCGGCAGTTGCACCAAAACTTCTAAAAGCACTCGCCGCTTGTACTGCTGCAATCAGCGCCGCCGACCCCACCGGAAAAGCAGCCCGCCTATTTCAGGAATTGGTCGATGCTGAGGCTTCCCTCGCTGAATTCATGGGAAACCTGGTCCTCCTCACAAAAGCCGACACCGGAGGATGGCGCGAAGATCTCAACCGTGCCTTTGAGCGTTCGTCCGAGGTCAACAAACTCCGTGACGATCTACGCGTCCATATCGTCACCTTCCCTCCCCTCCAAGAGCAAGCAGTCACGAAGATTTTCGAGAAACTAGACGCCTTTGACAAAAGGGTCGAAATGACTCGCAACCCGGCGAAATACCCGGACCAACGAGAGCTCGCCCATCTTCACAAAACTCGGGCCCAAATGCTCGAACTTCGAAACGAAGCGGAGAAGGTCACCGCAGGTGTGAGCAGTAATCTAAAGATCCTCAACGACATCATTGAAGCCGCCGCTGAGAACTACGATCTCAACCGTCTTTCTCGCGTCGACCTTTCCATCCTTCGTCTCGGCGTTTGGGAAATCACGCAGGCCCCGGATGTTCCCACAGCAGTAGCGATCAACGAAGCAATCAACCTAGCCCGTTCCTTTTCCGGGGAAGAAGCCGCTTGCTTTGTCAATGGCCTCCTTGACCGTGTTGCTAAAGATCACGCTCTTAGCTGATCCTGCCTTGCACCTCCGTGCTGAATTAGTAAGAATCAACTCGTGGATCAGGAAGTTTCATTCCCCAACGAATTCCAGCGACGCACCCTCTGGAAAGCGGTCACTGGAATCGCGATCGTCATCATCGCCGCCCTTCTCGTTGGCCTCGTCTGGTTAGGAAGCTCGGTATTAGGCTACCTTCAGCCGGTCCTCGTTCCTCTAGCGGTGGCCGGAATCATCGCCTACCTCCTCGATCCTGTTGTGCAATGGCTCCAGTTGAAAGGGTTCAGTCGCATCAAAGGAATCATCGCCGTCTTCACTGCGTTCCTCCTGTTTTTTGGAATCCTTTTTGCGTTTGTCGGCTCTAAACTATCCAAGCAAATCGGCGGATTAAAAGACGACAAAAGCTCAGCATTTAAGGAAGAACGACTCGTCGACGCCAAACAAAACGGGTTCTACGGTTGGATTGTCCGAGACTATCTCTCGAAAGATGCGGAAGCAGTCCAAGCGCAACTCAAGAAAGACGAATCGCTCAAGGGACCCAATCAAGATTTAGTGACTAAATACAACGTCACCGCAGAGGAAATTGAGGAGATAAGACAGTCCTCCTGGACAACTCAGCCCTCTCTCAAACCTGAGAAAACGAAGAACCCAAGCGCCGATGAAAAAAAGGCCGATGCAGAGGCCCTCGCTAAATATGAAATTGCCAATCGACGGACTTATCTCGAAAGCTCATTTGCTCGTAACAACTTCTGGCTCACCAGGGGTGGAGTTCAACTTTCCAATCTTTTAAGTTCCACCCTAAGTTGGCTCTCCAGCAGTTACGGAAAAATCCTTGGGTTTTTAGGCATCATCATCGGCTTCGCGATGGTCCCGATCTACCTTTACTATTTTCTAAAGGAAAGCGACGCCATCAAAAATGGCTGGCACGAATACGTCCCCCTCAAAGCCTCGCCCTTTAAAAATGAAGTCATTGAGACTCTTGCTGAAATCAATGGCTACCTCATCTCATTCTTCCGAGGACAGGTTTTGGTCGCCTTCATCGACGGAATTCTCGTCGGAATCGCCCTCACCCTCTTCGGCCTCGACTATGGTCTCCTCATCGGAGTCGTGATGGCTCTTCTTGGAATCATTCCCTACATCGGAAACATTCTCTGTCTGATCCCCGCGTGTATTATCGCCACGTTTCAAGGTGCGGATCAACCCTGGGGCCTCCCCCAATGGGGCTATGTCCTCTGCGTTGTGGGCATCTTTGTAGTGGTTCAGCAAATCAACTCCCTCGTCACAGCGCCCAAGATCGTCGGCGACTCCGTCGGACTCCACCCCATGACGGTCATCTTCTCCATGCTCTTTTGGTCCCTCCTCCTTGGGGGATTCTTGGGAGCTTTACTTGCGGTCCCCCTCACAGCAGCCGTGAAGGTCATCTTCCGACGCTACGTTTGGGAGCGAAAAAAGGAACAACTTCAAATCGGCACCGACCCTGCAGATGAAATAGCGGACCCGGCACCAGCCTAAATATTTTTAATACCGAAGACTTGGCAGATCACCGATTCGGAGTTCAACTCCACCTACTACTTTATGAAATTCGGAATCATCGGAGCCGGCATGATAGGCCACTTCCACGCCAAAGCCATCAGCGCCATGACCGGTGGATCTCTCCATTCGGTTTTTGACCTTCGTCAAGAAGCGGCGGACAAACTCGCGACAGAATATGGCGCAAAAGCCTACTCAGACATGGCCGGATTTCTCGCCGATCCCGAGCTCGAGATCGTCACCGTAGGAACCCCGAGCGGAGCCCACCTTGAGCCCACGCTCGCAGCCCTCAATGCCGGCAAACATGCTATCGTCGAAAAGCCCCTTGAAATCACTCTTCCTCGCATCGATCAACTGGTGGAGGCAGCAAAGGCGAACGGCAAAACTGTCGCCCCCGTTCTCAACCGTCGATTCCACCCCGGCATGGATGCCTTTAAGAAAGCTGCCAATGAAGGTCGCTTCGGCACCCTCTCCTCGGCCTCGGCTTACGTCAAATGGTATCGCGACCAAGCCTATTACGACTCAGCAGGATGGCGCGGCACTTGGGCCCTCGATGGCGGAGGCTCCCTGATGAACCAATCAATCCACACCGTGGACGCCCTCCTCTACTTGGCCGGTCCTGTGGAATCAGTGCAAGCCAACACCGTCTGTCTCGCGCACGAACGTATCGAGGTCGAAGATCACTGTGTCGCTCTTCTGGAGTTTAAAAATGGCGCCCGTGGCGTCATCGAAGCTTCCACCTGCACTTGGTCAAAGGACGGTCATCCAGCCCGAGTCCAGCTTGCAGGAACCGAAGGATCCGTTTTCCTCGCCGATGAAGCCTTCGAGATTTGGGATTTCATGAACGAAAAACCCGAAGACGCCGAAATCCAAAACTCCCTCATGAAGGGCCAAGAAGCCGGGCTCGGAGCAAACGACCCCACCGCGATCAATTCCTATCAGCATCAGCGAAACTTCGAAGAGGTAGTCCAGGCGATCGCCGAAGGCCGCGAGCCCTCAACGAACGCCTCCGAAGCACGAAAATCTGTCGAGCTTATCTCCGCAATTTACGAAAGCGCGAAGAACGACGGAAAGAAGATCTTCCTCTAGAAAGCACTCCCTTTTTCAAGCTAAGAGCGCCTTGGTGAAATCTAAGGTGCTCTTTTTTATTTTATCAGTATTTCCACCACTTCTCCCAAGAACATCAGGCCGACTGTCCACCAAATCAGGAGCATCAAAATTCCACGATGTGGCAATTCACTCGACAATAAGAACTCACCGATCGCGAAATGAAAATGCCCAATCAGAAATCCCAGCGTGACGGTTGAATTCATCAGAGAGCCGGTAACCCGGTTTCCTCCCCGATAAGGCTTTATTATCACTCCCGAAAAATT
>MEHZ010948688.1_pt1 | contig 10310 bp, 10 predicted proteins | sample 897221 | NCBI WGS metagenome assembly MEHZ01 (sample SAMN05514161, study PRJNA337945) | marine metagenome | isolation source: marine surface water | place: Arctic Ocean | collected 2007-12-13 | reverse complement strand
TTAAAATAACCACTTGCCCTTTGACTCCTTTTTGCCCAGTTTCTCTCGATAGCCCTTCGTAAGGGGTTATCCATGAACCGCAGTATAATTAGATCAACACCGTTAGTAAGTGTATCGAACGCCTACACGAAAACCCCTACCGGGTTCTGGAGCGAAGTTCTTTAAAAACGATGTGTGGTTTCTGACTTCCTCATCCAGAAGGTTGCTGCCCTTGGCAAAAATCAGCAGTTCACTGCTGCCCAGGTTGAAATGGTAGTCAGCATAGGCGTCAAGCATTGTATAACCGTCTGTTCTAAGTTCCCCAATCCCCGTGTCCTTCTGATCCATCACTTTTGTTATATTCAGGTCCGCTGACCAAGCAGGTGCATGCCATGAGAAACCGACACCAAAACGGGCGGGTGGAATTCTCGGGACATCGCCTCGATCGTCTAAGTTTGCTTTTACTAGGTCACCTTGAAAGGAAATATCCAACTCGCCGCGTTCGCTTTGGAACGCCTGAAAGGTCAGCCGACCTTCGGCTCCATAGAACGTGGCGTCCTTAGCGACATAAGACGCGATGGTTTGTTCTTCAAATTCGCCAATGTCCTCAAGATAGATGAAATCCTTAATCTCGTTGTAAAAAACGCTAAATTCCCCTGTGATAGGGCCGTTATGCTGACGAAACCCGAGTTCAATATTTGTTGCCTCTTCTTTGCCAAGATCTGGATCGCCAACTTCTAGCAGTCCAGTCGCTGCATGCGCCACAAATTCTTCCGGATCCGAAGGAGCAGCACAGTCATTGGCTTTGACGTTAGAGTAACGTTCCTCCAAGGTCGGTGCTCTTTGAGAACTCGACAGGCTAATCATGATATTGCTATCTTTATTGAGGTCATAGAGAACACTGGCTGAAAGACTCCTAGTGTCTTCATCGCGGTCGCAACTTCCACCAGGATCTGTTTCTCTTGACTCATAACGGTAGCCAAACTCCCAATGCATGCCCGCTGCCTTCAAACGTTCAATGGCAAATATTGCAATCCCGGTGCTATCAGTTTTGGGGATGAAGGCCTCTTCGCCGCTGGCGCTGAACTCCGTGTTCGAAAATTGGGCGCCCCAGATTCCATTCAACCGGCCTATCGGCGCGTGGTTAATCGTAACGCGACCTGCATAACCCTCGTTGCTAAACTGCGTACCTATGACAGAGGTCCCGTCGGGTTCTATCTCAAGCTCTGAGTGCTCGTAATCGGTATAGTTTACGCTGGCTTGCAAGCGCTCTATAAAACCACCGTCAGGTCGATATTCGCCTCTAATATCGTAGCGGGTTTGTTCCATGTCTATTCGCACGAACTCTTCGCCTTCTTCCTCGCCATGCTCCTCATCATGCTCCTCATCATGATCCTCGCCGTGTTCCTCCTCATGGTCGCCGTGTGTGCCTCCTGGTAACCCGTAGTTGTTATCCATTGATGACACAGAAAAACCGATGAAACCTTTATCACCCGAAATGGACGTGCCTGCTGTATAACCCTTGGACTCAGCGTCAGAGTTCGCGATATAGCCTTTTGAGTTAGTGATTTCTTCTTCCTCGTGCTCCCCGTCGTCGTGGCCCTCGCCGTCATGCGCGTCTTCCAGAAGTTCAAGCGCTGCTTCATCGATCGCAAAGCCTTTTACTTCTACATCGTTGTTATCGCTGCTAAAGGCGTCTAAATGAAGATTGATCGAGCCAAAAGAGCCGTTGAATTTTGCTACCGTTGAGTTACCTTCATTAACGGTGTCATGACGTTGTTCAATAATAAACTCAGGCCTTTCTATGGTGGCTTCTATAATCCGTTCGTCGATAACGTTAACAATGCCTCCTATAGCGCCATTCCCATAAAGCAGGGTAGCGGGTCCTCTGATGACTTCTATGCGAGAGGCTAACGCAGGCTCAACACCATTCGTATGGTCGGGGCTTACAGACGAAGCATCGATATTGTTAACGCTATTTTGAAGGATCTGAACTCTGTTGCCTGACTGGCCGCGAATAACCGCTTGACCTACACTAGGTCCAAAGCTGGTGTTGTGTATGCCAATTTGGTTTCTTAAAGTCGCGCCTATCTCACCTTCGACTTGGCGCTGAAGCATTTCTCCTGTCAGCAGGTTTATGGGTAACGCAGTTTCGGCCTCAGACCCTTGAAAAGGTGCGCTGACAACAATTTCATCCTCGTAAAAATGAGACTCGTGGTGGTCTTGCTGACGGTCATCGGCTAAAGCTAAGCCGGTGTAACAAAAAGTGGTAACTGATAAAAATATGGATTTTGAGGTGTTCATAAACGTCTCTGCTAAATTTGGCTGAGCGCGTCAAGTAGCACGAGAGAGTTTTCGGCAGGTTCACGAATGAACGGCTGACCGAGCAAGGGTTTATAGATGCCCATTGTCTCTCAGCTAAGGAAGCGCAATTGATATTAGTTAGCGGAGGGGCGGTGGGGCTCTTTGGCGTGGGCGAAGCAGTCGAGTCTTTAGGGGCGAAAACGATGCCTTCGCTGCGATTTTTTGTCGCTTCGTTGTCTCGATTCTGACACTTGTTTTCTCATCGGGTAAAGCGACCCCGATGTGGCTACAGAGGTCACAATTGATTTCCTCGGTCGTCGTCCCGTGCGAGTGATCAGCAAACACCAAGCCCGGCAGGCTCAGCAAGAGGCTTAGGACCAGCGCAGATATAGTTAGGGAAAAGGAAGGCTTCACAGCGGGGAGAATACTGATATTTTTTGTGCTGTCAAATCTTAGGGGTCAGGACCAAGTGCCAGGTCTGATGACCAAGTCCCAGGTTTAATGAAAATGTCATGGACAGCATCATTGGCCCGTTAATCAGCTACCGGTTGTCACTGGCCAGTAACGGCAAAGTGATTGTTGCCTTGAAGACATCCTATCTTGTTCAAATCGAAGAGTGTGAAACAGGATTATTCTTGTGTTGTCGACGTTTCCTTGTCGTTATACATCGCGACTCTATCTAATTGTTTGACGCGCGCCTCTCCTTCAGCCTCAGCAGCATCCCTTCGTAGTGATTGGTAAGTATACGGCGAAAAATAGTTCTTCCGTGTATGTAGGAAATACACGATAACGCCCCATAGGTTCAATCCAATGCACAGCAGCAGAATTTCCAGACGAATCAAGTCGCTGAAATACACAAACATGATGCTCTGCAACCAGAATTCCGGTTTGGTGAGTATGACAATGACACCGAGTTTGCCCGGCAGAAAGGTTGACCACAGCACCGGCATGATGACCGCAAAACTGATGAAAATAAGCTCCAACTCAAACCGCGTGACCATGCCTTCAATAGCACCATTTAAAGCAACAAAGCCTAGTAGGAAACACAAGCCTGCGTGCATCTTATGCCCCACCTTGTGCTGAAGCATGATCCAACCATTCATACGATCATTCAGGCGCATCCAAGGCTTTGGTTTTTCAAAGAAATCGTCAAAAAGCTCATAGGTACCGATGCCGAGATAGATAACGGCTTCGATCCATAATACGGTGTTGAGTAGTGTGCCAGTAGGGTAGAACTCGGTTGCGCTTAGCATGTTGGAGGTTTCCTGAAGAGATATGTATCAAATTCACGGAGGGTGGGATTTACAACAGGACTTTCGAGCGAAAGTTTGAGTATCGAATCAGCCGGTTGCCTGCTTGTTTTAGTCGCCGGCATTTTTTAGTTGCCTGTGCCATTTTAAGTGAACGGGCGCCTAAAGTGGCTCTGTTTAGCGCGTTAGGTTTTTAACGAAGTTCCAAGCCTTTCAAGTTGTCGTTTGAACGCCATTTTTTCATCAGGGCAAAAAATTCAATTGGCCCCCCACCGTAGGTGTTGTTTTGCGGTTTGGCATTTACCTTACCTTCGTTGTTGTAATAGCCGGGTGTACACTTTTGTTGGAAGTCGGCCGTTAATCGCGCCTTTTGAATGATTGTTTGAACCCACTTTTTTTCGGCGGCATCACTGGCTTCTATTCGATTCGCGCCTTTCTTTGCCGCCACACTCAAAATGTGCGCAAGGTGAACGCTCTGCTCATCGAGTGAGTAGGTATAGGTGGCGGTGAACGCTGATTGTGCAGGGCCAAAGAAAAATGCGTTTGGAAATCCTCGCGTGTGCATGCCGTGAAAGGTGGATAATCCATCTGCCCATTTTTCAGAAATCGATTTTCCCTGAACACCATTCACCTGGTACCCCGCTCTTCGTGAATAATCAGTACCCACTTCGAAGCCGGTGGCAAAGATAATACAATCAACCTTGTATTCCTTCCCTTCAAAGATAATCCCTTCAGAGGTGATTTGATCGACGCCCTTACCATCGGTATTCACCAAGGTGACGTTTGATAAATTGAAAGTGGGTAAGTACTCATCATGGAAGCAAGGACGCTTGCAAAACTGCCGATAGTACGGTTTCAGGGCTTCTGCTGTTTTCTCATCGTTAACGAGTCGGTCTGCTCGGGCGCGCACGCCTTCCATCTTCTCGTAGTCGGCTAACTCCATCGACCTGGCGAGGTCCATGAAGTCGGTTACTTTGTTGGTTAAATATTGCCTAAAGCCAACCTTGTAGCGCTCTCCCGATACGACAGACGTAAGTGCCCACATCGCTACTCTAAGTTTAGAGGGAGCCTTATCTTTTAGATTGCCGAACAGCAGTCTAAACGCGTCGGTCCAACCATCGGAGACCAGATCCTCCTTTACCGGTGCACCGCTCATTATTGATTCAAAGTTGCGTCGCCGTTCGTTTTGCCAACCCTCGGTTTGGGTCTTCATCCAGTTTGGGTCGGTCGGTGTGTTATTCCGTTCGTCGATCGATGATGGAGTGCGTTGGAATACGTAAAGATGCTCTGCGGACGCGCCTAAGTGCGGAACGCATTGCACGGCGGTCGCTCCGGTGCCTATGACGGCAACACGTTTGTTTTTCAGGCCGACTAAGCCGCCGAACGCGTTTCCACCGGTATAGTCATAATCCCATCTGCTAGTATGAAAGGTATGACCTTTAAAGTCGCTGATGCCTTTTATTGCCGGTAGCTTAGGTCTGTTTAATGGGCCGTTAGAATGAACGACATAGCGCGCTTTAATCGTATCTTGACGGTTGGTCGATACAATCCATCGCCCCAGGGTCTCATCCCAATCGGTGGCAGTCACCTCAGTCTGGAGTAGTGCGCTGTCATGCAACTTGTATTGCTTAGCGATCACATCGCAGTACTCGAGTGTTTCTGAGGCATTGGTATACTTTTGTTTCGGCACAAAACCTGTTTTTTCCAGCAGCGGGAAGTAGACATAAGACTCTATGTCACAGGATGCACCGGGATAACGGTTCCAGTACCAAGTGCCGCCGAAGTCGCCGCCTTTCTCAATAATTTTGAAATCGTCGATGCCAACTTCTCTGAGTCTCGCCGCGGCGAGCATACCGCCAAACCCCCCGCCAATAATAACGACCTCTACTTCCTCGCTAATGGCATCTCGCTGAAGTTCTTTGGCAATGTAGGGGTCTTCAACGAAGTAGGCGAACTCACCTGTGACCTCTTGGTATTGATCGTTACCGTCAACCCTGACGCGTTTGTCTCTTTCTTCTTGGTATTTTCGGCCGAGTGCGTCCGGATCAAAGTCAAAGTTTGTTGCTTTCATAAGATACCTCTGTGAATAAACACTTTACGTTTCTCGGTTAGAAAATTATTTGCCTTAAACTAATCGTCATATCATCAAGATGCAACCTCGCCCAAGCACGTAACATTGTATCTATCCGAAGCGGATGTGCGTAAAACTATGCAAGACGTGTGCAAGAACTCCCCGATAGGTAGCTTCCCAAGGAAATAGCGTCTTTTTGGGTCGGTCGAATCCTGCGTCGATACCGAAGATCGGCGTGCTCCAACGGCCATTGATTACTTCTATGGCTGTCATGGATGCGCCCAGCTTTCTACTTACCCCTATTTGACAGTAGCCGACATAAATCGAGCTAATTATCGCGAGGGTAATAAAGAGAATCTGCAGTGGAATGTAGAGAATTAGGCTTAACAGAGACACAGCTGTTCCGAATAATTAAACGTTTGGGTCGTCAGATTACCGCGATCGTTCTTTTGTGTGAATGACCAAATAAACTTTAATGGTCAATATGAAGACTTTAACTTTCAGATCATTTAGCGACGAACTAGCAGCCTTCTTGTGGCCAGAAGAAGACGATAAGCAGCGAGGAAAACGGCGGCGGATTCTTTTTGCCGCGACGGAGCTCTTTATTCAGTTGGGTTACCGCAAGACCACCATTGATGCGATCGCCAAACAGGCCGCTATTGCGAAGGGTACTATCTATTTATACTACGGCAACAAGGCCGAGATTGTCCTGCATGCCATCGGACTGGAAAAACTGAATCACCTTAAGCAGTTGGTCAAGCACATTGGAGGGGACCTATCACCCAAAGATATATTGCGAACCTACATCGTTGTCGCGGTGGTGATGAGCAGGCAGATGCCATTAACGGCTAGCTTGCTTCGCGGCGATCAGGAAATTTCGTTCGCAATGCAGGAAGTAGACGATCAGTTAAAAGTTCTTGTCGAACAAAAGCGGGTGGGCACCTTGTCTGGCCTGCTCGACGATGCGACGAATCATCAATTGCCCAGAACACGGTTGAAAGCCCTCAGTCTTAGTTTGGATAGCCTGTTGAACAGTGTTTTCCTGTCAACGAACGTCTTTAGCGTTGAAATGTCACCGATCAAATATGCAGAAAACCTCGCGGCGATGTTAATTGACGGACTAATCAACGCAAATGATCAGCGACCTAGCGATGCGCTGAAGCCGCTATATAAGGAGCTTTCGAAAAAAATACCCTAATTACGGGAGGATAGGATTTACAACAGGGCTTTCGAGCGAAAGTCTGAGTATCGAATCAGCCGGTTGCCTGTTTGTTTTATCAAAGAGTGGCACCGCAGGATGAGTAGTAGTTAAACGCTACCAGCGTTGGTGGTTATTGGCTGGCCTGGTGATGGGCGAATAGCCAGCGTGCTTTTCTGTTGGTGTAGCGATAGATTCGCGGGGGAAAGAGGTCGTTTTGCGACCCTTGCTCCGGCCTTCGCCGGCGCACAGCATCTGATGGTGCGTGTTGCTTCAGGTGCGCCAGAATGGTCTGGATCGGTATTACTAACCTAGTAACGCGATCTCCCTGATATTCCGTTTCCGTTGCAGAGCTTGCGCCTGATCTGCGTTTTATGGTTTCATGATAAGACCATAATGCAGCGTCCCAATCTGGGATATGCACTCAAAATTCAGGAGATTTAGCGGCATGATCAAACTCTACGGCCTTCGCATGAGCAACTACTACAGTCTGACCAAGGCGCTACTAATCGAAAAAGGATTAGATTTCGAGGAGGTCAAAAGACCACCTAGTCAAGAGGAAGGTTTTCTGACGTTGTCGCCTATGGGCAAAATGCCTGCTATAGAAGTGAATGGCGTGTACCTCTCAGAATCGATAGCAATCGCGAACTACCTCGAACGCCTGCAACCGCAACCCGCCTTGCTCCCCGGCGATGCTATGCAAGCGGCCAAAGTTATGGAACTGGTTTGCCATCTCAAGTTAGATGTAGAGTTGGTCGCTCGGCGGTTGCTGCCCGAAGTGCTGCTCAAGCAGCCGGTATCAGAAGAAACCAAAGCCGCAGTGAAAGCAGACCTTACAAAAGGTATGAAAGCGGTTGACCGTTTGTTTGTTGGTGCACCCTATGCCGCCGGCGATCAAATTACCCTGGCAGACTTCTATACCTTCTATTGCTTCGGCCTTGGGGGCGGGATGGTGAAAGCCATTTATGGCGAGGACCTGCTGGATGGTTACCCGAGCATTCAAAATCTGCTTGCGATAATGGCCGAGCACCCTAGTGTTAAGCGCGTTGAAACTGAAAAATCAGTCAAACAGGGCCAATAACTTTATCTGTACCCGAGGATGAAATATAAAAAGTTCGATGAGATGAACTGTTCGCTCGCCCAAACGTTAGACATCGTTGGCGAGCGATGGACCTTACTGGTTTTGCGAGATGCTTTTTTCGGCGCTCGAAAATTCAGTCAATTTCAAGCGAATTTAGGCATTGCGCGCAATATACTCACCGCAAGGCTTGCCCGGCTGGTTGACGAAGGCATCTTCGAAAAAACGGCATTGAACCAAGGGGGGCATGCTGATTACAGGCTAACGAACAAAGGTCTTGCTTTGCAGCCAATCCTTCTGTCGATGACTCACTGGGGTGATGAGTTCAAAGCCAACCCCCAAGGGATACGATTAACCTTTGTCGAGCGAGAGACCGGCCTGCCCATACGGCCTATGTCGGTCATCAGCCAAGAGGGGCGTACGTTGTTGCCGCGCGAAATCAAAGCGGTTTCAGGGCCAGCCCGAAGCGACCGTCATAAAGAAATTAAAACGTCAGAAAAGGTGAGGAACAAAAAATGAAACCCGTATGTTTAGTTATCGGAGCAGGCGCCGGCATCGGTGGCAACGTTGGCAAACTCTTTGCGGCCAACGGCTACCACGCCGTCCTGTGTCGACGTAGCGATGAAGCCGGCTTGAGCAAGTTGGTCAACGATATCGAAATCGCCGGTAACAGCGCGAGCGGGTTTTTGATGAATGCCATTGAAGAGGACGCCATTGAGGCCCGCATCAACGCAATTGAAGCTGACATTGGCCCAATAGAAGTGGTGGTTTACAACCTGGGCGCGCAGATTGGTGATCGCAGTTTGGCTGACACCAGCTACAAGGCGTTTGAGATGGGTTGGAAGATGGCCACCTTTGGCTTGTTTCGGGCGGCTAAAGCTGTCTGCCCGGCAATGGCAGAGCGGGGTAAGGGAACGTTCCTAGTGACTTCCGCGACGTCGGCTGTACGAGGCAACGCCGGGCAACACTCACACGCCGCCGCCATGGGCGGGCGCCGCATGTTGTGTCAGTCGCTGAATGCGGAATTTGCCCCCAAAGGGATTCATGTTGCGCACATTATTGTTGATGGCGCCGTTGATGCGCCGGATACCTTGGGTAAAATGTTGGGTCAAGAGCAGTTCGCAAAACTCAGAGAGACCAGGGGTATGGAGCACGATGGGTTGATGCTGCCCGAGAAAATGGCAGAGACCTATTACCATATTGCGCAGCAGCACCGCTCGGTCTGGACCCACGAACTGGATATGCGTTCGTTTACTGATCTGGCCTGGTGGAATCACTAGCCTACATTTAGAGGTGGCGAGCTAACAAAGGCCTGGGGGAACAGGATTTATAACAGGTTTTTTCGAGCGAAAGTCTGAGTATCGAATCAGCCCGGTTGCGGCCGTTGTTCTGACCACGGTACTTTTTGGTATGACGATAGGTATGGTTTCGGCTCTGTCGATATATTGGGGCACGCTTTATTTTCAATTCAGGTTAGCGTTAATCGGGCTTAGTTTCCCCGCTGCTGTTTAGGGCCGATTTTTAGGCGCTGGGCTCGAAGCGCTATTGGGACGAACCTTTCAGGAACAGAAAACTGCGCTGATGGGTGGGCTCATCCATTACGCCGTACGGAGTACGCTGCCTAGCATCCTCACCTTGGGGGTTGTAGTCGACCTGGCAGGTATTCAACGCAACGGTAGAGAGGATTAACCCCGAGTCTCTGCGAACACCAGCCATGGCCATCGGCCTTGGCTAAAGGTCGATAACGCTTAATTAGTGGGAATCAATTAGTAGGTAAGAAAATCAGTCGCTAGCACCACTTGCACATTGTCCAGGGTATAGATCGGGAACTCCCTGCCTGCAAACGGTAGCGTGCCTTCTTCTCTTTCCCCCCCCAATATGCGGCGTACAATTGTCAGTCGTTGGCCTTCCTGCATTGCTTCGATCAGTTGAGAGCCGTGGGAGGCGTAGTGCCAGCGCACCTTTAGAGAACTTATTCTCTCTAAGTCCTGTGCGAGTAGGCTAATGTCGCGCGTTAGGTAAAAGCCACCGCCAAACGTATCGCCACCAAAGAATAGCTGATTTGTCTCGTCGTGTAGTGCCAGGCCGTCGGGCGAATGTGATGTGCTGTGGATGACTCGGAACTGTCGGTTTCCTAAGTCAACAATATCGCCGTCGGATAAATACCGGATTCGCTCCAGCGGGAATGGTGGGATGGAAAAAGTCTTTGGGTCAAAATTTTCGGGGATTTCGATACCTTCGTATGGTGTCAGTTCGCTCCAGTACTCGGTGAACCCTTCCGATAAGCCGCCAGTAAGTTTTTGTATTGCCCACTCGTCTTGAATTATCCAGGCCTCGTCAAAGTCGCTATTGCCACCGTTATGATCCAAATGATTGTGGCTATTGATTACCATCAGGGGGTGGTGTTCTCGGCCTAGCATCTCCCGCAGC
>MEHZ011462925.1_pt1 | contig 10320 bp, 8 predicted proteins | sample 897221 | NCBI WGS metagenome assembly MEHZ01 (sample SAMN05514161, study PRJNA337945) | marine metagenome | isolation source: marine surface water | place: Arctic Ocean | collected 2007-12-13 | reverse complement strand
CATTTTCTGCTTGCATGCGCTAGTTTCTGTCCTTATAGTGGCAATCTGTGGAAAAAAGTGGATAATTTTGTATTATAGTGGGGCAATGTGGAAAATCCCGAAGAGAAGACGGCGCCAATCTCGAGCCGCCTAAATCCGCATAACCACTAAAATTATCAGCCATATCAATAAATAAGGTTATTTTGGGAGACTGCGGTGTTTCGCGGAATCAATTCGATCAGCTTGGATGCTAAAGGGCGCATGGCAATGCCGGCGCGCTATCGCGAGCGCTTGCTAAGTCATTGCGCAGGCCAGCTGGTGGTCACAATTGATACGAATCACCGTTGCTTGTTGCTGTATCCGCTCGCGGAGTGGGAGCAAATAGAACGCGAAATCGAAGGGTTGTCGAGTTTTGATCCCATGTCACAGCGTGTGAAACACCTGTTAATCGGCCACGCTACCGATCTAGAGCTCGACGGCAATGGGCGGATTCTCCTGCCGCAAGAGCTACGCCAATACGCAGCGTTAGACAAGCATATCTGCTTGGTCGGTCAGGGTAAGAAATTAGAGATATGGGATCAGGAAGCATGGGCTACGCAGCGCGAGCTCTGGTTTACCGAATCTGCTGGCGCGGCAGAACTTCCGGATAAATTGCGCTCTTTGGCATTGTAACGCGCCGCACTATGACGAATTAGCTAGACCCAAAAACAATCTGAGTAAGGCGCGTATATGTCGACCGAATCGCTTCATCACACTGTTCTGCTCAACGAGGCCGTCGACGCCTTGCTGGCGCAGAGTGATGAGCGCGACGAGCCTCAGATCTACATCGATGGCACTTTCGGGCGCGGCGGTCACTCCAAAGCAATTCTTAAGAAACTGCCCGCTAACGCAAGACTGATCGCCTTCGATCGTGATCCTGAAGCAATTGCCGTGGCCAACGCTCTGCAGACGGAAGATGAGAGGCTTGAGCCTAAGCATAGCGCTTTCGGTGAAATGAGCGCAGTACTCGGTGATATGGGGCTTATGGGCCGTGTTGATGGCCTCTTGCTTGACCTTGGCGTGTCGTCACCGCAGCTCGATGATGCAGAGCGAGGGTTTAGTTTTATGCGTGATGGTCCGCTCGATATGCGGATGGATACGACGCAAGGTATTAGCGCAGCACAGTGGATTAACTCAGCGAGCGAAACAGAAATCGCCGATGTTCTCTACCACTATGGCGAGGAAAGGCATTCGAGAAGAATGGCGAGGCGTGTCGTCGCGGAGCGCACCATCTCACCTATTCTGAGAACGGGCGTTCTCGCAGAGATGATTAAAGAGGCGAATCCGTCGTGGGAGCGCGATAAGCATCCGGCAACACGGGCATTCCAAGGGATACGATTGTTTATTAATCGGGAGTTGGAACAACTAGAACTCGCGCTCGATCAAGCGTTAGAGATTTTGCGCCCAGGCGGGTTGTTCGTCGTCATCAGCTTTCACTCCCTAGAAGATCGAATTGCGAAACGATTTATTGCGAAGCATGCACGCGGCGACGATTTTCCGCGCGGGTTGCCTGTAGCGCAGTCGCAGTTAAACCCGAAAGTGAAGCCGCAAAGCAAAGCGATTAAGCCGAGTCGAGATGAGATCGACCGCAATCCTCGCGCGCGGAGTGCGGTGATGCGAGTGGCAGCCAAGCTCTAACGTGAGTCGCCGAGCGCTGGCGCGAATAGAAAATAACAACAGCAGGTTGAATACCGATGGCGCAAGCAAGCCAAAAACAGACGCAAAGAAAACAATCGCCTCCCGAGTCGCTTTGGCGCTGGTTGGGGCTTGGCGAGCGCCGCTCAGCGATTTTTCTACTCCTGCTGCTCTGCTTGCTCGTTAGCGGGCTAGGCGTGGTCAAAACGACACACGAGAATCGCTATGTGTTCAACCGTCTTCAAGAGCTTAGAAGTGAAGCAAATGACATTAGCGTCGAATGGGGGCAGCTGCTTATTGAGCAGAGCACTTTTGGTGTTGAGGGTCGCATCGAGCAAAAAGCTACCGAGCAGTTAGGCATGCGAGTACCTGGCGTAAGCCAGATAGTGATGGTTGGGCAGTGAGATTAAACAGGCGCCAAGGGGAGAGGGGACTGGTATGAGCGCAACGCGACGAGAAACAAGAGCGCAGATTCCTGCTAAAGGGCAGGGAGTCATGGATAAAGTCTGGTTATTCATTATGGCAACCTGGCGGCTGGGCGCAGTCGTTTTCGGGCTAATGTTATGCGTCAGCGCAGTAGCGTGGAAAGTAAGTCAGCTGCAGGTTATTGAAAAAGAATTTTTACAAGGTCAGGGTGATAATAGGGCTATCCGAACAATTCCCATCGCGGCAAACCGCGGAGTCATTTTTGATCGCAATGGGGAGCCGCTCGCGGTAAGCACGCCCGTCGTTACTATTAGTGTTAATCCCTCAAAAATCATCGATAATCCTAATGATATTCGCCGCCTGGCGAACGCGCTCGATATGAATGCGGAAGCACTGATCTCTGCTATCGAGAGTAAGCGTGACAAACCATTCCATTTCGTTAAAAGGCGGCTCTCTCCGGCCGAAGCGGCACCCGTTGCCGCGATGCGGATTCCGCATGTCAGGCTCGAAGACGAATACCAGCGCTTCTATCCGCAGGGTGAAGTTGCAGCCCACCTCGTTGGCTTCAGTAATATCGACAATGTGGGCCAAGAAGGCATAGAGCTTACATACGAAGAACACCTTCAAGGTGTCGAAGGTCGGCGGCAGATAATTCAAGATCGTCGTGAAAACATTATTGAAGAAATCAGGACGATAGAGACAGCCTCGAACGGGTCTAACATAGAGCTTAGTATTGATTTCAGATTACAAAATCTCGCCTACAAAGAGCTGAAAGCTGAGTTCACCAAGCGCCGTGCGAAATCGGCAACGTTGGTGATGTTAGATGTCGAAACCGGCGAAGTGCTCGCCATGGCAAACCAGCCTTCTTACAACCCTAATAATAAAAGCAACATCAGTGACTTTGGCGTGCTGCGAAACCGTGCGGTTACCGACGTTTTCGAGCCGGGCTCGACTGTAAAAGCCTTCACGATAGCAGCAGCGCTTGAGAGTGGCGTTTACGAGGCGGATACGATTATTGAAACAAGCCCAGGTTGGATGATGGTCCGCGGGCATACGATTCAAGATATTCACAACTACGGCACGCTCACTGTCGGTAAAGTGATTACCAAGTCGAGTAATGTTGGCGCAAGTAAAATTGCTTTAGAAATCGGCCCAGAACCGATCCGCGATGTTCTCGAAAGAGTAGGTCTTGGGCAGGTTACAGGCACCGGTTTTCCGGGCGAGCGCGGTGGGCTGCTGCCTAGCCCTCGGCGGTGGAGTGCGATCGAGACCGCGACACTGTCCTATGGCTACGGGCTTTCGGTTACCGCGCTTCAATTGGCTCAGGCCTACTCGGTGATCGCAGACAGTGGGATTCGTAAGCCTGTCTCATTGGTTAAACTAAGCGCGGATGACGTTGCTGCGCTCTCTAGAGAGCGAGTGCTGTCGACTTCGATTTCGGCGCAAATCAAAGACATGCTCGAGACCGTTGTGGATCCGCGCCGCGGAGGCTCCGCGCGCGAGGGCAATGTCCCTTTCTACAAGGTTGCGGGCAAGACGGGTACCGCACACGTTGTCGGCGAGTTTGGTTATGAAGCAAACCTTCACAATTCCCTGTTTGTTGGGATGATTCCTGCAAGTGATCCAAAAATCGTTGTCGTTGTTGTAATAAACGAGCCGAAAGGCAGCGAGCACTATGGTGGTCAGGTTGCGGCGCCTGTGTTTGCGCGCGTAGCGTCCGGCGCAATGCGCCTCCTCAATATTCCGCCAGATGATGTGCCAATTGGGCAGTCGGTCATGTCTAGCGGAGGCGATGAATAACGCCATGCATAAAGAACCCGAGCGAAGCGCAGCCAGGATGACACTCAGCGAGCTTGTCGCTGGGTTTGTTCCTGTATCGATTGCCAACAAACTGGATTCAAATCTCCCCGTCACAGGGATTCAGCTAGACAGTAGGCTGGTCGTCTCGGGCGATGTTTTTGTCGCAGTATTTGGGCGTAATCTTGATGCGCGAGACTTTATTTCAATTGCTATTAACGCTGGCGCGGCGGCGGTGCTCGCAGAGTCTGGTGGCGAATGGGTTGGCGTCAGAGACGTTGGGGGCGTTCCTGTTATCGCCGTTGACTCGCTGCAATCAAAGATTAGCGCGATTGCCGGAAGGTTCTACGCTGAGCCGAGCACCCAAGCTGGCGTTATTGGGATAACCGGCACCAATGGTAAAACTAGCTGTGCCGCTTTCATGGCTCAGGTGTTTCGTGATCTAGGTCTCGACTCGGCGACCATCGGTACGCTGGGCTATGGTCGCCCCGATGCGCTGTCTGCCACCGCGTTAACAACCCCCGACGCGGTGTTCACTCAGCGCGCACTGTTCGAATTGGTCTCGACCGGTGTCGACCCTGTCATTATGGAAGTCTCCTCTGTCGGATTGGATCAACGCCGCGTAAGTGGTGTGCAATTCGACACAGCAGTATTCACCAATCTAACCCGCGATCATCTCGACTACCATGGCACTATGGAGGCATACGGCGCGAGTAAGAAAAAACTCTTCACTATGCCCCGACTCAAACGCGCAGTGATAAACCTCGACGATGCCTATGGTATTTCGCTCATCAACGACATTGCATCACGGGTAGAAATAGTTACCTACAGTCAGTCCCGTGCCGCGGCTTCTGTGCGAGCCGAGCGCGTTGCGATGGATTCTCAGGGCATAGCAATGCACCTTGTTACGCCCATCGGCAGTGGCGACGTAAGGGTTGGCCTGTTAGGTGGTTTTAATCTAAGCAATCTGCTCGCAGTGGTTGCCACCGTTGTTAGCTATTGCTCCACCGAGGCGCACTCTCAGGATGCTAGTGCATTTCAGGGCAAACTTATTTTTTCTCAGCTCGCCGCAGCATTAACCCGCCTCAAGCCAGTGCCAGGGCGCATGCAAATTGTTGCAGCTGCAAGTGATCCAAGTGATGTAAGCGTCGTCGTCGACTATGCGCACACGCCAGATGGGCTGCGCAGTGCGCTGCTCGGATTACGCGAGCACTTCGATGGAGAGCTAACGTGTGTTTTCGGTGCTGGCGGTAACCGCGATGCAGGCAAGAGGCCTCTGATGGGTGAGGTCGCCGAACACCATGCCGACCGTGTGATTCTTACCGACGATAACCCTCGTGCTGAAGAGGGCGGCGCCATAATCGATCAAATCCTCTCCGGGTTCGCCGGTCCAGATGCCGTGGTCAGAATGAGGGATCGCGCAGAGGCTATCGCCACGGTCATTGCTGCGGCCAAACCCGGCGCGGTAATCCTTATTGCAGGTAAAGGGCATGAGAATTATCAAGAGATTAATGGCGAACGTCAGCCATTTAGTGATGTTGAACACGCGCGCGCGGCGATCCTAAAGCGCAGCCTGACGAGAGGTGCAACATGATTGGCGAATTCACGCTAAGCGAACTGGCCAGTGAGCTTGGGCTATCTATGACCTTGTCAGCGCTCAAAAAAGACGCGACATTTTCCACTGTCACCACCGACTCTCGAAACATGAGCGCAGGCGACCTTTACGTTGCGTTGAAAGGCGAGCGGTTTAACGGCGATGAATTCGTCGAAGAGGCGCTCACCAAAGGCGCTGTGGCTGCTGTGACACACCAGTCCGATGCGCAAGCCGATGCGCAGCGCCTGGTCGTCGGTGACACGCTTAGTGCGCTGGCTACGCTAGCGAGGCTCAACAGAGACAGAAGTTCGGCTAAAGTAATTGCGCTCACTGGCAGTCAGGGCAAGACCTCGGTCAAGGAGATGATCGGCAGTATTCTCAAAGCAAAAGCCCCAACTCTCATAACCGCCGAGAATCTAAATAACACCATTGGGGTGCCGCTTACGCTGCTTCGGCTCGAGGCGCGGCATGAATTCGCCGTTATCGAAATGGGCGCGAATGGCGCCGGCGAAATAGCCGTGAGTGTCGCGGCTACGAAGCCAGACATTGCGCTAATTACCAAGGCGAGCGCTGCACATATCGAAGGCTTTGGCTCTCTGGAAGGCATTGTTCTGGCGAAGGGCGAGATTATCGAAGGACTTTCTGATAAAGGCGTCGCGGTGCTTAATGCTAACGACCCCAATTGCCAACAATGGGTTAAGCGCGCCGGTCAGCGTCAGGTGAGGCTTTTCAGTTACGGCAATAAAGTCCCCGAGGCCGACTATCGATGTTCGGTTACGCGTCTGCTCGCAGGGGGAAGCGTGGCATTCACACTGTATACGCCGCTGGGCGAAATCGACGCTGAAATTCAGCTCTTAGGGAGCCATAACGCCGAGAATGCCCTTTCGGCAGCGGCCTGTGCGTTGGAAGCTGGCGCGAGCCTAGATGATGTTCGGATTGGGCTTGAACAGGCCACACCTGTGCCAGGCAGACTATTTCCCTCAATAGGTCGAGAAGGATGCCGATTACTTGATGATACCTACAATGCGAACCCTGATTCCTTCCATGCGGCGATCGACGTGCTGATGGCTGCCGAAGGCGAAAAAGTCATGGTCGCAGGTGAAATGAGGGAACTCGGTGATGAAACTGAATCCTCGCATCGAGGGGTCGGTGAGTATGCGGCCAGGCATGGGGTGCCATTGCTTCTCGCTTTGGGTAGCGACTGCACTGCGATGGTGGAAGCCTATCTTGAGGCCGGTGGTTTGAGGGCTAAGCATTACAGCGATCGCGAGGCTTTAGAAAAAGACTGTGTCGATCTGGCTAACAGTGAAACGGTTTTCCTCGTAAAAGGCTCTCGAGGGGCGAGGATGGAGACCGTTGTCGCAGCATTAAGCACCAAAGGCTAGCACGAAAATTATCGGCTCCAGAGAGGGCTGCTCATAACAAGAAGTAAAAATAGGGAACTATCTCAATGCTAGTATGGCTGTCGGATTATCTGATGCAGTTCAACAGCGCGTTCGCTGTGCTGCAATACATTACCGTTCGCGGCATCTTCAGCGTGCTGACAGCTTTGGGCGTTTCTCTGCTCGTTGGCCCGATTCTGATTCGAGCGCTCAATGCGAATCAGATCGGGCAAGTGATACGCGACGATGGCCCTCAGTCGCATCTGAGCAAGGCGGGTACGCCAACTATGGGTGGCGCTCTCATTCTAGTGGGCATCACGGTGAGCACACTGCTGTGGTCAGATCTGACCAATCACTACGTTTGGGTTCTACTCCTTGTCACACTCGCATTCGGCGCGGTGGGATGGGTCGATGACTATCGTAAAGTCTTTCGCAAAAATGCAGTAGGTCTCCCTGCACGCTGGAAATATTTTTGGCAATCGCTTATCGGTATTGCTGCTGCCGTAGTACTTTACAAGTCGGCTTTGGGGCCCGCCGAAACGCAGTATATTTTGCCGTTTTTCAAGAGTGTAGCTCTCGACCTGGGCCTCTTTTATATCGTCATAAGCTACTTTTTTATCGTTGGGTTTAGTAATGCAGTGAACCTAACGGACGGTCTCGATGGGCTAGCGATCCTGCCCTCAGTATTGGTTGGTGGAGCACTCGGCGCCATCGCTTATCTAGCGGGACATGTCGAATTTGCGAGCTACTTGCAGATTCCTTATGTTGCGGGCTCAGGAGAGGTGGTTATCTTTGCGGGTGGTCTTCTTGGTGCCGGTCTGGGGTTCCTTTGGTTTAATACTTACCCTGCACAAATATTCATGGGCGACGTTGGTGCGCTCGCGCTCGGCGCTGCGCTTGGCACGATGGCGATAATCGCTCGCCACGAATTGGTCCTCGTTATTATGGGCGGTGTGTTTGTCATGGAAACGCTCTCCGTAATCTTGCAGGTCGGCTCGTTTAAGTTGACCGGCAAACGAATTTTCAAGATGGCACCGATACATCATCATTTTGAGCTAATGGGCTGGCCTGAGCCACGGGTAATAGTGAGATTTTGGATTATTACGGTCATGTTAGTGCTGTTCGGCCTGGCAACGTTGAAGCTGCGCTAAGGGGTAACGAGGTAGGTGTGACGCAAGCAGAGGAATTATCAAGCAAAGGGTTAGAAGGGTTGTCACTGATCGTCGGTATGGGTGCAACGGGGTTGTCCTGTGCTCGATTCCTTCGTTCGATAGGCGCCGATTTTGCGGTGGCTGATACCCGCGCAGCGCCTGCTATGCTGCCTGTTTTCAGAGCCGAGTTCCCAGAAATAGTGACCGAGTTCGGTGAGCTTCGTGAGGCTTTTTTAAATTCTGCGACGCGCTTGATTGTAAGCCCAGGGGTAAGTGTAAAGACCGAGGCTATAGCGAAGTTGAGGCAAGCAGGCGTTGAAGTGATTGGCGACATAGCACTGTTTTCAAGCGTTGTAAATAAGCCCATCGTTGCAGTAACGGGCTCGAACGGCAAAAGCACAGTAGTCGCTTTGCTTGCCTCGATTCTTCGTGCTGACGGCAGATCTTTTGGCGTTGGGGGTAATCTCGATGGCGAGAATTTCAAGCCGGCGTTAGATCTACTAAAGGAAGAAAAAAAAGACATTTACGTTTTGGAGTTATCGAGTTTTCAATTAGAGACAACCCCTGAATTGAATGCGCAGGCGGTGGCACTGCTGAATCTGAGCCAAGACCATATGGACAGGTATGCCGATGCCACGGAATATTTAAGCGCGAAGCAAAATATTTTCAACGGCGCGAAAACGGTGTGTATCAATCTTAGCGACCCATTAACGCTGCCGCTGGATTCAGCGGTTCGCACAGTACGTTATAAGACACGGGGTGCGTTGGAAGACGGTTTCGGTATAGCTGAAGTGGCTGGTGTTCGCTCGCTCAGTTTTAACGGCTGCGCCTTTCTTGCCGTTGAGCGAATCAAAGTGGCGGGCGAACATAATCTCGCTAACGCGCTTGCGGCCAGCGCACTGGCACATGCTGTCGGAGTCTCACTTGAGTCGATAGCCTCGGGCATTGAAAGTTTTCAAGGGCTGCCGCATCGATGTCAGTGGGTCGCGGCTGTTCGCGGCGTAGATTATTTCAACGACTCGAAAGGCACAAATGTCGGTTCCACACTCGCCTCGGTTGTCGGTTTGGGAGAACACTTTGCCACCACAACAGGCGGTAGGCTTGTGCTGATTGCGGGTGGGGAAGGCAAGGGAGCAAATTTTGCGCCGCTAGTGCCCGCTGTAGGCGCTTTTGTGCGCAAAGTGATTCTGATTGGGCGCGACGCCAATTTAATAGCGCACTGCCTAGAGCTAGATGCGAAGGCACACGATATTGCGTTCGCGCAAAGCATGGATGAGGCGATCGAGCTTGCCTCGAATGCGGCGAAAGCCGGTGACGCGGTGCTTTTGTCTCCGGCGTGTGCAAGCTTCGATATGTTCGATAATTTTCAACATCGCGGTGACTCTTTCGCCGCAAGAGTGCGCGAAAATGCGCGTAAGGATGAAGGCTAAATGGCAATTTTAGGGCGAACGAACCAATTGTCTCTGGCTAATGATTTTGCCGCTGCTCCGGCGCGCTCGCTTAACACAGTGTTGCTAGTTGCGTTCGCTTTGCTCAGCATTGGCCTTCTTATGATGACCTCAGCCTCTGTTGAAATTGCTAATTCGAGCAGCGGCGATCCTTTCTATTATTTAAAGCGGCAATCAGTCTTTGCTTTAGTTGGTCTGGCCGCCTCAGCGATCACACTCGCGATCCCTCTATCGCTCTGGCGCCGGTTCTCTTTTTTGCTTGTCCTGCTTTCGTACATTCTCTTGATCGCAGTGCTCATTCCCGGCATCGGCAAAAGCGTCAATGGGAGTGCGCGTTGGATAGATCTAGGCTTCTTTGACCTGCAGCCGTCGGAACTCGCTAAGCTGTTTTTAGTCATCTTCACAGCCGATTACCTACAAAAAAATTATCAGGCTGTGAGGGACAACTGGAAGCATTTCTTGATTCCGCTTGGTGTATCGGGCGTGGCTGCGTGGCTGCTTCAACGAGAACCAGATCATGGCGCGTTGGTTATTTTGATGGCGACGACTTTTTGTCTATTGTTTTTGGCGGGTGCGAAGCTGTGGAGAATTCTCCTCATTGTTTTAATTGCAGTTATTGGCTTTACCGCGATTGCAATAACGAAACCACATGTACTCGCACGTTTCACCTCCTTCCAAGACCCTTGGGCGATCGAGAATGTTTATGGAGACGGCTACCAATTAGCACAAGCCTTGATCGCATTCGGGCGTGGCGAGTGGTTCGGCACGGGCTTGGGCAATAGTATTCAAAAACTCTATTTTTTGCCCGAGGCACATACTGACTTTGTATTGGCAATTATTGGTGAAGAATTCGGGATGGTTGGCGTCGC
>MEHZ011481542.1_pt1 | contig 10327 bp, 7 predicted proteins | sample 897221 | NCBI WGS metagenome assembly MEHZ01 (sample SAMN05514161, study PRJNA337945) | marine metagenome | isolation source: marine surface water | place: Arctic Ocean | collected 2007-12-13 | reverse complement strand
ACCAAAAAATTTGAATACGGCGCATAGGCATTTTTTCGTACCTTTATTGCTGCATTAAATAGCTCTCTTTCTTTGGACATTGATATAAACCTTTTAATTGAGATATCTACTTATCAGTATTTTTTGGAAATATAAAATAATTAACCAATAGGATACCCACAAGAACTTAACGCTAATGAAATTTCTTTGAGGATAGAAGGGTCATCAATAGTTGCAGGCATTTTGTATTCCTTGCCATTGGCAATAGAGAGCATAGTCGCTCGAAGTATTTTCCCTGAACGAGTTTTTGGTAAACGGTCAACTACACAAGCCAACTTAAAGGAGGCTACCGGTCCAATCTTACCTCTTACGTCGCCGATAACTTCGGCTACAATATCACTATGTTTTCGGTTGCATCCTGTATTTAAGCACAAGAAACCTAATGGAAGTTGACCCTTTAGAGGGTCTGAAACCCCTATCACCGCACATTCGGCTATGTCTGGATGTCCTGCTAAAACTTCTTCAATTGCTCCAGTAGAAAGCCGATGACCAGCAACATTAATAACATCATCTGTTCGAGCCATAATATAGATGTACCCATCCATATCAATATATCCAGAATCACCAGTTTCATAATAGCCCGGAAATGTATCCAGATAACTCTTCGTGTATCTTTCTGGCGCATTCCAAAGAGTAGTTGCTGATCCCGGAGGGAGAGGCAATTTAACTACAATAGCACCTAGCTCACCAGCCTTAACTGCCAACCCTTGATCATCAAGTACTTGTATATTCCAACCTGGCATCGCCACTGACGGAGAGCCTAATTTTATAGGTAATTGTTCTATTCCGAGTGGATTTGCCGCCATTGGTGACCCAGTTTCAGTCTGCCACCAGTGGTCTATCACTGGCACATTTAACATTTTAGAAGCCCAATTAATCGTATCAGGGTCCGCTCTCTCACCAGCTAAGAATAATGCCTTCAAGTGAGTTAAATCATACCCACTTACCAGCTTTCCAAGTGGATCTTCACGTTTAATAGCCCTGAAAGCAGTTGGCGCTGTAAAGAAAGTTTTTACTTTATACTCTTCCATAATACGCCAAAAGGTACCAGCATCAGGTGTACCTACCGGCTTTCCTTCAAAAAGAACTGTAGTATTTCCATTCAACAAAGGTGCGTAAACAATATAACTGTGTCCAACCACCCAACCCACATCCGAAGCTGCCCAATAAACGTCTCCAGGCTTAACATTAAATATATTTGACATAGACCAATGCAATGCAACCATGTGCCCTGCCGTAGGCCTAACTACACCCTTGGGTTCACCCGTAGTGCCAGAAGTGTATAGGATATATAAAGGATGATCACCACTAACCGGAACACATTCCACAGGCGCACTGTTGGTTTTTAACTCATCCCAATCAACATCTCTTTCTGCTATTAATGTTGCTTTCAATTGATCTCTCTGGTGTATCACGCAAAACAACGGTTTGTGGACTGACATTTCTATTGCACCATCCAAAAGCGGCTTATAATCAATAACTTTATTTCCTTCGATCCCACAACTTCCTGCAATAATAGCTTTTGGTTTTGCATCATTTATTCGGGTAGCAAGCTCATTGGATGCAAAACCACCAAAGACCACCGAATGAATAGCTCCAAGACGCGCACACGCAAGCATTGCTTCTATCGCCTCTGGCACCATTGGCATATATATGATTACTCGATCCCCGGCTATTACACCTTTGCTGCTTAACCCTCCCGCTAGAAGTGCTACTTTTTTTTGTAACTCAGAGTAGCTAATAGCTCTTTTAGTTAGGGTTACTGGACTATCATAAAGTATGGCCGTCCGATCACCGTTACCTGCCTCCACATGCCTATCCACTGCATTCCAGCAACAGTTTACACTCGAGTCTTTAAACCAGTTGGATGTGTTTTCATCCTCAAAAAATGCTCTACTTGGTTTCTTAAACCAATCAATTCCTTCGGCTGCCTCCATCCAAAACTTTTCAGGATTTAACTGCCATTTAGCGTAGACTTCATCGTAACCCAAAAAAATACTCCACTTTCATCTTAAAAATTAAGTTTTATATAAGCCTGATCTAATTACCTATTAATAAAGTGAATGTAACTTAAAAAAATAAACTTAACCATATTCAGATACTGGTGTTCCTGCCAACGCAGAGATATTTAACAAACCTCTAGCAGTTATAGCAGGGGTAACTATATGTGCACGGTTACCCATTCCCATCAATATTGGGCCAACTTCTGTACCACCCGCCTTTATCTTTAAGATATTTCTTACTGCAGATGCAGCATCTGTATTTGCAAACACCAAAACATTCGCTGAACCAGAAAACCTAGAATCTGGAAAAATCCTCTTTCGTAGTTCTTCATCCAGAGCTGAGTCAGTATGCATTTCCCCTTCATACATAAAATCTCTACTTTCATTATCGAGAATTTCTAATGCTTCACGCATTCTCCTTCCTGTATCACAATCTAGATTGCCAAACTGCGAATGGGAGCAAAGGGAGATTTTAGGTTCAATTCCAAAACGCCGAACATGTCTTGCTGACGCAATGACGGTGTCAGCTATTTGACGTGGAGTTGGTTCTGAATGTACATTTGTGTCAGTTATAAAAAGTGGTCCATCTTCTAAAATCATCAAAGAAAGAGCCGCAATCGGATGTAAAGCACCTCTACCTAATACATCCTGAATATAATTTAAATGCCATCGATATTGACCAAATGTACCACATATTAAACTATCTGCTTCTCCACGATGGACCATTACTGCAGCTATAGCAGTCGTATTGGTTCGCATTATTCTACGCGCAAGTTCAGGAGTTACCCCTCTCCTTTGCATAATTGACAAATAAGTTGTCCAATAGTCCCGATAACGCGAGTCATTCTGAGGATCCACCAACTCAAAATCCTTATCAGCCTGCATTAACAAACCGGCTCGATCTATTTTTCGAGAAATTACGTCTCTTCTACCTATAAGAATTGGTCTATCAGTAGTTTCTTCTAATACTGCAGATGCCGCTCTTAAAACTCTTTCACTCTCTCCTTCCGCGAACACCACTTTGCGAGATTGTTTGGACGCCGCATCAAAAACTGGCCTCATTAACAAAGCAGATTTTGATATAGAATTATCTAAAGACTCTTGATAAGCGTCGAAGTCCTCGATCAATCTAGTTGCTACCCCACTTTCAATAGCGGCCTTCGCAACAGTTGAAGCTACCACCCCCATTAAACGTGGATCGAACGGTTTTGGAATTAGGTAATCTCTTCCAAAAGACATTTTCTCTCCACGATATGCTTCAGCAACCTCTGCAGAGCTTGTAGCCCTCGCCAATTGAGCTATCCCATTGACGCAAGCAATTTTCATTTCATCATTGATCTCAGATGCACCTACATCTAACGCACCCCTAAAAATGAAAGGAAAACATAATACATTGTTAACCTGATTTGGAAAATCTGATCTACCAGTCGCTATTATAGCATCAGGACGGACAGAAAGGACTTCCTTTGGTAAAATTTCTGGATCTGGGTTTGCTAAGGCAAATATTATAGGAGAAGAAGCCATTTTTTCTACCATCTGCGTAGTTAGGACGCCTTTTGCTGAAAGTCCAAGAAATAAATCTGCATCAGCAATAATTTCGTTTAGATCACGTAACTTTGTATCTTGTGAAAAGTCTTTTTTATGTGAATTTTGCTCTTCCTGACGCCCCTTATAAACAACGCCTTTTATATCATATAGCCATATATTTTTTTTTCGTACGCCAAGTTTCATTAACATATTCAAACATGCTATTCCTGCTGCGCCTCCTCCTGTAGAAACAACTTTAATATCTTTAAATTTTTTCTTATTAACTAATAGTGCATTTGTAACAGCCGCCCCAACTACAATTGCAGTTCCATGCTGATCATCATGAAAAACAGGAATATTCATTTTCTCTCTACATATTTTCTCAACAATAAAGCAGTCAGGAGCCTTTATATCCTCAAGATTAATAGCTCCGAATGTTGGCTCCAGTGAACAAATTATCTCTGCAAGTTTATAAGGATCCGTTTCATTTAACTCGATATCAAAGCAATCGATATTTGCAAACTTCTTAAATAGTACTGCCTTCCCTTCCATTACAGGCTTGGCAGCAAGACCTCCAATATTCCCTAAACCCAGAACAGCAGTACCATTAGTTACAACTCCAACAAGATTGCCTCTAATAGTGTACTCACTTACAAGCTCAGGATTAGAGTTAATCGCTAGGGAAGCCTCCGCGACACCAGGGGTATATGCTCGTGATAAGTCTCTACCATTGGCTAGAGGTTTAGTAGCTCTAATCTCTAACTTTCCTGGCTTTGGATATCGATGATAATCAAGCGCCGCCTGGGTGAAATTGGTTTTTCTTCCTGTAGTCAACTCTTTTACTCCTAAATTTAGTTTAATATTAAACTAAATTGTAAATATGGCCTATTAATTGTTATTTCTTAAATCTAGATCAAGTGTCGCATAATATCTTATCCAAAGCTATATTTTTCGAAAGTTAAAACTATGGATATTACTAAGGCTAGATTCATTTTATCAACAAAAGAAGTAAAAATGATCTACCTTTTTCAAATACATCAGGGATTCAACTTAAGTCTATTTTTCAACTGATGTTCCAGCAGTCATTGTATTTTCTGGGTGTAGAATAATTGTCAGACTGGCGCAATTCAATTAAAAAATTGTAACTAAGCAAATTGCTCGGTAATTAATCTTTCCTCTAGCCCGTGACCAGGATCAAAAAGAATTTTATGAACAATGGCTGGCTCTGTCTCAATCTCGACGGATGTTACTGGCCCAGCCGCTCGACTGTCGGCATAAGCTACTACAGGACGCTTTTCTGATTCCAAGACCTCTAATCGAACTTGTGCAATCTTTGGCAATAAAGCCCCTCTCCATCGTCTGGGCCGAAATGCCGACATTGCAGTTAATGCTAAAACATCACTTCCTATTGGCAAAATTGGGCCATGTGCCGAATAGTTGTAAGCGGTTGACCCTGCAGGAGTGCAGACTAGTGCCCCATCACACACAAGTTCTTCTATTCTAACTTTCCCATCAACTGACACCTTAAGTTTAGCCGCCTGTGCGCCAATCCGTAACAAAGACACTTCATTAATTGCTAAAGAATCATGTGTTTGACCAGTCGCACTAACTGCTCGCATTCTAAGGGGGTTAATTAACTCTTCCTGACTTTTCTTAAGTCTATTTTGCAGATCTTCTTTTCTAAAATCATTCATTAAGAAACCTACTGTCCCACAGTTCATTCCGTACACAGGACGATTTAAAGGTTGAGTTAAATGGAGGGTTTCCAACATAAAGCCATCGCCACCCAGTGCTACTATCACATCACTTTCGTCTGCCTCTACTTGACCATACGTCTCTACCAAGCTTTCCAAAGCGCTACGCGCCTCAAGTGTATCTGAGGCCATAAATGAAAGCTTATACTTTTTTACCATAATGTAAGTCCCATGACCTATTAGTTGTCTGTACCAAATAAAATTACAAGTATAATAAATTACTTTAAGGTATTAAAATATACAATACGAGTTTACTTTTCTGTTAAGCATTCTAAACACAGGTAACCAATTATTATAGTGACAAATTATTCGAGGTGAGAATGGCTAACCCTTACAACAAGAACTTTTTTGAACAAGGTCTCAATGATAGCGATCCAGAATTGTATGGCTCTATTAAAAAGGAACTTTTGCGTCAACAAGAGGAAATCGAACTAATAGCTTCCGAGAACATTGCATCTAGAGCTGTGATGGAAGCTCAGGGCTCTATTATGACTAATAAATACGCCGAAGGATATCCAGGAAAACGATATTACGGAGGTTGTGAATATGTCGATCTTGCAGAGAACTTAGCTATTTCAAGAGCTTGCAAATTATTTGACTGTAATTATGCTAATGTTCAACCCAATTCTGGTTCCCAGGCTAATCAAGCAGTGTTTTTAGCTCTACTCAAGCCAGGAGACACTATACTCGGAATGAGTCTGGACGCTGGAGGGCATTTAACTCACGGTGCAAAGCCAAACTTATCTGGAAAGTGGTTTAATGCCATTCAATATGGTGTAGATATGAATACACTTGAAATAGACTACGAAGAGGTAAAATTTTTAGCAAAAAAAAATCTACCTAAACTAATCATTGCTGGGGGTTCAGCTATACCACGTCAAATAGATTTTGAAAAAATGCGTGAAATAGCAGACCTTGTAGGAGCCTATTTAATGGTTGATATGGCTCACTTTTCTGGACTTGTTGCTGCCAAGGAGCATCCAAGCCCCTTCCCGTACGCTCATGTAGCAACTTCAACGACACACAAAACTCTCCGCGGACCACGTGGGGGAATCATTCTTTCAAATGATGAAACTCTTGCAAAAAAATTTAACTCAGCAATCTTTCCAGGGTTACAGGGAGGCCCACTTATGCATGTTATTGCAGCTAAGGCCGTAGCATTTGGTGAAGCACTTACTCCTGAATTCAAAGAGTACACAAAAAATGTGATAGTAAATGCAAAAACTCTTTCAGATGAGTTAATTAACGGTGGTTTAGCCGTAATAACGGGCGGAACAGATACTCATGTATTGCTAGTGGACTTGAGGCCAAAAGGTGTGACAGGAAAAGCTACAGAAATAGCTCTCGGCAATGCTAACATCACCTGTAATAAAAATAGTATTCCTTTTGATACAGAAAAACCTACTGTAACTAGTGGTATCCGTTTGGGAACTCCAGCTGGAACGACACGAGGTTTTTCTAAACTTGAGTTCAAATTAATCGGCAAAATGATAGTAAAAGTAGTAGATGGGTTAGGAAAACATGGGGAAGAAGAAAACGTAGTGGTCGAAAAATCCGTAAAACAGGAAGTTTTACAACTATGTGAACAGTTTCCTATTTATTGATAAATTTTTAAATATAAAAATCTAATTATCTACTACCATAACAGATTTATATGCCATTTCGCTATAAATCTCCTCAACATCACATAGGCTCAATCTGCCATCAGTTCGATACCATTTTAGTACTCCATTCAGCATAGCTATTATGGCCAATGCAGTAAGTTTTACATCTTTAATATCAAAATAACCCTGATCCCGTCCAAAAGTTAAAATTTCTTCTAATGATTTTTCATACTCACTTCGTAAAGAATTTACATGTTCAAAATTTTCTTCTGTCAAATTCTTCAACTCATTATAAGATATATTCACATACTCTACGCGATTTATATGAAACCTTATATGAAACTTTGTAAAAATTTTTAATCTTTTATCTGGTGCCGTCTCTATATTCTCTACCACCCAATTTTTCAACAGAGAGTCCATATGTGTTTTCAAAAGATTAAAAAGTAAGGTCTGTTTATTAGGGGTATATAAATATAACGCGCCAACTTGGAGATCAGCTTTAGATGCAATCTTCCTCATAGAAACTGCCGCGTAACCGTATTGAGAAAAAAGGTTTAAGGCCACTTTTCGGATGCGTAACTCTGTTAGCTTTGAATCAGAACCTTTTGTGCGTGCCATTATAGGAGCCTATAGAAACTAAAAACCATTTCAAGTCTTGCTTGCTACGCTACGCATATCATCCTATCCTAATACTCTTACTTTTACCCTAAAACCCTTAAGTCAATTAGGTTAATTTTACATGCGGCTATTTCTTTTTTTGTCCTTAACTCTTTTCGGATGCACCCCAATGTTTCCAACATACAAACTCTCTGATGAAACGCAGGGGCTCAAATATCATAGCCTTATTCCAGTACATTCTTTACCAAAAATTGATGTTATAACAAAGGAAAATAAATTCAATGACACAGATAAAGAATTTAAAGGAAAGATACTTGCCTTAAAGTGTAGATCATCTGTTCTTAAAAATAAGAATAAATATTCCTCTAAAAAAGTAGAGAACTTACTCCAAAAATGTAGCAAACAAAAAAAATAAATATAGAAAGTTGCTTAAAACTTTATTTTTGGCTAACAAGTTACACGATGAAATCCGTTAAGGAACAAAAATGCTGTCACCCATTCGAATAGGTATCTCCGGTCTTGGAACCGTGGGAGTTGGAGTAATTCAAATACTAAGGAATTACTCAAATTCAATTGAGGTTAAAACAGGTCGGACAATTGAAATAGTTGCTGTATCAGCAAAATCTAGAACAAAAATTAGAGATCAGCCAATAGATAGCTACCAATGGGAAAGTGATCCGGTAAGCTTAGCACTCAGAGATGATATAGACATTTACGTTGAACTAATTGGTGGTGAAAACGGTGTGGCTAAAGAATCTATAGAAGCCGCTATTTCAAAAGGGGTGCATGTCGTCACGGCAAATAAAGCCTTATTAGCGATGCATGGTAATAAACTTGCAAAAGCATCAGAAGAAAGAGGGGTTTTATTAAAATTTGAAGCCGCCGTAGCTGGAGGAATACCAGTAATAAAGGTCTTAAATGAGGCACTTTCCATTAATAAAGTGACAAGGGTAATGGGTGTTATGAATGGTTCTTGTAACTATATTTTAACCCGTATGGAAGAATCTGAGTTATCATATGCTTCTATTTTCAAAGAGGCTGATGATTTAGGTTTTTTAGAGGCAGATCCAACTTTAGACGTTGGAGGTATAGATTCTGCACACAAACTCGCACTTTTATCAAGTTTAGCATTTGGTACAACTGTAAACTTTTCAGGTGTTAATGTGCAGGGGATTGAGGCAATCTCAATAGATGATATAAAGCACGCATCAGATATGGGCTTTCGTATAAAACTGTTGGGCGTGTGTGAAATGACTGAAGCGGGACTTGAGCAAAGAGTTAAACCATGCCTGGTACCAGCAGGATCTCCACTAGGGCTACTAGAGGGAGGCACGAACATGGTTGTTATAGAAACTGAAGATTCTGGTTCAATAATATTACAAGGTCCAGGCGCAGGTAGAAATCCAACGGCTCACGCTGTTGTTTCAGATATAATTGACATTATAAATGGGTCAAAAATAAAAACGTTTGGGACACCTTATAAACTACTTAAAAATGCCTTAGTGTCTAATTTCTCAGTAGATGCCCCTTACTATATACGTTTACTACTCGAAGATAAGCCAGGAGCGCTTGCTAAAGTAACAACATGTCTAGGGAAAGAAGGAATATCTATAAATAGGATGAGGCAATATGATCATGAGTCTAGCAAAGCGCCAGTGCTAATTGTAACACATTCCACTTCCAGTGATTCAATCGAAAAGGTATTGAAAGAACTGCCAAAAACTGAAGTAATTGCGCAAGAGCCTGTAGCTTTAAGAATTGAAGAGCTAAATTATTAAAACGTTAATTAATTAAAACTTTAGCGAATCTTTTTAATGTCAGTGTTTATTTAAATTTCTTTTAATTTATTTAATTTTACATACAAAATAGGGCGAATTATATTAATGTCTCAGTCAAATTATTTTCTGAATATAGAAAATTCAATTCTTGGAAACTCTTGGCGAGGCCCTACATCACAACATGATCGTATTTCTGAAACAATTTCTCAAACAATAGATACACCTATTCAGGTATGCCAAATACTAGCAAGGTTAGGTATCACACCAAATTCTGCCGAAAATTTCCTATCTCCAAAATTAAGGGACTTATTACCAGACCCTTTTCACCTTAAAGATATGGACAAAGCGTCCAAACGGCTCGTGAAAGCTCTAGAGAACATGGAGCGGGTAGCTATATTTGCTGATTACGATGTTGATGGCGCTGCAGCAGCAACATTAATAATAACATGGCTTAGAGATCAGGGTTTAGAGACAACTCTATACGTGCCAGATCGAATAAAGGAAGGTTACGGCCCCAATACGAAAGCATTTCAACACTTATCTGAAAAGCATGATCTGATTATATGTGTCGATTGCGGCACCCTATCTTTTGAACCAATACAAAGGATAAATAATAAAACAGATGTAATTATAATTGATCACCATTTAGGGGGAGAAGAGTTGCCCCCAGCAGTGGCAGTCGTTAATCCCAACCGTCAAGATGAAGCTAGTGATTTACGTTACATCTGCGCTGCAGGGGTAGTTTTTCTCTTCTTAGTTGCAACTGCGAGTATTTTAAGGAAAAAAGGAGTTCAAAGCCCAAACCTAATAAATGCCCTTGATCTGGTGGCATTGGCTACTATTGCCGATGTAGTCCCATTAGTCGGAATAAACAGAGCATTCGTCAAGCAGGGCTTGAAAATTCTTAGACTCCGTAAGAGACCAGGTCTAAAAGCATTGATGGATGTCTCGAAAATCAATAGCCCAATCAACGAGTACCATTTGGGATTCATGTTAGGACCACG
>MEHZ011007868.1_pt1 | contig 10338 bp, 9 predicted proteins | sample 897221 | NCBI WGS metagenome assembly MEHZ01 (sample SAMN05514161, study PRJNA337945) | marine metagenome | isolation source: marine surface water | place: Arctic Ocean | collected 2007-12-13 | reverse complement strand
CGTTCATGGGTGCGCAGATGGACGCCACGTTCTCGTCGATTATCCAGGACACGGGCCCAGCCGCAGCGCAGATCCTCATAGACGACGGCGTCGACGTCGTGATCTTCACACCTGTTTGACCGCTCTGCACGCGCACCGTGAGTGTGCTCGCCCATGTGTTCGAACAAGCTGGCCTCGCGACCGTTGGCATTTCCCTCGTCCGCGGCCAGGCCGAAGCGGCCAAGCCACCACGCATGCTGAACGTCGACTTCCCGCTCGGCCGGCCGCTCGGCAAACCGAACGACGCCGAATTCCAGACCAGTGTGCTGATGGCCATGTTCGGCCTACTCGAACGGACCGACGTGCCGATCCTCGAAGACTTTCCCGAGTCCATCGAAGACCAGACCGGCGAGGCCCCTGACTCATGCTCACTCCCGCCTCGCCACAATCCCGACCTCCATGCCGCGATCGACGAGGCCCAAGGCCTGCGCAACGCCTACGACCGCAACCTCGAAGCAACAGGTGGCCGCACCCTCGTCGGGCGGATCGCCGGCGTCGACGGCATTGTCGGTTTGATCGAGCAGCTCATCGAAATCGAGAAGGGCTCATCGCTCGCCGACATCGGGTGGGACCCCATGGCCACAATCGCCGTCGGCCAAGACGTCCGCGCCTACTACGAAGAAGCAGGCCTGCAACTCGCCGACAACACCGGAGCCCGCCAGCTCGAAACGTGGTTCTACCACCACACCGCAACAGGCCAATTAATCCGACGCGTACGCGACCTGATGAAGGAACGCGAAGAAGACGGCCTGGCCGTCACCTATGTCATTCCAATGACCCAAGGCTGATCCCGGGCTCCTTCCTTCTTTTTTGGAAAGTCCGGCCGACTTCTCAATGCCAACCGCAATGATGTGGGGGTGTCTGAGACCCCCGCCATCACCATTCCTGCTGACCTCCTCCCGGCTGACGGACGCTTTTGCTGCGGCCCCTCCAAGGTCCGCTCCGAGCAGATCGACGCCGTCGTTGCCGCAAGCACGACCATTATGGGAACGTCGCATCGCAAGCCCGCCGTGAAGAATCTTGTCGGCGATGTGCGATCGAAGTTGTCCGAGCTCTTCTCGCTGCCCGACGGCTGGGAGGTCATCCTCGGAAACGGTGGATCAACCATGTTCTGGGACGCTGCGACGTTCGGCCTGGTGCGCGAGCGCAGCCAGCACCTCGTGTTCGGTGAGTTCTCCTCGAAGTTCGCTGAGGCCTGCGCCTCAGCGCCACACCTCGGCGATCCCTCGGTGATCAAGGTCGACCCCGGCAGCCATCCCGACCCGGCAGCCGAAGCCGGCATCGACCTCTATGCACTCACCCACAACGAGACCTCGACGGGTGTTGCCATGGAGCTTCATCGCCCCGCCAACACCGACGGCGCGCTCGTTGCCGTCGATGCCACTTCCGCGGCCGGCGGCCTCATGTGGGACCCTGCCGAAGTCGACGCGTACTACTTCGCACCGCAGAAGTGCTTCGGTTCCGACGGCGGCCTCTGGCTCGCGGCCTGTTCACCAGCCGCTATCGAACGGATCAACGAAATCGGCAGCTCGGATCGCTGGCGGCCCGCCTCGCTCGACCTGCAAATCGCGCTCGACAACTCGACCAAAAACCAGACGTACAACACGCCCGCCGTCGCCACCCTGGTGATGCTCGATGCGCAGCTCGACTGGATGCTCGCAAACGGCAGCCTCTCTGGCATGGCCGGTCGCAGCGCTGCCTCCGCTGAGATCCTGTACTCCTGGGCCGACTCACGCGATTGGGCGACGCCCTTCGTTGCCAACCCTGCGCACCGCTCCAACGTGGTGGGCACGATCGATCTTGACGACTCGATCGACGCAACTGCAGTCAGCAACATCCTGCGCGCGAACGGCGTGCTCGACACCGATGCCTATCGCAAACTCGGCCGCAACCAGTTGCGAGTCGGCATGTTCCCAGCGATCGACAGCACCGACGTCGCGGCGCTCACGGCATGCTTCGATCACGTCGTCGCCGCTCTCTAACCAGAGCGGAATAGCCTGAGCCGATGCAGTCAATCGATGTGCTGAGCTTCGGAATGGGCAATATCGGCTCACTCGAGCGGCCGGTCATGCTCGTTGGGCTCGAAGGTTGGTTCGATGTGGCGAGCGCAGCGACAGCTGCGGTCAATGCATTTACCTCCGCCAACCACGCCGTCGTGGTCGGTTCGATCGACCCCGACCCGTTCTACGACTTCACACAACAACGTCCGCACGTCACCATCGACGATGGCGTTCGCGAGTTTGTCTGGCCGACCAACGACTTCGTCCTCCAGCGCAGTGGCATCGCTGGCCCGAACGGCAAGCTGCAACGCGACGTCGTCGGGCTGATCGGCGTCGAGCCGCATTTCAATTGGCGCACCTACATCGATGCCATCATCACTGTGGCCGTTGCCATGGGTTGCGAAGCCGTCGTCACAGTCGGTGCATCGGCCGAAGCAATCCCTCACACACGCACGCCTCCCGTCACCGGCAGCACTGCTACGCCCGACCTGGCATCCCGACTCGGGCTGTCGCAGCCGTCGTACCAGGGCATCACCGGTGTAGCCGGAGTCCTCAATGCTGAGCTCGAGGCACGCAACATTCCGTCGATCTCGCTGCGTGTCGGTATCCCGCACTATCTGATGAACGCCGAGCACCCCTTGGCAGTGTCAGCGCTTGCTCGGCACCTCAGTCATGTGCTCGACGTTCCAACCACGACCGACCTCGGCGAACAGGTCGACAACTGGCGCGAAGTCCACGACGAAATCATCGCCCACGACGACCAGCTCCGGATGTACGTCCGCATGCTCGAAGCCGAATTCGACCGCCGCGCCGAAGCCCAGATTCCGACCGCCGACGACCTCGGCGATCAGTTCGAAAGCTTCCTCCGCGACCAACGCGACGACACGTAGGACCCGAAGCCTCGGGTCGGGTCGATTGGGTCCGGCTTGTCAGACCTACTCGGTCGCGACGTTGGCGAGCGCTTGGTCGAGGTCGGCAATGATGTCGGCAATGGTCTCGAGTCCGACGCTCAACCGGATCAGGCCCGGCGTGACGCCAGCAGCTGCAAGGTCTTCTGGCGACAGTTGGCTGTGGGTGGTACTCGCCGGGTGGATCACGAGGCTGCGCACGTCACCGATGTTCGCCACGTGGCTGTGCAACTCGCACGCCTCAACAAACTTCTTGCCGGCGTCTATACCGCCCTTCACTTCGAAGGCGACGATCGAGCCGGCGCCGACCCCGTTGCTGTACTTCTGCGTGCGCTCGAACCAGGGGCTGTCAGCAAGACCAGCAAAGGTGACCGACTCGACTTTGTCGTGTGCGACAAGGTGCTCAGCAACGGTCTGCGCGTTCGAGAAATGGCGCTCCATCCGCAGGGAGAGCGTTTCGAGACCTTGCAAGATCAGGAACGCATTGAACGGCGAGATCGCCATGCCGAGGTCGCGTAGCATCTGGACACGCGCCTTGAGGATGAACGCGCCATGGCCGAGCGCAGGGAAGTACGCGAGACCGTTGTAGCTCGGATCAGGCTCGGTGAAGTTGGCGAAGCGACCCGAGGCCGCGTAGTCGAAGGTGCCTCCGTCGACAATGGCTCCACCAATAGAAGTCCCGTGGCCACCGCAGAACTTTGTGAGGCTGTGCACCACGATGTCGGCGCCGAGTTCGAGCGGACGCACCATGTACGGCGTGGGCACGGTGTTGTCGACCATAAGCGGGATGCCATTCTCGTGAGCAACAGCTGACACGCCCTCGATGTCGAACATCGCGTTTCGCGGGTTGGCCAATACCTCACCAAAGAAGACCTTCGTGTTGTCCTTGATCGCTGCGCGCCATTGGTCGAGATCATCGGCATCATCGACGAAGGTGACCTCGATGCCCATCTTCGGCATTGTGTACTTCAGCAGGTTGTACGTGCCGCCATAGAGCGAAGGCGAGGCCACGACGTGGTCGCCTGACTCGCACAACGTGAGCAGCGAGAGCGTCGCTGCCGACTGGCCAGAAGCAACAGCAAGTGTGCCGCAGATGCCAATCGCGGTGGTGCAGCCGCCTTCAAGCGCGTTGACGCGTTCTTCGAGCGCAGCCTGCGTCGGGTTCATGATGCGCGTGTAAATGTTGCCAACCTCGGCCAGCCCAAACAGATTCGCAGCGTGCTCCGTGTCACGGAACTCGTACGAGGTCGTCTGATAGATCGGTACGGCTCGGGCACCCGTTGTCGGGTCCGCCTCACCACCGACGTGAATCTGCTTCGTTTCGAATCCCCAGTTGTTGCTCATGAGTTGAGACCTTAGTGCCCCAATACCCGACCCAACAAGTCAGGTATGCGCGAGGGGCCCGCTGGTGAGCGCATTGCAGCGAAAACGACAGAAGGAGTGCTCCGAAGCGCGCACCTACTGTCAATCACTGCGGCTTCGTTCACACTTGGGCGTTGGTGAGGGAGAAGCAGAAGTCGCGAGGTTCGCCATATCTTCCAGCCCGGATCGATCCAACGAGTGACGAACGCGGCGAGTCCGGCCGCGAGCTTCGAAAGGCGACATGTGCCGTAGCTTTGCGGTGTGGTGCTCGACGGGCTCAAGAAACGGCTGTACCTCCTGTCGTTCATCGACGAGTTCGCACCGATGTACGTGTTGTTCACCCTGTGGTTCAACGACAACGGAATCTCGACCGCCGACCTGTCAATCGTGTTCATTGTCTGGTCGATACTGGGCCTCGTCCTCGAACTGCCCAGCGGAGCACTCGCCGACATCGTCGATCGTCGGCGACTGCTGGGCGCTGCGCTTGCACTACGCGCGACTGGTATCGGCATCTGGCTCATCTCACCGTCGCTCCCCGCGCTGATCGCCGGTGCCGTGCTCTGGTCGATGCACGATGCGCTGGCCAGCGGTGCACGGGAAGCCCTCATCCACGACGAACTCGACGCCATTGGTGAAGCTCATTGCTATGGCGTGGTGATGGCCCGCATCGATCAGTTCAACAAGCTCGGTTTGGCCGGCAGCACCTTCTTCGCCGCTGCGATCATCGGGTTGGGCGCATCGATCGAAGCCGTCGGATGGATCAACGTCGCCGTAGCCGGTGTCTCGGTCGCGCTTGTGCTCCACCTCCCCGATGTCCAATGGGTGACGACGGGCGACGATGCAAGCGTTCGCCGCGGATGGTGGGCAACCCTGCGAGCAGGCTCGTTGGCCGCGCGCCGCAACCCAGTATTACTCCGCCTCTTACTGATGGGGTCGACCATCAGCGGGCTCATGGTGGTCGACGAATACATCCCCCTCTTGGCGCGTCTCAACGGGGCATCCAATGCGACCATTCCACTGATCGTGTTCGTCGTCTGGATCGGTCTCATCGTTGGCGGCGAACTCGCCGCGCGCCGTCCAGACATCTCGAGCTCAACACTCGCATCGCTGGTGCTCGGCGGAACTGCGACTATGGCCTTTGCGATTGCCATCGAGTCACCGTGGGCGCTGATGGCCATCGGCGTCGGTTACGCACCCGTACAGGCTGCCTGGATCATCGCCGACGCCAGATTCCAAGCGGCTGCACCATCGACGACCCGAGCAACAGCGACCAGCGTTCGTGGCTTCGGTGCCGCCCTCATTTCGGCCGCAGCATTCGCCATAGTCGGCCTCCTTGCCCAAGGTGACGATCCGACCGCCGGACTGCACTGGATAGTCGGCACCCTGGCCCTCAGCGCCTTCGCCATCCCCGCCACGGTTCCGAAGCGGGCGCCAACGGCATCGGCGAAGAGCTAGCTCGCCGCCTCGCTACTCAACGTGAGGTGATTGTCGATGCCGCGGATGGCGTCTTGTGACCGGTGGTTGACGTACAACACCGCCGTCTCGTTGGATGCGCAGATGCGTTCGATCAGCGCGAGGACCAATTGACGGTTCATGTCGTCGAGGCCAAGGCACGGTTCGTCAAGAATCAGCAACGGCGGGTGCTTCACCATCGCACGGGCGATCAGTACGAGGCGCCGATCACCAAACGACAAGCCGCTGAATGGCTCATCTGCGCGCCCCGACATCCCCAGCAGCGCGAGCCATTCATCGGCAATTGCCTTCTGCATGTCGGTGCTCTTGCTGTACAGACCAATGCTGTCGAAGAAGCCGGAGATGATGACGTTTCTCAGCCCAGTGCCGACCCGGTACTCCCACTGAAGCGCGGTCGAGACGTATCCGATGTATTGCTTAATCTGCCAGATGCTCTCCCCCGTTCCGCGCTGAAACCCGAACACGAAGATGTCGTTGACATAGCACTGCGGATGATCGCCGGTGATCAATGACAACAGGCCGGTCTTGCCGCTGCCGTTCGGCCCGCTCAACTGCCAGTGCTGGTTTGTTTCGATCGTCCAGTCGAGGTGCTCGAAAACCGTGTTCTCGTCGTAACGAATCGCGGCATCGCTGATCCGAACCAGAGGGTCGCTGGGGTTCAGGGCCGGCAGCCGATCAGCAGGATCGGCCTGCGGCACTTCGAGATCGCTCGTCTTCAAATGCAGGAGCTGATACAGGGCCGCCATCGAAGGCTCGTCGCTGCGCTCCACCCGATGGCGCAGGTGACCGTCGGCGACGTACGCCACGTGGGTAATGAACTCCGGAATCTCGTCGAACCGGTTCAGCACGATGACCATGGGCACTGTGGTTGCCAGGACACGCAGGTAATCCTGGAGCCAAGCCAGCGAATCACAATCGAGCCCATCGAAGGGCTCGTCCAGAACAAGCAGATCCGGCTGACTCGTCAGCGCTCGAATGAGCATGACCTTGCGAGTCTCACCGGTCGAGAGTTTGCGGAACGCTCGATCGATCAGCGGCCGCAAGCCCAACGTGTCGACCAGCTCGTTCGCCAGATCACGATCCTGACAGACCGCGTCGATGATCTCCCCGACGGGTGTGCCCTCAGAAATCACGTCCAGGATGTCGGCGTCGTCCTTGCGACGTTCGGCTTCGATGAGCTCGGCTTGTCGTTCGTAGGAAACGAGAGCGACCCTTTCGGGTACGCCAGACCACGTCCCTGACACGCGCTCACCAACGCCTGCGAGCGCGGCAACAAGCGCCGACTTGCCAGAGCCGTTGGTGCCGGTAACCAGCCAGTGCTGTCCTGGCTCGATCACCCAGTTGATGTCGCTGAGTTGAAATCGCCCGTCGAAGTCAACCGAGACGGCATCCAAACAAATGGCGTGCACTGATCGAGAAGATCTGCTCTAGATGATCTGCTTCATGTCGGCCATGTAGCCGCGCAGGACGCCACCGATCGCTTCAACCGGATGGCTGCGGATTGCTGCGTTCACCTCGATGAGGCGGGCGTTGTCGACGCCGGTGTCGCTGAGGTCCAGACCCTTGCCGATGACGTCGGTCGAGATGCCCTTCATGAACTCACCCAACAACGGCACGCAGGCGTGGTTGTACAGGTAGCAGCCGTACTCGGCAGTGTCCGAGATGGTCGCGTTCATTTCGTAGAGCTTCTTGCGGGCGACGGTGTTGGCAATCAACGGCGTCTCGTGAAGTGACTCGTAGTAGGCCGAATCGGCAATGATGCCTGCGGCAGTCATGGTTTCGAAGGCAAGCTCGACGCCGGCCTTCACCATGGCGACCATAAGAATGCCGTTGTCGAAGTACTCCTGCTCGGAGATCTCGACGTCGCCTGCTGGCGTCTTTTCAAACGCTGTTTCTGCGGTGTCCGCACGCCAGCCGAGCAGCTTGGCGTCATCGTTGGCCCAGTCTTCCATCATTCCTGACGAGAACGTGCCCGTCATGATGTCGTCCTGGTGCTTCCAGTAGAGCGGACGCATGATGTCCTTCATCTGTTCTGTCAGGTCGAAGGCTCGAATCTTCGCCGGGTTCGACAGGCGGTCCATCATGTTGGTGACGCCGCCGTACTTCAGCGCTTCGGTGGTCGTCTCCCAGCCGTACTGGATCAGCTTCGAGGCATAGCCAGCATCGATGCCCTCTTCGATCATCTTGTCGAAGCACAACAGCGAGCCGGTTTGCAACATGCCGCACAGGATCGTTTGCTCACCCATGAGGTCGGACTTGACCTCGGCGACGAACGACGACATGAGCACACCAGCCTTATGGCCGCCCGTGCCCACGGCATAAGCCTTGGCGAGAGCGAGACCCTCACCGTTCGGATCGTTGTCCTCGTGCACGGCAATCAAGGTCGGCACACCAAAGCCGCGCACGTACTCGGCGCGAACTTCTGAGCCCGGGCACTTCGGAGCAACCATGATGACCGTGATGTCATCGCGAATCTGCATGCCCTCTTCAACGATGTTGAAGCCGTGCGAATACGACAGACAAGCGCCGTGCTTCATGAGCGGCATGATCGCGTTGACCACCGGGGTGTGCTGCTTGTCTGGGGTGAGATTCAAAACCACATCAGCGGTGGGCAGCAGCTCTTCGTAGGTGCCGACAGCGAAGCCATTCGACGTGGCGTTCTTCCATGACTGACGCTGTTGCTCGATGGCCTCAGCGCGCAGCGTGTAGGAGACATCGAGGCCACTGTCTCGAAGGTTTAAACCCTGATTGAGGCCCTGCGCACCACAGCCGATCACGACGATCTTCTTGCCCTTGAGTGCGTCGACGCCCTCGGTGAATTCGTCAAGGTGCATGAAACGGCACTTGCCGAGTTCGGCGAGCTGCTCTCGAAGCGGGAGGGTATTGAAGTAGTTGGCCATGGGGTGGACTCCATCGGAGGTCGAACGGTTGGACGACCTGATCCTAACGGTCGGTGGTCGTTTCGGAAATTGACATATATGCAATGCTTCATCCTGCTTTATGCAGCACTCCCCTCCCTCTTCTCGCTCCCCTCGAATTCCCCTCCAATTCCCCTCCAATTCCCCTCCAATTCCCCTCCAATTCCCCCATCCCCGCCATGGACAACACCACGCTCAAACACTTCATCGTGCTCAGCGAAACCCTCCATTTTGGCCAGGCCAGCGCTCGCTCCAGCACGTCCGCACTGTCGCGCCACATACGACAACTCGAGATCGAACTCAACGAGTCACTGTTCGACCGCGACAACCGCACCGTTCAGCTCACTGTCGAGGGGCTCAAGTTCCAGCGATACGCCCGCAATTCGGCGCAGCAGTGGGATCGTCCGAGAACGTGTTGGCAACTGGTTCCAGACCCTCGGCGTCATACCAAAGATCTACGCTCAACTTGCCTGAAGCGTCACCAGCGTCACCAGCGCCAGCCTGGGGCTTGGGGCTGGAGTGGGTTCTGACAGCGTGGCGCGAAGGCTCGTGCCTCAGTGCGGTTGCCTCAGTGCGGTTGCCTCAGTGCGTGGAGCGATGACGCGAGCTTCGGTCGAGCTTGGGCAAAGCCACACGACCGGTCCGCTGCAGCTCAACAATGCCATGTCGGCCGAGTAAATCCTCAAAATCGTCCAGCTTGTCGGGGTGACCCTCAAGGCTGACGGTGACAAGGTCCTCAGCAACGGCGATGATCTTGCCTTCGAAGATCTCGGCCAGGGTCGACACGTCAGCCAGTTTCGGGCCGGCCGCCTTGACAGTAGCGATGAGCAGCTCACGCTCGACGCTGCGCGACGGGTCGAGTTCCGAGATTTTGATGACATCGATCAGTTTGAACAGCTGCTTCGTGATCTGTTCGAGCGGTGCCGAGTCGAGGTCGACAACGATCGTGATCCGACTGCGGCCCTCTTCTTCAGCCGGCGCCACAGCAAGACTGAAGATGTTGTAGCCACGCCGTGCGAACAAACCAGACACACGAGCAAGGACTCCAGGTCGGTTCTGAACAAGGACGGACAGAATGTGATGATTCATGTCGGCGGAGTAGGTGTTGGCGGTGCGCGCACCAGAAACATCGCGAGTTCGAGCCATCTCAGTGGGCATCCTTCAACTTGGTGTCGATCGGCTTCGGTTCGGGTTGGAGCGTCCGAGTCGGGTCGCTCTGTGTCGGGTGCAAAATCAGCTCGCTGTTGCCCGCACCTGCCGGCACCATCGGGAACACACCCTCGGTGGCGTCGGTGCGAAACTCGACGACGACGGTGCGGTCGTTAATCGAGTTCGCCCGCTCGATCGCTGGGCCAACCTCTTCAGGTGACTCGACAAGAATGCCGACGCAGCCCATCGACTCCGCCATCATCACGAAGTTCGGGACGTTCGCGCTGTCGAGGAACACCGAGGAGTAGCGCTCGTCGTAGAACATTTCCTGCCACTGCCGGACCATGCCGAGGAAGCTGTTGTTCAGCAGCGCGACCTTGATTGGAAGCTTTTCGAGTGTTGCCGTGACCAGTTCGGTTGCCGTCATCTGAAAACAACCGTCACCGTCGACGGCCCAAACGGTGCGGTCGGGCATGGCGGCCTTTGCAC
>MEHZ011488312.1_pt1 | contig 10347 bp, 9 predicted proteins | sample 897221 | NCBI WGS metagenome assembly MEHZ01 (sample SAMN05514161, study PRJNA337945) | marine metagenome | isolation source: marine surface water | place: Arctic Ocean | collected 2007-12-13 | reverse complement strand
GTTCGGTTGCCTCTTCGGCTACAGGTGCCTCTTCGGCTGGTGCCGGTTCGGTTGCCTCTTCGGCTACAGGTGCCTCTTCGGCTGGTGCCGGTTCGGTTGCCTCTTCGGCTACAGGTGCCTCTTCGGCAACAGCTTCAGCTGGTGGAGCGGAGGCCTCCGTCTGAGGGGTCTCGTGCTCTGCAGTGGCCTCATCGGCTGGCTGCTCGGCATCGGTTGATTCTGGTGTGTCAGAAATAGTCATAAGGAAAGCGGCCTTCTCGCCGCGCGTGGCGTGCTTCGTTTCCGAGGTGCGCCGTGTCTGGTTGGCTCGACCGTGTGCCGGATGACACACAGTTTGTTGTGGACACCTATGGTGCCACCGGATCCCACATTTGTGAAGTCCGTTTCGCCTGACGCTATCGGACCACCCGTTTGAGCACTCGTCGGGCCGGGTTCTGGCGCAGCTCACGGTGTCAACGTTTGTCTTGATATACGAACGCCAAGACGTGCGTAGAAGCTCTGATCAATGCCGTAGACGGCGCGAAGGAGCCGAGCGGACCGGTAGAGGAACGAGACGTATCACGCGAGCGACGCAGCAAAAGAGCCCGGTGTTTCCGACGAGGAACGAGGAGGAAACGAACAAGGGCTGGCGAGACGGTCCGCTAGCCGCCAACCCCCTAAGTCTCGATACACCGAACGCGACGCTTCGACCCCAGGCCTGCCATGGCCGGGTTGCCCGAGAACCATGTGCTGAACCGCTGATCCGTCGACGGATCCTGGCCATGAGAAGCGCTCGCAAACATGACCGGCGTCGTTGCCTCTGTCGAGGACCGTTTTAATAAGCAGCTGGTGCCGATATCGGTTCAGTTCGACCGTGCAGCGGCTGGGTGCCTAGGGAGTGATCCTCAGTTGCCGGCAAGTGCCTCGACGACAGGGGCCAAGGCGTCCATGTCTTGGCCATTGATCGATATGAAGCTGATTCCCCAACGGTCGCGCCAGTGTTGGACTTCGTCGATGCATTGCTGCGTGGAACCAACAAGTGCGTGTGGCGACCCAAGTGCCTCGTCGGGGGTGATCCCAAGCAACGGCGCCATCTCGGCCGCGACCTTGTCTCGGTCGTTGGTGATCATCGTCATGTGAATTCTCGTCTGCAATTCGATGTTGTCAATACGATCGCCGGCTCCGTCGCGAATCCAGCTCAGCTTCTCATCGGTCTTCTCGGCGGTAGCTGTTCGGCCAGCTCGTTCGTCGATTACGCCGGCGGTCAGCCCTGGGTTGAACCCAACGATGTCTGCCTTTTCACCAGCTAGCGTCAACATCTTCTGTTTGCCACCAGCGAGCATCAGCGGGATCCCGCCGACTTGCACTGGCAACGGTGCCGACAGCGAACCGCTGACCGAATAGAACTCGTTGTCGACCGTGACCTCGTCACCTGCCAGCAACGCTCGCAGTATGTCGACCGACTCGCTCAGGCGCCGTATACGCGTGCCAGGGCTGTCGTAGTGAATACCAGCCTGCCCGTAGTCGGTGATCATCCATCCAGCGCCGATACCAAACTCCAGTCGGCCCCCAGACAGAGCGTCGATCGAGGCCAGCTCTTTGGCCAACACCAGGGGCTCTCGGTAGTCGTTTGCCAGAACCAGAGGGAGGACGCGAAGCGTGGTGGTCGCCATTGCTGCAGCGGTGAGTCCAATGAGTGGAGCGGGTTGATCGGTGAAGTGATCGGGCAGGGTCACCGTGTCATACCCAAGCTCTTCAGCACGCTGAGCGTTTGTCACCAGATCAGCGGTTTCCAGTCCGCCGAGGGATGCGCTGAAACGAAAGGGGTGAGTCATGCGCCGACTGTACAGATATGCACGGCCCAGGCAGGCTGATGTTTTGCGGGCTAACTCAGAGGCAGCTAACTCAGAGACAGCAGAGCGTTCTCGATGAGATAGCGGAACGCAAGCTGGCCGGGTCCTTGCAGATGCGTGCCGTCATCGATGAAGTACTCCGGATGCGGCGTCGATGCGGTGTACCAGTCGATGAGGCGAGCATTCTCCGCGTAGCGACTCACATTGCGAGCGAGCATGCCGTTGACCTCGGCCTCCCACACAACAGGTGCGTGCACATTGACGAATAGGACGAGACGCGTGCCGGTAAGAGCGTTCATTACGCCGTCGAACATGGCGTTCGTGAAGTTTCCGTTGTTACCCAGTTGGATTACGACCACATCGTTGGCCAGCCCCTGCGCTCGCATCTGGCGAAGTTCGGCTTCTAGCTCCCACCATTGTCGACCAGTGCGGCCATCGACGGTGACCTGAGGCGCTATGCGGTAGAGCTGGCCTTGTGCGCCTTCGACCACAGAGTCGCCCACGATATGGATACGTGATGCGGTGATATCGAACGGTGAGCTGAGGGGCGGCGGCGGCGGAAGCGGCGGCTGGGTCGGGGTGGGTTCGGGCGTGGGTCGCACCAACTCGGTGGGGTCGAAGTTGCCGGCGACGAGGGCTGCTGCCTCTGCTGTCACCGTGGGTGTGGGCAGGGGCGTGGGAGCCGGTGTTGGGACTGGCGTCGGGCTCACCCCAGGATTGCTCGCCGGGCTCGCGCCGGTATTGGTGGCATCATCATCTGAAGCCGTTGCCTCGATGGCGACTTGGCTTGCAGGCGTGCGGTCAACAGTCGGGATAGCTGCAGCGACCGCAGCGGTGGCGATAATGAGCCCAAGCGCCCCGGTAGTAATGAGCATGATTCCGCGAGGGTTACGCAAGGAGGCCAGGGTCGGGGCCCAGAATCGGTGTTGTCGCATCGGTGCTTCGATCAACCGATACGACAGCTCGACCAGGCACACGGTTAGCGCGAGTCGGATCAGCAGCAGCGGGTAGCCGTCGATGTCCACGTCGACACGCGGGCGGGTGAGCTGGAACACCGGCCAATGCCAGAGATAGATGCCGTATGAACGTGTACCGACCCAGCGCATCAGCGGATTTCCCAACGCCCAACCCAGCCGGCTACCGGGCACAGACACGGCGGCGATGACGATCATGGTGCACGCAGAGAGCGCCAGGAAGCCACCGTGATAGAGCCGGGTGTAGCTCTCCCATTCGATCACTCGGTCTGTGAAGAAATAGTTCATGAACACAACAAGCACCAGTGCTGCAGCGCCAACTGCGTCGACGAGCCATCGAGTGACCCCAACCGGTTTCCATGAACTTTCGCTGTTGGGCCGACGCCAGACCAGAGCGAGTGTTGCGCCCACGAGTAATGCAGCGGCTCGAGTGTCGGTCCGGTAGTACACGCTGGTTACGTCGCCGTACTGCTCGACTCCATCGAACAACCGCCATAAAATGGCGGTCGAAGCCGCAGTGCCTGCGAGCGTCAGCGTCATAAGCAGTCGACGGCCTCCAAGGCGAAGCGAGCCGGCAACGAGAATCGGCCACAGCAAATAGAACTGCTCTTCGATCGCGAGGGACCAGAGATGTCGAAACATCGATGGCCTGCCAGTGGCATCAAAATACGATTCATCACTCGCGATGAGTAGCCAGTTGCTGACGTAGAAGAGGGCCCCAAGAATTTCGCTGCGGATCTTGTCGATCGCGTCGTTTGCGAACAGGGCTGCCAAGACCATGGTGCCGGCTAGGAGCAGGTAGAGGGCCGGAAGCAGGCGACGTGCGCGGCGGATCCAAAAGTCCTTTAGGTCTATACGCCCGCTGGACTCGTGTTCGCTGAGCAACAGGGCCGTGATCAGGAATCCGGAGATCACGAAGAACATCTCGACGCCTAAGAAGCCGCCCTGGGGCTTGAGGAACGAGGCGGTTCCGGTCAGGTCTTGACCGTGGTAGAGCACAACAGCGATCACCGCTATGGCGCGCAAGCCATCGAGGCCTGGCAGGTATGGCAGGCCGGGTCGAGTGGTCGCCGGCTTTTGGCGTTGTGATTGCAATGACACGGAACGTCGGAGGAGGTCTTGGGGTCTGGGGCGACGGGGCACATCGCGCACAGGCGAGGCCGAGCACCACACTAGGTCCCCAATAGCGACATGCTGAGTCGCGTTGAAACTGCAACAAAATTTCCCTGATCCGGCAGCGACCGGCCGGTGTTGCGGTTGTTCCCGCAGGCCAATAATGGGGCGCACGTGGCTCAGGAGGAACAAGGGTTTCTGGCCGCACGAATTCCCCGAACGATTGCCCGTTGATTGTCTGTGGGCCGTTCTATGTTGGGACCATGACCGACCAACTCGCTGATTTCGATCGGCGACCCATGCGCTTTGGCGACTCGACCTACGACGTGTACGTATCCGGCTCGGGCCCCGCCGTTGTCGTGTTTCCCGAGATCCCTGGCATCACACCCGACGTCGCCGACTTTGGACGCCGAGTGATCCAGGCTGGCTTCACTGTCTACGTAGCGTCGTTGTTCGGTGAAGCTGGCAGAGCCTTCTCTGGCCGCTACGCCGCCACGACGTTGGCTAAGCAGTGTGTGCGCCGTGAATTCCTTGCGTTTGCGCGCAACAAGCGAGCGCCGATCACCGCGTGGATGCGCAGCCTGGTTACCCGGGCACATCGCGAGTGCGGCGGACCGGGGGTCGGGGTCGTCGGCATGTGCTTCACCGGGAACTTTGCGCTGGGACTCGCTGTTGATCCTGCTGTACTTGTGCCAGTGATGAGCCAACCAAGCATGCCATTGGCCATCACGAAGAAGCACCGAGCGGACCTGCACGTCGCTCCCGACGATCTGGCGCAGATCAAGCGCCGGACTACCGACGACCTGTGCGTGATCGGGTTTCGTTTCACCGCTGACCCGTTGGTGCCGGCAGAGCGGTTCGAACGCCTGCGCAGCGAGTTTGGCGATGCATTCATCGGGGTCGAGATCGACTCCAGCGAAGGCAACCTGCACGGCTTCGCCAAAAAAGCGCACTCGGTTCTCACTGCCGAGTATTCCCCCGAACCAGATCATCCAACGAACCAAGCGATGGAGCTCGTGCTCGACCATTTCCGTCAGAAGCTTCAGTCATGAGCATTGAGATTCTGGACGGGCTCAATCCCGATCAAGAAGAAGCAGTGCTGCACGACAGCGGACCGTTGTTGGTGGTGGCCGGCGCAGGGTCTGGCAAAACCAGGGTGCTGACGCACCGCATTGCCCGGCTCGTCCAAGAACAAGGCGTGTCTCCGTTCGCCATCCTGGCGATTACGTTCACCAACAAGGCCGCAAGCGAGATGCGAAGCCGTGTCGAGGGACTGATTGGTTCGGTCGCTCAACGAATGTGGGTGTCTACATTCCACTCGGCGTGTGTGCGCATTCTGCGGCGAGAAGCCAAGGCCATTGGCTACCCGTCCTCGTTCACGATCTACGACCATGCCGACGCGGTCCGTCTGACCAGTTACGTCTTGCGGGACTTGAATATCGATTCGAAGGCCAACCCGCCGCGTTCGGTCCATTCAGCAATCAGCGCAGCCAAGAACGAGGGTCACACCGCTGCCGAGTACATCGCTATGGCTGGATCGACCCACGAACGTCGTATCGGTGAGGTCTTCGAGGAATACCAGCGTCGTCTGAAGGCCGCTGGCGCCATGGACTTCGACGACCTGCTCAGTGTGACCGTGCAGCTTTTTAAGAGCAATCCTGATGTTCTCGAAACCTGGCAGCGCCGATTCGAATACATCCTGGTCGACGAATACCAGGACACGAACCCTGTGCAGAACGAGCTCGTACTGTTGCTTGCGAACGCAGCCGGCAACGTGTGTGTAGTTGGCGATGCAGATCAGTCGATCTATCGCTTCCGCAAGGCCGACATTCGCAACATCTTGGAGTTCGAAAAAGCGTTCCCTCAGGCGACCACAGTCGTGCTCGAGCAGAACTACCGTTCGACACAGAACATCCTCGACGCCGCCAACGCTGTCATCGACAACAACCCTGATCGTGCACCCAAGCGGTTGTGGACCGAGCAAGGTCCCGGCGAGCTCATCGTGCGCTACCACGCCGAAGACGAGATCGACGAAGCGACCTGGGTTTGCAACCGGCTTTCGCTGCTGCACAGCCGCGAGCACTACCGGTGGGGCGAGATGGCGGTTTTCTATCGCACCAACGCTCAGTCACGTGTGCTCGAAGAGCGCCTGATGCGCAACGGCATTCCTTACAAGGTCGTCGGCGGCACGCGGTTCTACGACCGCAAAGAGATCAAGGATGCCATGGCCTATCTCAAGGCGGTGATTAACCCGTCCGACGAAGTAAGCGTCAAGCGAGTCTTGAACACTCCCCGGCGTGGCGTGGGCGATGGATCAATCGCCAAGCTCGATCTATGGGCAGCCCAGCACGGGCTCACGTTCATCGAGGCAGCCAAGCGGGCGCCCGAAGCCGGGGTTTCCGGCAAGGCCATCACAGGAATTACCAAGTTCCTAAACCTGCTGGCCGCTGCTGAAGACAAACTTGCCGAAGGTCCTGCCGACGTGCTTGACCATCTGCTTGATGTGTCTGGTTACCGGGCAGCGCTCGAAGCCGAACGCAGTGTCGAGGCCGACGGCAGGCTTGAGAACCTGGGTGAGCTCCTGGGTGCGGCGCAAGACTTCGGCGATGTCAACGAGTTCCTTGAACAGGTGGCGCTTGTCGCCGACACCGACTCGCTCGAAGAGGAAGAAGAGTCGTCAGTCATCCTGATGACCCTGCATTCGGCCAAGGGGCTCGAGTACCCGGTCGTCTTCGTGATCGGCATGGAAGACGGGATCTTCCCGCACATGCGCAGCATCGGTGATCCTGAAGAGCTCGAAGAAGAGCGCCGGCTCGCCTATGTGGGCATCACCCGTGCTGAGCAACGGTTGCATCTCAGCCATGCGGCCTCGCGTAATCTGTACGGCTCAAATCAATACAATCCGCCAAGTCGATTCCTCGACGAGATCCCGTCTGAACTGGTCGACGAGGAAGAGTCCACGGCATCTCGGCGCCGAAGCAGTTCTCGTCGTGGGCAAGACCGGTGGGACCAGACCCGCGAGTGGAAGGTCGACCAGGCAATGGGTGCTGGTGGGCGGCGCGAGTCTCTAGGCACTGGCATTGCGAACCCAACGCCAGCCGGTCGCGCTACCACCGGCGCCCACGAGATCGGCCTCAAGGTCGGCGACGATGTCAAGCACTCGACCTGGGGCGAAGGTGTCATCATCTTGATCGAAGGTCAGGGCGAAAAGGCCGAGGCCGTCGTGCGTTTCCCATCAGTTGGCGAGAAACGTGTCCTGTTGTCGTGGACCCCACTCGAAAAAGTCACCTAATAGCCCACCTGATGTTGGGGCCGTGAGCCGACGGTTTCCGGTTGTTTGGCGACCCTGGGTGAGGTAGTTGGGCAGAAGAACGCCGTACTATCAGCACATGGTGGAAGTAACTGACCCTGTCTATGTCGCCGGCCCCTTGTTCGATGAGGGGGAGCGATGGTGGATCGAGCAGGTTGACGCGACTGTGCAGGCGGCAGGCTTCACGACCTTTTTACCGCACCGCGACAATCCGCCAAAAACGGCCGAGACCGTGGGCGAGATCTTCGCCAACAATGTGGGTGGTATCGATCGGGCTTCGATCGTGGTCGCAAGTCTGAACGGCGTCACCACCGACGACGGCACTGCATGGGAACTTGGCTACGCCTTCGCGTCGAACACCTACATCATCGGGCTGCACACGGACTGGCGGCGCCGCTTCGACGACGAGGTCGTGAACCTGATGCTCGAACGATCCTGCGACGCCATGGTCCACTCGCTCGATGAGCTCACCACACACCTCGCCCGCTGGAAGGTTCCCCCAGCTAGCGCCTAGAACGCACCGCAGGCATTGTTTGGCGATGGTGGCCCTGCTGAGGGTGGTTTTGGCCGTCCGGTGTTTGAGCTTCACCGTTTGGACGTCGGTGGACCCGCGTGTGGTGGTGACGGTCGTCCAGTCACTCGATGATCTCTGGTCGAGCAATGTCGAGCCAGATACCGAAGTCCCAGCAGCGTCGTACTCGGGCTGCAGTGCGAACAACGACTCAGCGAACACCGAGTCCACGGGCGCCGAAACAGTGACGTAGCGATGGTCGACTCCGGCCACCGGGTCGTGTGCGCACAGCACAACGATCCCTGAGCCCGCTGGCACTGCTGGTCCATGTAGAACAGAGCTCGCCGGCTCGAAGTCAGGTGCGTTGCAGTACGAACCTGGGAATTATTGATGATCTCCGGGGTATCGTTCAGGTTTGCGAAGAGCGAGGCATGCGGATGCATGTCGATGGCGCCTATGGAGGGGCAGCGCTGGCGTCGCCCCGCAGCCAGCCTCTGTCCGACGGCATCGAGTACGCCAGCAGCTTCATTGTTGATCCTCACAAATGGTTGTTTGCTCCGTTTGACTGCTGTGCACTGCTCTATCGCGATCCCGATGCGGCCCGCCGCTCACATGCACAACATGCTGGGTACTTGGCATTCCTGGATGCCTGGGGCGACTGGAACCCAAGCGACTTCGCCGTTCATCTGACCCGCCGAAGCCGCGGTTTACCCTTCTGGTTCTCGCTGGCGGTGCACGGCACCCAGGCCTATGCCAATGCGATTGACATCACGATGGACTTGGCCGTCTACGCAGCACAGCGGGTTGATGCCGCCGAGCATCTGACACTCACGATGGACCCGGTGCTGTCGGTCGTTGTTTTCGAACGCAACGGCTGGGACGCTCAGCGCTACCAGGACTGGAGCGAAAAGGTTATGCACGAGGGCACCGCCTTCGTCGTGCCATCACGTCATGACGGCAAGCCTGTTTACCGCTTCTGCTTCGTTAACCCCCGAACCACCCACGAAGACATCGACATCATCGTCGAGCGCCTTACCTATCTGTGAGTTCACTGCTGCGGCGACGCAGAGCCAGCGGCTGCAGACCTTCACATGGATGACGCCGACTACTGAGCGCCGCTTAGCTGAAGCTCCACGATCGCCAGGTCGTTGGCGTGATGAACATGATTGCATCCTGTGGCCGCTTGTCGCGGTACTGCTCGTATTTGGTGGCGAGCGAATCGAGAGCCGCCTCGTACCCGGCGCCCCGGCGCAGGGCTGTCGCCTGGCCATCAACGCGCACCCACCAGAGATGGGACCAATCGTCGTCGTAGTGGTCGACCACCAGCGATACCCGAGGGTTCGCTGCAATGTTGTCGAGTCGGCGCAAGGCCATGGTCGACTTTGGTTTGCCATCGACGGCCGACACGATCGTGCCGTCGTTCATCACCGCAAAACAGCACGGCACGATATGGGCTGCGCCATCGGTAGTGACCGTCGCAAGCCGGGCGACACGGGCCGTAGCGAATCGGCGTTCGCGCTCGTGGGTATCTATGAGCTCATCCAGCCGAAGCTGGTGCCGTCGCCCAGCGGCGGGAAGTCGACCTGGCGCTTCTCTAGGAAGCTGGCGATGCCTTCGCCTACGTCGGGGCCCGCAAGCGATTCGCGCATAAGCGCTTCGGCATGTTCGGTGGCGGCGTGAGCCGTCATGTCGGCTTCGCTGTTGATCTGGTGCTTGATGGTGGCCATTGATGCGGGGGAGACGTTCGCTGCCAGATCGCTGGCATAGGCCATGACATGAGTCATCAGGTCGTCGGCCTCGAACGCGCCCGAGATGATGCCAAGTTCGGCAGCCTCGTCGCCTTGCACAACTCGTGCTGACAGCAGCAGGTCCATGGCGACTTGGCGGCCTGCTATGGAGTTCAGCAGCCAGGCCATGCCGTATTCGCCGATCAGTCCACGACGTGAGAACGCCGTTGTGAATTTGGCCTTTCTGGTGGCGAAGCGAAGATCGCACTGCAGCGCATAGGCCATCCCGACGCCGGCACACGCACCGTTGATAGCGGCGATCATTGGCTTGGGGATGTCGAGTGGCGTGGTGCGGGCGATATCGGCATTTGGCAACGAGTGGTCGTCGGGTCCGGCGCGGTGGGCCAGATCGGCGCCGGGGCAAAAGGCCCGGCCCGCGCCAGTGACCACGATGACCCGCACGGCATCGTCGGCTTGGGCTTGCAGCAGTCGCTGGAAGTACGCGACTTCCATGTTGCCGGTCATGCCGTTCATGGAGTCGGGTCGATTGAACGTCAGCGTGGCGATGCCATCGGTGACGTCGTAAGTGCACAGGTCTTCAGCCATCCCCGCACGTTACGCCCCAGGTACCGCTCCACCCCAGACCGAACATGTACCTCGTCCATGTTCGTTGCTCAGGCACCGTTGATGGCGAGGCGCATGAGTGCATCGGTGATCTCGCCGTTTATGGCCATGGCGATGGCTTCATCAACGGGGAGGCGCCGCAGTTCGAGCGCTTCGGTGTCGTCAGGGTCAGGTGGCACCGCGCTAAGTCCGGTAGCGGAGTAGATATTGGCTCGCTCGTCGATGACCGAGTTGCTGAGCTCGCAGGTCCACAACA
>MEHZ011448434.1_pt1 | contig 10361 bp, 9 predicted proteins | sample 897221 | NCBI WGS metagenome assembly MEHZ01 (sample SAMN05514161, study PRJNA337945) | marine metagenome | isolation source: marine surface water | place: Arctic Ocean | collected 2007-12-13 | reverse complement strand
GAATATGACCAGCGTGATCAGGCCTACAATAAGTCCTGACTCCCGCCTGATAATTCCCACCGGGGCGTAAGACTGCGATTTTTCCATTGTCATATGGGCCGCTTTCTAGTCTAACGACGGTGAAAGGGCTATTTCTAGCCCTTAGAAATTTTCAGCACTTGGCCGATTTTAAGGAAACCATTGATCCGACCGTTTGTCCGGCGCAAGTGTTGAACACTGGTGCCGTAGCGAATAGCAATATCCCAAAGCGTATCACCACGATTAACACGATACGTCATTTCGTTGCTGGCGAGACTATCTGGCCTGCCGACATTGCTCGCCACGGAGTTTGTATCCGGTAACTGTAGCTTCTGGCCGACTTTAATCAAATTTGAGCGCAACCCGTTTACCGCACGCAGCTGCGCCACACGGACGCCGGTACGGATAGAGATACCCGATAGCGTGTCACCCCGGCGGACTACATAGCCCTGAGCATTCGCTCCACCTTGCAGCGATCTAGACATCTCTGCCAACCTGATTTCATAGCGTTCGACAAATACGGCAACATGGTAATGGGGAGGACGTCGTTCGCGAGTAACATCAATAACGCGATCTTTCTCTAGGGCAAGCAGAGTTTTTTCGAGCCAAGAATGACACTTCCGCTCCCTTGGCACTCTCAAATCAATTGCCATGCCCGCTGGATGCACAGATTTTGCAGCTGAGTTGGCTGGCTGGCGATCCTTAGGCCTCAGCAAACTGGTTACAGTGAGCTTCTCGCCACAGGCTCTGTGATATTGCGCACTGAGACGATCCAAAAATACTTTTGCCCCAGGAACCACATAAGGGAATGAGACGTCATGTAACGCCAACTGGTTATCTGCATTCACTTTGACCAGTCGGCCACTGTTGACTAGTCCTCGGACCGAACCTGAATTCTTTGCAAAGGTATACCCGTAGGCATGAGCAGCGCGGTATTGGTTCTCAATTGACGTCGGAGAACCCTTAAGAGTCTGTGCCTGCGCCACACTACCGCCCAGCAACGAAAGAAGCATAAGCGCAGTGGCGATAAGATTTTTCACTTTATTTCCCCACGTGACACTAATTCAAATGGTAATGCCAAACATCTACGACGCGCTTGATCTAAGTTAGAACCCAATACTCCCGTGAATTGTCACGATTGTCCAGTATCTTATTGTATTTATTACTAATAAAATTATTTTAGGAACATCTAGGATAACCTTTTTAGACCCTTCCTGCCTGAACCTCGAGGGAAAGCTGAAAAAAGAGGCTCTTCTTAGATGAATAATTTAGACTAGTCTGCTGGCCAAGCACTAATTTACCGACCAAACTTCACATTTGTGACACAACTTTGCGCCCTAATTTGCGAGTTAAAAGTCGTAAAAGCTACTTGTTGCTCAAAACAAGACGACATAACTATTGCTTTACATGTCCTCCGAATAAAAGACAAAGTGCATGCACCAACACCGATAAACATAAAATGAACATCGAAGCAGCAAAGCACCTCCTCAAGATTGTAACGACATTCGCATTTATCGCCCTTGGAGTTGTACCCCTCTGTGATCAATGCCACGACAGGAGACGCCGAGTTTGGGAGCGCTCTTGCAGAAACAAGCGGCAACGTAGTGGACGCTGATATAACTGTTGACGCGTCGACTGTTGCAGGAACATCGAAGAATGGAGCCTCTGCGATTGACTCAGATGTACTTGGGCAAGTGCTCGACGCGAATATTGTCAATACATCGATAGTCCCCCTCCTCGCCGCAGCATAGATATTTGGAGCTGCACCGTTAGGGCTAGTGAGCGTCGCGAGGCGCAGGCAGAAAAACGAGTCTTGAAGTACAGAGGTCAAAAGTGGCGGCAAGATTGACATTCTAACTTGACTGTATAATTCTTATTTAGACAATATAGGGGGTTTCATTATGCTACAGGAATTCAAAACATTCGCGATGCGGGGCAATGTCGTTGATATGGCCGTAGGCATCATCATCGGAGGTGCCTTCGGAACTATCATCAAGAGTCTCGTCGCCGACATCATAATGCCACCGATCGGCCTAATGCTTGGGGGTGTCGATTTTTCGGATTTCTTTGTCATATTGAAGGAAGGCGCTACCGCAGGCCCCTACGCCACTCTGGCAATTGCGCAGGAAGCGGGCGCCGTTACTATCGGTTACGGGGTGTTTATCAACGCGGTAATCAGTTTCCTTATTGTCGCCTTCGCCGTGTTCCTGCTAATTAAAAGCATCAACAAATTACAGGCTGAAGAGCCAGAAAAAGAAGCGACAACAAAGGACTGTCCTTACTGTGTCAGTGCTGTCGCTCTCACCGCCACAAAATGCCCCAACTGCACATCAGAACTAGTCAGTAACTGATGAAAATGCCAGAGCAACATGATTGCTGTCCTGGCTGCACTACCGCATTCTGAGCCTACCGCTTACTCGTAAAAAGTAGTCTTACCAGTGGTTATATCGTACATCGCACCGACTAGCGCTATCTCACCCTTATCGATCATAGCGCGCAGCACTAGGCCCCTGTCACGCAGCTTCTGCATAGTCAATTTGACATTCATATCAGCCACTGCCTGAACGAACTTAGCATTCGTTGAATCCTTTGGCGAATAGCGTCCCTTTGATGCCGCCGTTACTGCCGGGTTGAGATTCGCCAGTGTAGCTGTCAACAATCCTAGCGCCACATCATCACTGGCCCCTTTGATGGCACCGCACTTTGTATGACCCATGACCAAAATTATCCGAGCGCCTGACACTTTAGTTGCGAACTCCAGGCTACCGAGAAGGTCCCCCTTGACGAAATTACCCGCCACACGCGCCACAAACAGATCTCCAATGCCTTGATCCAATATAATTTCGGGCTGAGTTCGAGAATCAACACGCGTCACCACGGCAGGGAACGGATATTGTCCTGCAGCGGTCTTCTTAACCTGCGCCAGATAATTCACTCCTGCTGAAGATCCAGAAACAAGGCGCTCGCTACCCTCTTTGAGCATTTCCAGTGCCTTGGCTGGTGTGATCGCTGTTTGCATCGATTGCGTCATAACACCACTTTCGGGAGCATCGGCGGCGCTAGCCGTGGTGATGCAGATCGTTAGCGTTAGGACACATGTCAAAAATATCGACATTCCGATTGTCTTCGTCTATATAATCTCCTGTTACAGCTCAAAGGTGCCGACTTTTACGACAAACCAGCGTTACCGCGAATCATGAGGCCCGTAAAGCCTACCCCTCACGATTTTGCGCGCCTACTCGAGCCCGAACTCAGAGACTCCCAGTGGCGGCCTCATTATGATGCAAACAGGGTAACCCTGTTGCAGGCCGGCAGTTGTCCTGATATATTTTTTAGGCTTTGACCCTACCCTTTTACGACCCTATACATTGAATGCGTAAAAATTTAACAACCCGCAGTAGCAAACATTGCGTGGTGGCCACGCAGAAATCATGGCGGATGGCGCAAGTGAATTGTTCGGAGAAAAAAGTTGAGCAAACCAGTGGAATCTCTTAGCGAAGCGGAACTCTATGAAATTTCGGTTCTCGAAGAAAAATTGCGATCGTGCGTGGGCGCCAAAGCGGGCCCTTTTTTAGCCTGGGACAGCGTTAATCGTGCAATGATTCGGCACTGGTGCGAAGCGATGGGGGACAAAAATCCCGTGTATAGCGATCCTGCTGTGGCTGCGCCTATGGGTGCGCCAGCGGGCGCCGTAATAGCCCCCCCAACGATGATGCAAGCATGGACTATGACAGGATTTGGCGCCCAGCACCCGCCCGGCTCTGATATGCGCGAGCAAAATCCAGCCATGCCTTACCTTAAAGAATATGGTTACTTGGCGGTGGTCGCTACGGACTGTGAACAAGAGTACATGCTGCCGATTTGTGAAGGCGATGACATAAATAGCCGCTCAACTATTGAATCTGTTTCTGGGCGCAAAACGACTGCGCTAGGCGTGGGTTATTTTGTTACCCAGCTCACTGAATATAGAAATCAGCACGATGAGGTCGTCGGCACTATGCGTTTCCGCATTCTCAAATACACTCCTGCCGTGCCGCTTTAGGCCTACTCGATGCAACTTTTGGCGCATAACAGTGACATAGGAATTAGGGTATGAAGGATATCAAATTTACTAGTGTTCAAGTGGGTGATCGACTGCCGGAATTATGCATCGACATTACTGCAAAGTTGATTACGGGTGCGGCTATTGCATCGCGTGATTATCAGAATGTCCATCACGATCAAGATACTGCGCGCGACCTAGGGTCACCTAACATCTTCATGAATATATTAACCACTAACGGTTTTGTCGGTCGCTATGTTACGGATTGGGCGGGTCCGTCTGGCATTTTAAAGAAGGTATCGATTAGACTAGGTGCACCAAACTACCCGGGTGACGCAATGGTGATGAGCGGTGAAGTTGTTGGTAAAAACGACACAGATCAGTCTGTTGAGTTAAATGTCACGGGTAAAAATGCTATTGGGGATCATGTGAAAGGGAACGTCGTTGTGCTGCTGCGCTGATTTTGCATCGAGGACTGAACAGCAGCACTGACCTACGGCCAAGTCACACAGCACTCACATAAGTATTGCATCTGTGTGAGGTTGTCGATGCCTTGCAGGCATTGGAGTGACACACAATTAACCGAAAGAGAAAATCATATGGTACAAGCACTACGCCCGAGAATTGGAGTCAACAAGGATACCCAGTTTTTTTGGGATGGGCTGAAAGGCGGCAAACTCCTGATACAGCACTGCCAAAACTGCGACCAGCTGCAACACCCGCCCGGCGCGTGTTGCAAGCACTGCCAATCATTTGACTTAGATGCGATCGAATCATGCGGCCGCGGTGAAATTCATAGTTTTGTGCGAATGCATCACCCGATTCAGCCGCCGTTTGAAGCAGGCCATCCTATCGTCTTAGTTCAGCTTGAAGAAGGCACTCGAATTATTGCTGGCTTCATTAATAGCACACCTGAGCAAGTACGCATTGGCGAAAAAGTGAAGCTAACGATCACCCGATGTGATGACGAAGTAACGTTGGCGCTATTTGAGCCAGTCTTAATTAAGTAGGCGTTAAAGACCGCTGTAATCATCTCAGCGTAAAATGATAGGAACAATTTTGCCACATTATTTTGAGATGTAGTTTCGACATCAGTTCGATGTGGCTTGCAAAGAAGGCATAGTATGAGCGATAGAACGATTAGTGGTAAGACGGCTATTGTAGGCATTGGTGCAACGGAGTTTTCAAAACACTCAGGGCGAAGTGAAATGCGTTTGGCGGTCGAAGCCGTTTTGGCCGCATGCGCAGATGCGGGTATCGCGCCTGCTGAAGTGGACGGCATTAGCACCTATACGATGGACAATAACCCGGAAATGGAAGTGCACCGTCTGATCGGTGGTAAAGCGCTTAAAATGTTTTCTCGTATCGACTACGGCGGCGGCGCCGCCTGTGGGCCTCTGTTGCAAGCAGCTATGGCTATTTCAACTGGTATTTGCGAGTGTGTATTGGTTTATCGAGCCATGAACGAACGCTCGGAGTATCGGTTTGGCACAGGCGTCGCTGATCGTGGCGCTGACACCACACACGAAACTGCGGCATTTGGCTGGCATAGTCCGCATGGACTGATAACACCTGCGTCTTGGGTGGCAATGGCCGCCGCTGCTTATTTAGACAAGTATGGCGCAACCACCTTAGACTTAGGCCGCGTGTCTGTAGGTGGGCGCGCCATGGCCGCGACCAACCCAAATGCCTGGTTCTATCAAAAGCCGATTACGCTAGAGGATCATCAAAATAGCCGCTGGATTTGCGAGCCACTGCGTTTGCTCGACTGCTGCCAGGAGTCTGACGGCGCGGTCGCTTGTCTCGTTGTATCCGCTGAGCGCGCTAAAGGTTTAAAGCAAAAGCCTGCGTATATCCGCGGGGCGGCACAGGGCTCTTGCGACGACCAACAGTCGATGACCTCGTATTACCGCGATGATATGACGCGCCTAACGGAGTGTGCATTAGTCGCCGAACAGCTGTATCGGCAAGCTGGGGTTGGCCCAAATGACATTCAGACAGCGGTTATTTACGACCACTTCACTCCCTATGTGCTAATGCAGTTGGAAGAGTACGGGTTTTGTGGACGCGGTGAGGCCAAAGATTTTGTCCTCGGTGGCGAACATCTTATGGGCGGGAACTTACCGATCAATACGCATGGCGGTCAGCTGGGTGAGGCTTATATACATGGCATGAATGGCGTTGCTGAAGGTGTCCGACAGATTCGCGGCGAGTCGGTTAATCAAGTCGAAAATGTAAAGCATGTTGTCGTGACTGCGGGAACGGGCGTGCCTACCAGTGGCTTGCTGTTAGGCGCAGAAAACTAACGCTTTACCTGATATGTAGACGTTTTCAAATCCCAGGTTGAGGGCCCAATGCCGGCCTCTCTTAGCTTAAATTTTTGTACTTTATTTGTCGGGGTCATGGGCAATGAGTCAACAAACTCCATGTATCTTGGTACGAAATAATGCGGGGCGTTCTCATTAATAAAACCTGCCAAATCTTCATGCGTCAAATGTGTGCCGTCTTGTAACACCACATTCAGTTTTAGCTCATGTTCACTCTCAACCTCTGCCAATGCGATGCCAAACGCAGCGACCTCTCTGACATCGGGGTGCCGAATAACGACGCTCTCGACCTCCATGGTTGAAATGTTTCTACCCGCATATCGAATGGCATCTTTCTTTCGGTCAACAAAAAATAATGCACCCGTATTACCGTCTCGCCGCCCCAAGTCACCGGTACGATACCAGTCGCCGAAAAAAGCTTCATGCGTGGCTTTGGGGTCATCAAAATATCCGTTAAATACCACGTAAGGCTCTAAGGGTTTAACACAAATCTCACCGACTTCTTCACCAAGCACGGTCATACCGTCATCATCCATAAGGCAAACTTCGCTGTCACGGACCGAGAAGCCTAAGGCATGCAAGGGGATATCATCTCGCTCTTCCAACTGGTTGCATACTAATAAGCACTCACTTTGACCTAAGCCGCCACGCGTAATCTTGACTCCAAAGCGCTCTTCAAACCGTTGCCTTTGTTCTGCTGACAGAGGCACGACGCCCGCTGTATGCAGTGTATTCTTTGCGTCATCCGCTTTCTCTGGCGCATTGAGTAAAAAAACGCCCATCGCGCCTAACACAAACGTTTGTGTCGCTTTAAATTGACTAATACGATCCCAAAACGTTGTCACAGAAAATTTCTGCTCAATCACGCAGGGTATACCTTCCAGCAGCGCGCGGTAGATGCCGGTTATCCAGGCGGCTGAATGGTAGAGCGGTAGTGTATTATAGATAACATCTCCAGCACGGGAATTGTACTGTTTACTCGCACCATACACGATCGCGCGAACCCAGCAATTATAACTTTGCATCACACCTTTTGATTTCCCCGTGGTGCCGGAAGTCCACAAAATTGAGCACGTATCACCGTAGCCGATATCAGATGGCCTAACTGTTAGCGCCGCTGAAGTCCGCAGACTTTCATAGTCTATGGGGTTATTTAGCGTGGATTGGTTGATGTCGCCCACCAATACAATAGTTTCATTCTCCAGTTTGTTTTGCACCGCTGCAACACAGTTTTGTAGTGCATCATCGACCACTAGCACTTTGTAGCGGCAGCGCAGTAGATTATCTAATAGCCACTCGCCTTTGTACTCAGCATTGATTGGCGTCCACATCGCCCCGAGTTTGTTTATCGCGAGTGCTAGCAGCACCATTTCTACATCATTGCTGAGCATTAATGCGACACGGTCATTCGGCTCAACACCTATACTGCGCAAGCCGCCTGCTAATTGGTCCGTCAGTGCGTCGACTTCTGCGAAGGTTAACCGTCGCTGATCCGTCACAAGAAATTCACCGGAACCATTTTCTATCGACTGTTTGCGCAATATCGCTGGGAAATTGCGATTTTCCGGCTTGCTCAGATCAACTTGGTTCATTCTTTACGCTCGATAATTTTTAATCACAGGGCATACTAACAGCCTATTGAACCAGAATCTTAGCTAAACATCACGAGCTTGTGGCTGAGGATAGGGCTGATTCATGGCATAATATTTCTAAATCATAGAGGAGGCTCTACATCCTCCCCATCTCCCCAGCGGACCTGCAGAAGCGGTACTGCACGTCCAATATTCAAGGCATAGTTCGGGCTACAGCCAATTAAAACCTGTCGAGGTTCATCACTTTTGTCCACGCTGCAATAAAGTCCGCCACAAAGCGATGTTTCGAGTCGCTTGAGGCATAAATTTCAGCAATAGAACGTAGAATCGAATTTGAGCCAAAAACCAAATCAGCCCGCGTCCCTGTAAACTTTACTGTGCCACTTTTACGATCTTTACCTTCAAATATTTCCTCAGATGCATCGATTGATGACCATGCAATACCCATATCGAGCAGATTGACGAAGAAATCATTGCTCAACGTTCCAACGTTGCTGGTGAATACACCCTTCGCGGAACCACCTGCATTCGCTCCAAGGACGCGCAGCCCACCGACGATCACTGTCATCTCTGGAGCCGTCAACGTCAGCAGGGCTGCCTTGTCCACGAGCAGTGCTTCAGTTGAACGCGTGTCATTGGTCTTTTTGTAGTTACGAAACCCATCAAACGTGGGCTCGAGTACTTCAAAAGATTCAACATCTGTCAGCGCCTGAGTAGCATCACCGCGGCCCGGGGTGAAAGGAACGCTTGCGCCGCTGGCTTCTTCAACTGCCGCTGCACCACCGAGCACAATGAGATCAGCGAGTGAAACCTGTGTGCCGTTGGCATTGAAGGCGGCCTGAATATCTTCGAGCGTTGTGATCACCGCACCTACACCAGACGAGGTATTAATGCCCCAGTCTTTTTGCGGTGCGAGCCGAATACGGGCGCCGTTGGCTCCACCGCGCTTATCTGACCCGCGGAAGGTAGAGGCAGAAGCCCATGCCGTGTTGACGAGCTGCGCGACCGTAAGGCCAGAAGCGAGAATCGTTATTTTCAGGTCTGCGATTTCTGCATCACTGATTACGGGGCCAGAATGCGCCGTAATTGGGTCTTGCCAGATCAACTCTTCGCCTGGAACTTCTTCCCCGAGGTAACGCGAAATGGGTCCCATGTCGCGGTGGGTGAGCTTGTACCATGCGCGAGCATAGGCGTCTGCAAACTCCACAGGATTGCCATGAAAGTGCTTGGAAATCTTGGCATACTCAGGGTCCATTTTCAGCGCCATGTCAGCCGTTGTCATCATCAGCGGCTCAGTATTTGATGGGTCATGCGCTGCTGGCGGCTGATCTGCGTGAGAAGCCGCAGTTGGCGTCCACTGCACATGACCGGCTCCACTCGTCGTTTGTTCCCACTCATAACCCAGTAGAACGTCAAAATAACCCATATCCCATTGCGTGGGGCTTACAGTCCAAGCGCCTTCAAAACCGGCTGTAGTTGTATCGCCACCTTTACCTGTCCCATAGCTGTTAATCCAACCCAAGCCCATATCCTCCATACGAGCGCCTTCAGGCGCAGCGCCCACTTTGTCCTCCGGACCGGCGCCGTGGCCTTTACCGAATGTGTGGCCTCCCGCTACAAGCGCTACCGTTTCATAATCATTCATCGCCATACGCTTAAACGTATCGCGGATGTCATAGGCAGATTTCAGTGGATCCGGGTTCCCATTGGGTCCCTCCGGATTCACATAGATTAGGCCCATCTGAACTGCTCCAAGCGGCGCCTCCAGATCGCGCTCACCCGTATACCGCTTGTCATCGAGCCACTCGGTTTCCGGACCCCAGTAAATGTCTTCTTCAGGCTCGAAAACATCTTCGCGTCCTCCGCCGAATCCAAAGGTTTTGAAGCCCATAGACTCCATGGCGACATTGCCCGTTAAAATCATCAGGTCAGCCCATGAGATCTTGTTGCCGTACTTCTGCTTGATTGGCCAAAGAAGACGACGTGCTTTGTCGAGATTGCCATTGTCGGGCCAGCTATTGAGTGGTGCAAAGCGCTGTGAACCCGTGGATGCTCCTCCGCGACCGTCATAAGTGCGGTATGTACCAGCGCTGTGCCAGGCCATACGAACAAAGAGACCGCCATAGTGACCAAAATCAGCGGGCCACCAATCCTGACTATCGGTCATCAACTCGGTCAGGTCTTTTTTCAAGGCCTTCAAGTCGAGACTATTAAAAGCTTCTGCATAGCTGAAAGATGCCTCAAGCGGTCGCGCATGAGCTGCATTCTGGTTCAAAATCTTCAGATTCAATTGATTTGGCCACCAATGCTGGTTAGCGGTACTACCCGTTGCTGCCGCTTTATTGGGGCCATGTAGAACCGGGCACTTGCTTTCGTTGCTCA
>MEHZ011549928.1_pt1 | contig 10365 bp, 14 predicted proteins | sample 897221 | NCBI WGS metagenome assembly MEHZ01 (sample SAMN05514161, study PRJNA337945) | marine metagenome | isolation source: marine surface water | place: Arctic Ocean | collected 2007-12-13 | reverse complement strand
ACTTCGTCTCAGAGGCTTCCGTCTCTCGCCTGCTCAAATCCCTTGATCTGATTACCAGCCCGGCATTCATCGTCATCAAGGCCGCAAATGAGTTCAAAGACAAAACGACGACCATCAACCAATTAAAGAAAATACAGGGATACCAAACACAACAGAAAATTTATCGATCAAAAATAAATTGCTGTTATTAAAAGAACTTCTCAGCAAAAACTTAATTACAGGAGAAGAAGCAAAAGATAGAAGACAAAAAATTCTTGATGGGATCTGACTTTGAAAATTTAGACGTCAAGCGTTCTAAGGGTAAGGGTGCGTCAGGGTTTATTGCTCAGAAGATTGTCTGAGTAGACCTCACCCAGACTGCCAATACACACTACCGACCCATACAGACCTCTCAGTCACCATGCTGAGGGGTCTTTTACGTTGAGGTCGAGAAGGGTCAGGGGAAGGTGAAAGAAATTCAAACTCAATTTTTAGACCTCTGTATCAGTATTCCCAGACCTTTTCGATCTCATCAATGGACAACTCGTTACTTCTGATATGACCAGACCACTCGTCTGGGAAATCGCTTAGAGGAACATCACCGCGTTCGTATTTAACCAAGATAATCTTTCTGGCCTCTTCTGAGGATCGACCCTCAACAATCATATCGTCCCTGACCACCTCTGACCGTCCGTCATTGTGAACGAAGGTGATATGGTATTTAACCATGTAATCGGTGTGCCAGTTAGTCATCATCAAATCCTAGTCGGATGCCGTTAACGTGCTGAATACTCCAACGACCCGGCTCATTTTCAAGCCCCCTGATAGCTCGACTGGCTGTCCAAACCACTCAGCTTTGGTCGCACTTGCTTATCTGCTTTACCGCCGTATTCGGAGCAGGCGAACCGCTGCGGGATGTAGTCCACATCTGGCCGACCGTCGTCCAGCCATTCGCCCGGCACGATCTCGTCCCAGCGACCGCACGGGTGACAACGCAATCCGAGCGTCATGCCCGATTGGGCAAGGTCTGAGATGGTGCTGATGGTTATGGGGGCTTTAGGGTCGTGCGTTACGATTTTCTCATCTACTCGGTGACCATATGCTTAACGTGATTATGCGGAAACTTATCCTCACCATAAATTAATTCAGCGTTTCGATGCTTCCAATTACTGAAATGGAACCATCAGTCGATCTTCGGACGAAAACAATTTCTCCTGATGAGGGAGAGTATCCTGTCAACGCAGTGATGTTAACTTGATGACTGACTAGAACTGTGGGGATATCCAACGATGCATTCTTAATCCACTGCATCGCTTCCTCGGTTTGGGTTTGTTTTCTTTCAAAGCGGCCGAAAAATGAATTAAGGGAAGGTAATTCGGAAACTTTTCCAAGCTCCAACAACCGCGCAGTATCTGCGCAGCGGCACCACTGACTAGAATATATGGCTGCCCCGCCAATCCCATGTTCCCGAAAAAGGTTTCCAATTTTTTTTGATTGATAACGCCCTTTGTTGTTCAAATTTCGTTGCGTTTCACAACTTTCCAAATCAAAATTTTCGGGATCGCCATACCCTGACGCGAGAGCGTGGCGAACCAAGACAAGATGATCGCCTGACTTCAAAGCACTCCAAAGGTTATCTGCGGAACCACCTCCCGCACTTCCCAGAAGCAAGGCAATCGTCAGGCAGAGGGTGGTGGTAAGATTTTTCATACTGAGATCATTCGGTCTAATTTATCACGCCACCTACATGTGACATTTCTAAAACTCAGGGTTTGCAGGGGAAGGTTGCCTTCATCGATTTCACAAACAACCCAATCGAGTTCCCATGAAGCTGAGCCGCATTGCGATTCATCCAGTTCACAAAAATGTCTTGATAGTCCTCAAGACGGACTACCCTCCGAGCAGGGATACAGTAAGGCAGTCCAATTTTCTGATAAACGTTCTGCCACGCAAAGGTGGAGACAATCCCTACGATAAATGCATCGCATTTTAACTCGTCGTACATTTCTTTGGTTTGATCACAGGCCTCTAAGGCAACGATGCCATCGAGGAGGTCATCCACACTTGCACTAGCGGGAGATATTGAGGCGACGGTTATTGAAAGCGCGATGGCTATGAGGATTGATCGAAACATATTCACATCATAGCCGAACCTGAATGGTTTCAGAAAGTCCGTCGGATATTACCCACAGGGTCCGTTTCTTTTGTCGTCGCGCAGTTGCGCTAGAATCCGGGGATGACTAACCGCGATCTCAACTACTCCCGGCTCTTTGATGTCCACCGCTGGTCGGACCATCCGGAGGTCGATGCCCTCGTAGACCGGCTGTATGAGGCGCATATCCGCTCTCTGGAACCGACAGACCGGAAGCCGACACAGGACAAAACCCCAGTCGGAAGGCTCTGAAGACCCTCCTGATAGATCTGTATGTCGGCTGGGTTGATGACCCGTTGCTGGTCACCGCCTTCGCCTGGTCGAATCGGGCCTAACGACAGGGTCAGTATAACGAACTGCATATCTCGGCAAAGGTCAAAGATGTCGTCGACCAGCTGGTCGTGGCCGGATATCTCCTCAATAAGGATGGGTTCAAGGATCGACGTGAGGGCGGCTCGGGCCGAGTGTCGCGCATATGGACGACAACCCGTCTGGAGGACCTGTTTCGAGAGGCCCGGTTCGGGGTCGAGGATGTCTTCACAGCCTCCCCGAATCGCGAACGCGTCATCCTTAAGAAAGGGAAAGACGAGGACCCGAAGAAGAAGCTGATCGACTAACGTGAGACTGATCAGACACGCGCGATGCGTGATCAGCTGGTCCGATACCAGTCGCTGCTGGACCGACACCACATCGACGACTGTTCACAGGAAGAGCCGGTGATAAGGCAGGGCAAGGGTCTAGTCCGTATCGGGCCTGAGCAGGTCTTCATCTGCCGCATCTTCAACGATGGCAGCTTCGACAGAGGCGGTCGTTATTTCGGGGGTTGGTGGCAGATCATTCGGAAAGAACTACGCAGTAATATCTGTATCAACGGTCAGTTTATCGTTGAGAAGGACTTCTCCTCGCTCTTTCTACGAATGATCTACTGCCTAGACGGCATCACTCCACCCGATGATCCGTATGGCATCGACCTCTCCAGTCTGGCCTATGCCGGCATGCCGCCCAAGGAGGGCCGGGGTCTGATCAAGACGATGCTCAACACCATGATCAACAAACGTCCGGGGCAGAACATACTCCGGATCGTAGGCGAGGAGAATCGAGACGCTGGTGTGCCGACAGAGGACATCAGGGCGGCCATCAGGCGGTTGAAAAAATTGAACGACCCAATCCAGCATTGGTTTGAGTCAGGGGCTGGGACCTACCTGATGAACTTAGAAAGCCGAATAACCGAAATCCTGATCGACAGGGCCACCGAGGAAGACGAGGTCATCCTGACCGTTCATGACTCGTATCTGGTCAGAAACGACAAAGAACAATGGTTGGAGCAACTCCTGAGGGATGCTTGTCGGCAAGTCCTTGGTCAGGAGATTAAATTCAAGACAGAGAATGAGATTGGAACATCTCTATTCCGGCACCAGGGGAGAACAGGACTGATCGATGCGGCCGCTGACGTCAGCGCAATATCGAATACCCGATACAATCTGATCATGGAAGGACAGAGAGAAAAACCAATACCAGTCCGTACTGAAGGCTACGCAAACAGATGGAAGTTGTTCAAGGAAAATGAGACAAAAGGATAACAGATATTGTTACCCAGAGGTCTCTTCAGAAGTCCTACTCCATTATGTGTAACAATAGTGATTTATTGCTTGTTAACAACACCTTAACAAACATCTGGTAATCATCAAATTCCAAGGTAAGGATCTTACCCCAACTGACTGGTATCGGGGACAGGTGGACAAATTCTTTGAACAACAAATGGAATACGAAGATTCTAAGTACAAAAAATAGAAGCTAGGTCTATGGTCTAAGCATCAGAACGAGAGAACACACAAAGACATCAGGTAAGCAGACACCACAGAACTACTCGGAGAGAGTACCGTTAACACACTGGTAATGCATGGGTAATTAGACAAAAGACAGCCGTAGGGCAGGTCTGATGCGTCTCTATCTCATTCCCTGTGGCTGTCTACCAGAGCCTCTGTATGGGCCTCCAAGGGGGTCTGTATGGCTTCTGTGGTTGTCGTCTATGATGCAGGTTGTTTCATCTAATAGGAGATAGTTATGAGATTCTTGGCTTCCACACTCTGCGTTTTAGGAATGCTATTCATGGGTGGGGAGTCAATTGCAAAAGACGACCCTCAGCTTATTGATCCGAAAATGTGCCAAACTTTGGCGATACAGACCCGGGAAACCTCGTCTAACCTCACTGTTTTAAATTCTCTGATGCGGGATATGCGTAATCCCCAAGTAGCAAACGAGGATTTGGAAAGACACTATGAAATAATGAACGGACGATACCAAGACGCGCTGTCCGAGATGGCCCAGTTATCGACGATATGGCAGAACCACTGCGCGAAAAGCGACTAACACCGCGAACAGTAAAACTCAGTTAAACTGAACGGTGCGAATGTCTACCTACGAAAAATTCGTTAACGCCAATGCCGCTCGATGCAACATCCGAGGTCGTCGGAAAGTTGTGTCTCTCCTCCTCAAACTCTTTTGCGCGGTTATTGTCATCACCATCTTTCTCGGAGTCCAGAACGCTGAGGCCATTAGTGGCAAACCTCGCGTCGTAGACGGAGACTCTCTCAAATTCGGCTCGGTCTCTGTCCGCCTTCATGGAATCGATGCACCAGAAACGAACCAGACATGCTTACGCGCAGCGGTGTCTTGGCCATGTGGTTTCGAAGCCACAGCAGCGCTGAGAGGGTTGATCGAAAATCATTTGGTGGATTGTACCCGGCGCGACAAAGACCGGTATGGACGTATCGTTGCCGTCTGCACGGTCGGCGGACCTGAAGGTATCAATCTAAACCTTGAAATGGTGGCCAACGGTTGGGCAGTCGCATACCGCCGTTACTCGCCCGACTATGTGGCCGAGGAAGAGAAAGCTAGAAAAGCCGGGCGTGGTATCTGGTCTGGCAATTTTGTCGAGCCTGAACAATGGCGGCGAGGTAGGCGGGGAAATTCCAAACCGAGCCAAATGCCTCGCGACAAAGACTGTGGAGATTTTCAGACGTGGCAAGAAGCTCAGAACTTCTTCGAGACAGCCAAGCCCGGTGATCCTCATCGACTTGATGGTGATCGTGATGGTATCGCGTGTGAGAGTCTGAGGCACTAGACGGGAACTCTGGTTACTCTGGCCTAAAATTTATCCGGGGTATCTTCCATATATGATTCGATAGGAGGTCGATTTTTGTCGGCCCGGGGTGGGCTTATCGTCCCATCCAGATATGGAACCGTGTCACGGCGACAATGTTCACCCGATACAAAAATCTTTGTTCCAATCTTGTTCCACAGACTAGTCGATTCACATCGGATTTAGGTAGGCGTATAATACGAGAATCAACATCAACCAAGGATATGGAACAAGCAGAAAACCGACGAAATCGGTACCGCAGCCTGTCGTTTTCGGCATCGGTGGGGCCGGAGCTCAGTTGGGAGAGCGCTACGTTCGCAACGCAGAGGTCAGGGGTTCGATTCCCCTCGGCTCCGCCATTTTCTCATAAAGACGTGCAACGACATTTGTCGGAGCGAGGATGCTTTGGCACCCAGGTGCTCGCCGAGCGCACCACGGGGGCAGCTACAACGAGACTCCACGTCCCGCTGGAAGCGACATAAACTATTGGAAGAAGCTCCCAGATATGAGGATTTTCAATGACCGATAGCAATGCGAACCTTGCCACCGTTGCCGAAATTTATGCCGCCTATAGCAACGGCGTTACCAAGCCCTTGATGGATGCGTTGGCTGATGATTTCGAGATGCATGAACATGCGCCAGTCACCGTCCCCTGGGGCGGGGCGGGGTGGGGCATGGAAAGGACTGGTCGAGATGGAAAATTTTCTCGAGGCGGTCACCGTCAATATGATCCACCTGGAATATGTCTGCGAAGGCATGATGGGGTGTGATGACATTGACACGAGCTGGGGTCGTTTTAGAACCCAAAGCACCAGATCAAAACAGATTTTCAGAGGACAATGGATGCATCGGGTCGTCTTTTGCGACGGGAAGATCATTGAACTTCACGAGTTCGCGGATTCGCTGAGCGTCGCAGAAGTGTTTGGGCTCGCCCGCCAGACTCCGCTTGCGCCGCACGAGGCCGAGGCCGCTAAACGGGTGTAAGCAGGCACCGCTCGCCACGAATTCACTGTCCAGACGGGACAGCACGTTTTTACGCATAGGCACGCTGAAATCGCGGAGTGCGTGCGATCAGGCTGGTGATGATGGCGAGGTTGCCGAGGTTGAAGGCGGCGCCGATCAGGAAGGCTGTGCGGTAGGTGCCTGTCACGTCGAACACCGCGCCCCCGAGCCAGGAGCCCAGCGCCATGCCGCCGCCGGCGCAGAGCAGCACCAATCCGGTGCGTCGGCCGGCCTGGGTTGCCGGCAGCAATTCACGCACGATCAACGGATAGCAGGGCAGGATGCCGCCATAGCCGAGCCCGAAAAGCGCGGCGGCCATATAAAGCCCCGGCAGGCTTTCGGTGAACGCGAGTGCTGTGAGCAGTACGGCCTGGCCTGATGAGAAAACTAGGATGGCGCGCAGGCCACCAAAGCGGCCGCCCAGAAAACCGACTCCGAAGAAGCTGGCGAGGGCCGAGCAGGCGAGCATCAGCGAGAGGATTTCAGCGCCCCGCGCCGGATCGAAACCGAGATCACTCACATGGCTGACGATATGCGCCAGGGGGAGGGACATGGCGACACAACAACCGATGGCCGCGGTCGACAGGGCGGCCTGCAGCGCCCGCGGTGACATGGGTGGGCGTTTCGGCGCGGGTGGAACCGAGCCTGTCTGCGCGGTCGACCGGCGTGGTGTGGGGGGCGTCTGGCGCAGGATCAGGGCTAGGGGCAGCATCGTCGCCAGCGCGAACAGACCGTAATACAGCGCCGCCTGACGCCACCCGATCGTGGCGATGAGATGATGGAAGGCCTGGGGCCAGATCATCCCGGCAAGACCCTGGCCGGAGCCGACAACGCCGACAGCAAAGCTCCTGTTGTGTTCAAACCAGCGGCTGATGTTGGCGGTCAGGGGCGCAAAAAGGGTCGAGCGGCCGAAGAAGCCCAGCATCCCTCCATAGATGAGGTAAAGCTCAAGCGGGTTGGAGGCATAGCTGGTGAGGATGCCGCCAAGGCCGATCATGCTGGCCCCGACCACCGCCGGGATTCCCATGCCACGCCGGTCGAGGCACCAGCCCATGAAGATGCCGCCAACGCCGGCGCCGGCATATTGCAACGCATAGGCGATCGAGGGCACGGCGCGCGGCCAGCCGAATTCCAACGCGATGGGCTTCAGGGCAATGACGATAAAATAGATGCTGCCCGTACCGATCAGCATGAACAGCAGGGAGGCGACGAGTACGACAGTCCGTCGACGCACGGCAGGATCGGTGAGGGAGCTCAGCATTGTCTTTCCGATGGTGCGCCTACTCGGCGGCGAGTTTTTCTTTGGCCGCGGCTTCCTGCATGCGCTGCAGCTGCTCCCAGCCGAGATAGCTGGTGAACCCGTCATCGTCGAAATAGAGGATGGGCCCGTCGCAGGTGAACAGATACTCAGTGTCTTCGAGCGCGGTGGTCTCGTCGTGCACCATGCCATTGGCCTCATAAAAGAAGTCGCCGGGTTCAAATATGGTGTCGCGCACCTGCAGCTTGCCGGAGAGAATAAAGACCTGCGCCGCCGTCAAATGCTTGTGCGGCTTGGCAACATGGCCCTTCTTCCAGCGGAAAATCACAGCCCAGCGGCCGGTCTCCGCGCTGAACCACAAGATCTTCATAAAGCCCGTGCCCGGGGTGGTCTCGATCCAGTCCAGTTCTGACGACCGGGTCAGCGTGTCGGTGAGCTCTGAATTCACCGGGCTAATGTCTTGCGGTAACGCCATGGATGGTTTCCTTCTATCGAAATTCGTGTCGGCATTTCTAGGTCGGTTTTTTGGTTCGGGGGAAGACGGTAACGAGAACCGCCCCTCAATCCTTGTAGCGGTCTTCGATGTCGGCCCAGCGGGGCATGTCGACGATGTCGAGATATTCCGGGAAGGTCAGCCCGGTATTGGCGAGCTTGAACTCGCCGCTTTTGATGTCGGCTAAGGTGTCACGGATCGTACGCGCGGTCAGCATCAGGGTCGTGATGCCGTAGCTGGCGATGTTATAACCGATCTCTCCCAGATCTGCCGGCGGCAGCAGCGGGGTGACGCCCCCCTCGATCATGTTGGCGAGCTGGGGTACCGGCAGCTCCTTGCAGATGCGCTGCATGTCTTCGATGGATGTGGGCGCCTCCACGAAGAGCGCGTCGGCACCGGCCTTCATGTAGCGCTCACCGCGCCGCAGGGCCTCGTCGAGGCCGTCGGTGGCGATGGCGTCCGTGCGTGCGATGATGAAGGTTTCGGGGTTTAGCCGTTCGCCAGCGCAGGCGCGCAGCTTCTCTTCCATTTCCTCGATCGGCACGATCTGCTTGCCCGCCATGTGGCCGCAGCGTTTGGGGGCCAGCTGGTCCTCGATGAAGATCGCCTGAGCGCCGATCTTCTCGTAATGGTTCAAGGTGTAGACCGCGTTTTTGACGTCCCCATAGCCGGTGTCCACATCGACGAGGCAGGGCAGGTCGGTGACCGCGAGGATGTCGCGGACGCCAGCGGAAATCTCACCCAGTCCGAGCAGGCCGATATCGGGAACGCCGTAACGGGCGCCGACGATCTGGAATCCACCGATCATGAAAGCATCAAAGCCGGTCTGTTCGATGATCCGCGCGGTCAGGGCGTCATGGGCGCCCGGGATGACAAGCGGGGAACTCTCATTGGCGAGCTGGCGGAAGGTCTTCCTGTCGGTCATGGCGTCCTCTTATCGGGTCTTGCGACGGGGTGTTTTGGCATTTGGGAAAGACGAACGGGCCGCACGCCTTATCTGCGCGCGGCCCGACGTGCCGATGGTCGTCTTGTCTAGCGCAGCGGCGAGAATGGCGCGGCAAACAGCAGCTTGTTGTCCTGGGTGATGATCGCGCCCTTGGGGGAGCCCTTCGGCGGCCAGAGACCTTTCGCGACGCCTTCGTCACGCACCTGCTGGCGATGCTCGAAGCTTTTGTAGGGCCAGATGTGGATGTACTTGTTGAGGCCACCCACATCCGTGTGCATCGCCATGGCGCAGGGTGAGAGTTCGCTGCGCGGGCCAATGGCGTCTTCCCAGCCCTTGATGATGCCGGGCATCGTGCCGGGATTGACCAAGTAGTAGCGGTACTCGAACAGGGGTCCGTGGTTTCCGCTCAGAAACTCGGTCATGAACGGGAACGGTCTAAAAATCTCGCTGTTCATCTCGTGGATCATTTCCGAGACGGCGGGAGGCCAGACCCCGGAGGCGGCCGCTTCGGCACGGACCGCGTCGCGCTCACCGATATCGTTATAGGCCCAGATATGCATGATTTCGTTCAGGGGCCCGATCTCGGAATAGAAGAAGGCGGCCAGGGGCGACAATTGCTTGCGTCCGTTTTCATAGGCTTCGCCGAACCGGTTGATGAATTCGGGAACCGTGCGCGGCTTTAGCCGGTAGGTGCGGACTTCGTAGATCATGTTTTCCCGCTGGGCTTGAATGCTGCATTTTTGCAGTCCCGTGGAGGGTAAGGGTATCTAACCGTCGACCGCAAGATCATGGCAGATGAAGTCAATAACGATACCCCGCGAGTACAACCAGTTATGTCCGGAAATTCGCATTTGTCGTTCCGTTCAGGAATGGGTATTCGGTTCCTAGAGCGTCTGGGGAAACTACTCAACATGATCGACAATAGTCCTGCACCAATCAGGGAAATTGCCGATGCTCAACGAGAAACAACACTTCTTTGCCCACGCCTATATTGGCTGTGGCGGTAACGGTCGGGCTGCCGCAATAAAGGCCGGTTACAGCCACACGAGCGCAGCCAAGAGGGCCTGTGACTTGCTCAAGGTCCCGGAAGGTTCAGGACATCGTCCAGACCCACCGCAATGCCGTCCTGAAGGCGACAGAAGACTTCGATGTGGTCGAGGAACTGATCGGCCTCTACAGGATGTCGGCCGCCTCCGGCAGCCTTGCAGTCGCGCATAACATCCTTGCCACACTGGGCCGATTGCAAAATCTTGAACCGGCCAGACGGGTGGAAGTGAGAAATCTCGATCCTGACGAGATGGATCGGCAGATCGAGCATTATCTATCGATCATCAATCATCAGAATACGAAAAGGCCCCCGGAGATTTGTCTCACGAGGGCCTGATCATATTTC
>MEHZ011548535.1_pt1 | contig 10366 bp, 9 predicted proteins | sample 897221 | NCBI WGS metagenome assembly MEHZ01 (sample SAMN05514161, study PRJNA337945) | marine metagenome | isolation source: marine surface water | place: Arctic Ocean | collected 2007-12-13 | reverse complement strand
CTGGGTCCGGGTAGCTACACGTGTTCGGCTGCCCAAACGTACTGGTTGCGCCGTTGTCTCGATAGTCAGCAATCGGGTCAAGCGAGAAATCTGCTGTTGGGCTCACGCACAAGTTCATGACTTCTGCGCCGCTTACACCGCCGCCGGCCTCTTTCCATGCCTCGGTCTCACCCGAAAGTGGTGCCACGATCGTGCCTTCAGCATTTTTCAACAGCACCATCTGACCAGATCTCGTCGAGTTGAAGACTGCGCCCGCACTTGGAGCACCAAAGAACGACCCGGTGCCTTCGTTGGTGACCTGGAAGTGAATATGCCAATCCGAAACGGCGTCGAAGTCCAGGTCGTCGACTAACTCTTCGCCGATTGTGATGATCGTGCCAGCCCGTGCCTGAGCCAGACGAATGTCGTTTCCGAAAGTGACCGTCGACGCCAGACGTAACTGGTCGTCGGTTCCCTTTTGGTCATAAATCTCAATGGAGAAACCTCGGAGGTCCAGGTTGTCTTCAACCACCACGAACTCGAACCAGTCGCCGCCGTTACCGAGAGGACTCCCACCAAGCAGTTCACGAGTATCAGCCACCGCGTTGTATTCGTTCAGCACAATCGGCGGTGTGCTGATAACTGCAGGAAACACGATCCATTGCACGATTTGTGAGGCGCTGTCGGTGTCGGCATCTTCGACACCGATAGTCGAGCTGAACGTGCCCGGCTGGTTCAACGTGCCCGTGATCAGCCCGCTTGCGCTCATCGTCAGGCCAGGCGGTACTGGCGTCAAGGTATAGGTCAGCGAATCGCCGTCGGGGTCAAACGCATTGACCTGGTGAGCCACGGATTCACCCTGATTGTATAGGCGATTGGCAAAGGGTCGCAGGATCGGCGCGTAGCCATTACCGGCCACCGAGTTCGTTTCACCCGGTGTTGACAACGCAAGATAGGTCAATGCGCCACCGTTGTTCGGGCGGCCTTAGGAATTGTCGGTGAACTGCTGCGGAAGCACGCCGTATTCGTCGGCCAGAAGACCTTCGGGGTTGGTCAGGCGCAGCGTGTCACCCAAGCTCGACAGTTTGAAGTTGGTCTGCAGCGGTGTTGTGTCGTCGCGGTCATTGTCGCTTGCAGCCACGATCAGAAAGCCGTTCGCTGGCACAATCACGTTGGGGAACACCCAGGAGGCTGAAGTGTCTGAAACGGTCCATCCCAGCAGATTCACTGGGTCATTCGTGACATTGTGCAGTTCAAACCAGTCGGGATACTCAAGCTGTGGGTCGTCATCGAGCTGCACGCCGTACGCAGTGTCGTTGGATGCCATGGCTTCGTTGATGACGATCGGGTTCGCCGGAACGCCACTGTTGTTGATCAACAACTCAAAGGTGTGATTGAATCTCGAGTCACCACTGCCGTAATTGGACTGATTCCACGTGGTGACGGACCATGTGTTTACACCATTCTCGTTCAACAGCGATACCGGAATCTCGGGGGTGTCCGGTCCGCCATAAGGGCTGTGGATGCACCCAGACCCGTCATACTCACAGATGTTTGTCATGTTCACATTGGGAACATCGACATAAAATTCTTCTTGCCCACCCCAGGGGATAACAACGTTGTAAGGAATGTCGTCACCCAACGCATACGGGCTGTAGTCCGGGTCCAGGTTTCCTCGGATCGAGCGGTAGACCTCGACACCGTTCAGATACATGACGGCTGTGTCGTCGTACATAAGAGAAACTTGTATGCCCTCAACCTGGGACAATTCGACACCAACATCGTCGAGGGTGAAGTCCTTGCGGAAATGGTTGGCCACATTCGTGCCGGGATACTCTTCCCATCGGAGATTGACATCGGCCCACGCCGAATCATCCAGCGACGGCGCGGCGGCCGATGCCGAACCCACGTCGTTGGCGGCCGAGGTGCTCTGGCGGAACTTCCACTGCTTGGGGTTATTGCCAATGCCGCCCGAGATTCCCCAAACCTCGAGAGACTCAACACCTTGCGCGTCTGCAGCTACTGCACCAAACGGCAGCGACACTAGCGAGGCCGCTAGCAACGACGTCAGCACGCACGCGCATAACAGCAACGACAGGGCTGATGGTTTGTGGATGGGGTTCAACATGATGCGTGCTCGCTCAGGACGATGACTCGCTCAGGACGACGGTATGACATCAGGTACAGGTTAGGTGCGTAAGACGAACGAACTACCCAACCTGAGATAGGTAATGAGCACTAGTTTCAACTACTTAACGTGAGTTCTGAGTCGACATCGCCTTTTAGCTGCCGAATTCGTAGCCTTCACCACAATGCGCTACTTGAGCAATGAGTGGATCAAAGCAGCCAATACCGTGGTTCAAGCAGCGGCCTCGGCCGCTCCCGCGAACCGCGTGGTCGTCGATCAGCGGGTGAATGACGCAATCAACTACCGCATCACGCTCGAGCGCGACGACTGTGCGATCGTCTCGATTGACGACGCCGAGACAGACACCGATGGTCCCGCAGCCGATGCGGTATTTCGCCAAAGCCTGGACACGGCACGGGCGCTGGCTCAAGGAACGACCGACGCTCACCAGGCATTCCTGCTTGGACAAATCACGTTCGAAGGCAACATCGACGTGCTCATTGAGCGCCGCGACGCCTTCACCTGGCTCGAATCAGTGCTGGCACCCCTGATGGCCGAAACCACCTTCGACTAACTCTCATCGTCATCATCGAGGATCAGACTCTCGAGAAGCACAACCGGGCGGGACTCTAACGGCCGAGGGCCGATGATGCCTTGGCGCGCGGGTCTGCGGCGCCGGCCAGGCTTCCGTTTGGAAGGACCTCGATGATATGGGCGTGGCCGAAACCTGACAGGTCGCCCATTGGTGCGACCTCGACCACATGGCCGCGTTCGGTTAGACCGGCCTCCCAGTGAGCCAGGTGTGGCTCGAGCTTGACGCGTACCTGGCCACCCGATGTCCAGGTATCGAACCCTGACTTGGGATCGGGTGAGGCCAAATTAAAACGACCCGCACTCACAACCTGACCCGGGCTCTCGCCCAAGTGCAGCATGCGAGCGAACATCTGCAACACGATCTGTGGCTGAGCGTCGCCGCCCATCGTGCCGAGTACTGATCGCAGCGTGCCGTCGGGGTTGGTAATGAGGGCCGGCGACAGCGTGTGGGGCGGCCTGCGACCGGGCCCGTATTCGGCGGGGTGACCAAGTGTCAGGTTAAAGCCGATGCCACGGTTATGCAGGAAGATACCCGTGTCTCCAATCATCACGTGAGCTCCGAACCCGGCGGCGTTCGACTGAATCAGCGAGACGCCCATGCCGTTGCGGTCAACCACACACATGTACATGGTGCCGCCATCGGCATAGCTGTCGCCCCAGGACACAGCCTGATTCGGGTCGATACGGCTGCGGCGCGCTGCCAGCATGTCAAAATTCAGTAGGGCTGCGGACTCGGCGTGTTCGTGCAGCACCTCAGGCCGATCAAATGCAGCTGCCCGCGATGCTTCGATCAAGAAGTGGGCGAAGAGCGGGTCGTCTGGGTCCTTCGGAAGGTCAAGGCCCGCAGCAATGCTTGCACTTGCGAGCGACAGGTACCCCTGCGAGTTTGGTGGCGTTGTCCACAACGTATGGCCCCATACATTAAGCGATGGTGCCTGTACCCAGTCGGCGGAGTTCACCGCCAGGTCAGACTCGCTGTACTCACCTGCGCCGGTATCGATCAGCGCTTCGCCAAACTCACCGCCGTACCAACCGTCGCGGCCTTGGGCAACAAGCGCCCGCAGGTTGCGGGCAACTCGAGGCCGCACAACCTTGTCGCCAGGATTCAGGTTCGCCAGCTGCGAATTGCCCTCAATGTCAGCAACCACTGCGCTGGCGCGTGCTAGCTGTGCCGACGATGCGAATCCATCATCGGCACACGAGATCGCTGCCGCAAGCAGCACATCCATCTCCATGGATCCGTATCGCTCTTGCAGAGCAAGCCAACCGTCGACCACACCGGGAACCGGTGACGACGTTACCGACCCTCGATACGGCATGACAGTGTGGCCTTCATCGCGAAGCCGCTGAGGGTCAGCTCCGCTGCCTGCCCGACCCGATGCGTTCAGCGCCTGCACTGGTTGACCCGGCTCGTGGACAAGCGCCCACAAGTCGCCACCCAATCCGTTCATGTGTTGTGAGGTGACCGCCAACACGGCATTCGCTGCGATGGCGCCATCAACCGCATTACCGCCCCGATTCAAGATGTCGAGCGCCGCGGCGCTGGCCAATTGATCAATGGTGCAGACCATCGACTGTGAGGCAAAGACGGTCGAGGTCGAAGGAAGACTCATGCTCTCACCTTAGACAGCCTCTCGATAACGGGCAGTGCAGCTCTGCTTCGTTCCTTGCCAAACCCTGTCCTCAGCTCGCCACTCGATGGTCCCGTCAGGCTTCAGCCCGACCTAGAGACCAACCAGCTCGCTGGGACCATCGCGGCAGGCACCGTCGACAGCCGCAGCGAACCAAGGACGACTACCCTAAATCAGGCCCAATCCTGCGACGGTGTCACGCTCGGCGACAAGCTCGGCAGCGGTGGCGTCGATACGGCCGCGGCTGAAGTCATCGATGTCGAGACCCTGCACAATGCTGATCTCACCGTTCGAGCACGTTACGGGGAATGACGAGATGATGCCCTCAGGCACGCCGTAGCTGCCGTCGGATGGAATCGCCATCGAGACCCAGTCGCCTTCAGGGGTGCCGAGCTCCCAGTCATGGATGTGATCGATCGCTGCGCTGGCAGCCGATGCTGCACTGGACAGTCCACGAGCCTTGATAATGGCGGCTCCACGCTTCTGCACAGTCGGGATGAAGTCAGCTTCGAGCCATGCCTGATCATTGATCTTGGTGGCAGCGATCTCGCCGTTGACTTCGCAGTGGAAGAGGTCGGGGTACTGGGTCGCCGAGTGGTTGCCCCAGATCGTCATCTTCTTCACGTCGTTCACGCTGGTACCGGTCTTCTGCGCAACCTGGGTCTTGGCTCGGTTGTGGTCAAGACGTGTCATTGCGGTGAACTGCTTCTGAGCAATGTCAGGTGCCGAGTGCATAGCAATCAGCGAGTTCGTGTTCGCCGGGTTGCCGACAACCAAGACCTTGATGTCCTTGCTGGCATTGTCGTTGATGGCCTTGCCCTGGGGGCCGAAAATTCCACCGTTGGCTTCGAGTAGATCGGCACGTTCCATGCCGTCACGACGAGGCATAGAGCCAACGAGCAGTGCATGGCTGGCGTCGCCGAAGGCAACATTGGGATCGTCGGTCTGAACTATGCCGGCGAGTAGCGGGAATGCGCCGTCGTCGAGTTCCATCGCGACGCCCTTCAGTGCCTCGAGGGCGGGGGTGATCTCGAGCATCTGCAAGATCACCGGCTGGTCTGGGCCAAGAAGCTGGCCACTAGCAATGCGGAAGCACAGCTGGTAGCCAATCTGACCGGCAGCACCGGTAACAACAACTCGTGCGGGGGCCTTCGTCACGTTTTCTCCTCGTAGAACGACTCCGTGAGGCTAGCTCTACTAAGCAACAGGTTCCTCGCCGGCTCGCTGCAACGAACAGCAACCTGGCACAGGTTCATCAGAAAGTTCAGTAGCCGCGGGCGTGTAGGACGAGTGCGACGATGGCGCCTATGGCCATAAAGGGGCCAAACGGAAACTCTGTCTTCATTCGAGCTCGCCCGAAGATCAGAAGCAAGACTGCCACGGGTCCAACAATGAAATAGGCCGCGATAAGGCCGCGGACTTCGGGGACCCAGCCGAAAAGGCCGAGTTGTGCGCCGATGATAGGAGCCAGCTTGACATCGCCGAAACCCATGCCGGCTGGGTAAATAAAGAACAGTGTGAAGTAGAACGCTCCCATAGCCAGGGCGCCGAGCAACGCCCGGACGAGCGAGATGTCATCCCACTCGCTCAGTAACGACAGGGCAAGAAGAGGCACCGCAGCAACCGCAGCCGGCTTGGTCAGCTTGTCTGGAATGCGAAGCTCTCGCAGGTCAATTACGGTCGTTGCTGACAGGAAGATCACGAACGGAATGAGCGAGACCAGCACCCAGTCCAGGCCGAACGCCCACACCATCAGCCCGCTAAGCGCAGCGGCCAATGGATACATCGAGACGACCGGTACAGGCCACGCAATGTCGTTCTTGCCGACCGAGCTTGGCTGGTCAGCTGATGCCGCACCTGCCTCAACGTTGGATTCCGGCTGTTCCGGTTCGCTTTCCTCGCTGCTCACCTGGTGAGTCTTGCGCATGAATACACCCTTGACGGGCGATGACGGTTCGTTGGAGTGCAACGATCAGCGTTCAGGCTTGAGGCTTGGCGCTGTTTCGAACGTGTTAGCCGACATTTCAGAGAGAGACTGACCGGACTCCTACCGAAGCTCTAGACAGAGAACAGCCCTGCCAACAGCACTCGTCCGGGCAGACAGGCGTATTGGACCATGGATGTTCCCTGATCTTTCGACCGATTGTTGGTAGTGCTATCAAGCACCACTGGAAAAGCCGTCGTGTCTCGGCCCACCAGCCGCATTGGTTTCTGGTTGTTGACACCAACCATGGCGACTGCCGTTCTTTGTCCCACAATTCCGTGGGCTGGCTCCCTTGGTGCGTGAACGCGCCATGGTGAGTCCTACTCATACCCGCGTGGAGTATCGCCCTTGTGGGGCTGGGGAACATGCAACGAGCAGGGCACTAGAATCTGGGGCCATGGCGCAGCTGTCTTCTTCTTCTTTGCGTCTCGTAGCGATCTGGCTTGTGGCCTTGGCGTTGGTTGCAGTCGCGTGTTCCGAGCCAGCTACAGACGACGGAGCCGACCAGCAAGCCCGCGTGATCGAACTCGAGGACCCGCCGCGTCGCTACAGCGCCGAGTGGTTGATCCACACCAGCGCTATCGGGCGCGACGACATCAGCTCGCCGTTCATCTACCGCGAAGTCGTCGATGACTTGACCGGCACCTATCTCGTCGAGTCGCCGAACCATCTTGCGTTGCAACAGCCCGACGAGGTCGTGTTGTGTGCAGCCGTCTCCCGAGTGCCACTGAACCCTTACTGTGCTGCGAGCCCACGAGCCGCCGGATCGCCACATGTACTGTCATATCCGGTTCAGCTGATCCGTCGTGACTGGAGCCCGAGTGCCCTATACGACCTCGCGAGCTACCGCGAGGTAGCACTGGTCGCTGCTAGTGACCCTGATGCTTGGGCGACCCAGATCACCACAGCGACCAGTGGTTTTTCGATCGAGTGTTTCCTGGTGATTGGCGAAACGAGCGCTGCCACTACTGACTTCGAAATTTGTTACACGAACGATGACCTACACCTGGTGGCATCAGTCGACCTACAGAGCGATTTGATCTTCGAGATCGACCTTCTTAGCTATGAGCGTCTGTCGATCACCGAAGATTTTGAGACCGGACTAGACGACTTCATCGAGGCTCGGCCATCGCTGCAAGAACAGCTCTTGGACCTCTACCCCGAGATCCCATCACGACGCCCCACCCCAACCGCAACCCCTGAGTAGTTCCCAGAGCGAGACTTTCAGATCCCGTAAATTGTCCAGTTGGAACCGAGCGCCGCCATGGTGGCGCTGACTGTTCGACCAACACCAATACTGTGGGGCACTATTGCTGGTGGCAGCGTGGCCGCGCTGATTGGCAACTATCACTTCTTGCGATTCGCAGGTCACGCGACCATCTGCACCGATTCCACAGCTCTCACCGACATCGATATCTTCGGGCCCAGAACGACCAACCTTGCGATATCGCTGAATCGACAGTTGAGGACCCACTGCGTTACTCCGACGGGCTCACCCTCGCCGAAGGGTTTTGTTCACGATTTCCCTAGCCCAAAGCTCAGCGGCCTTAAGTTAGCCCTGAGCTCGCAAGGCGAAACTCGCGGGCGTGGGTGCACCGCGTCGATGAGAGCTCGAATTCAGCCTCGACCGGCTCGGCCATGGTATTCCTCCACTTTCTCGAGGTTCCCAACTCGTCGCCATTCGCAAGATCGAGCTCTTCCACCTTGCTGATTCCTAGCCGATTCTGTTGCTCTAAGCCTGCACATGGTGCAGTTGCAGCCGGATCTCGCGGTCGCCGAGCAACAGCGTGTCTCCAGCACTGAGCATCATGCGTGCGTCGGTTGTCAGGGCAACTACCTCGCCTGATTCTCGTCGAACAGTGGTGCCGTTCGACGACCCAAGATCGACCGCAGCAACCGACCAGCCATCGAGATACAGACCGAAGTGCGATCGCGAGAGAACAGCAACGTCACCGCCGATTCGTAGGCTGTCAGCGCCGTGTTCAAGCACGTCGGGATGAGTCGATGGGTCACGGCCTACGATCACGTCTGCCACCAAGGAGAACGTCGAACCATCGTCGACGAGCAAGAGGCCCAGTGGCGGTCGCGGGCCAATTTTCGCGACGATCGTGTGATTCACTCCCATGCGGCGCCCGCACTGCGCGCAGTAGACGGCATTGGGATGGTTGTGATGATCAGCTGGGCAACGCACGCCCAGCACCTCGACCAAACCTCGACCGCCTCGCGAATGGCCGTGCAAGCCAACGTCGAGTGCGACTCGAGGCTCAGCAGGCCCGCTGAGATCGAGTAGCTCGACACCAGCGACTGGCTCAGCTGGTGGCACAGGAGTAGGCGTGGATGGCGGCACGGAAACGTCAGACCCTAGGTCGGCGACAACACGAGCTGGTCCAGGTGATGATCGGCTCGTACCGTCGATCGGCTCACCCGTCATCGGGTCAAAGGCGAACCGAGTAGTCGTCCCCACTGGCACATCACTGCGCGGAGCGTCGGCCTCAGGTCCATCTTTCGAGTCCTCAGAGGAAAAGGCACTGACCTCGGCTGTCTCGGCTTCAGTCATCGTCATCGTCATCGTCATCGTCACCGTTGCTCGGTTGGCTCGCACCACGCCAGCAAGAAGATCCACCCCATCGGCACGGTCGAGCGCTCCTTCGCGATTCGGATAGAACCAAATTTGTTCGATATCGCGAAATAGCCGTTTCTCAAACTCTCCTGGGCGGGCATCAACCGTCACGTAGGACACGCTCGTTTGGACCGTGCATCGAATACCGCCGTACAAGACGAGTAGCCACTCGCCATCACTGCGCACTACTGCGCCAATCGAGGCGAAGATTTTGTGACGGCACGCGTCGATCAGCATCATCGGCACCGTGGCTTCTTCCCCAGCAGCAACCGCTGATAACAGTTGGTTCACCTCCTCGTCTGGAGCCGTTCCCTCGTCGAGCAGCACCACCGAATCGGGAGTACAGGCAAGAACCATCTGTCCTTGTTCGAACCCCACATGCTCAATCGCTGCATTAACCATTTCGGCTTCCTTCAATTGTTTGGTCCACGTCATCGGCGAACTCTTCCGCAGTCAGATGTCGGCTCTCTGGGTCAGGGTTGAAGCATCGCTCAAGAAGCTGACGTGTCGCTGGGTCAAGCGACGCGTCGATCTCTGGCCGCGTGTGCAGCACATGTCTGCATGCGTCGAGAATCCCGGCTTTGGGAATCTGGCCAAGGGCACCGCTGCCAGTGAGTACTCGATGCAACGTCATGGCCAATGACCAAATATCGGTTTGGCGAGATGCCGGGTGGCCCCAGATGATCTCTGGTGCCGTGAACTCAAGTGCTCCTAGTGGCCCGGCCCCAACCGTGGTGCTACCGCCACCAACCAACTCCGCTAAGCCAAGCTCGCCGAGCACCCCGCGCTCATTCTCGACAAAAACGTTCGCTGGCTTTATGTCGCGATGAGCAATCCCCTGTGCGTGTAAAGCGTCAGCACCGCGCGCCGCGTCGCTCACACAGCGGCGCAATTGATCACGTGTCAGCGTCGTTGCAGCTACTTCGAGTGAGCCGGACACATAGTACGGCATGACAAAGAAGAGTCTGCCGCTATCTGACCCTGCGTCGAGCAGTCGCACCACATGGGGGCTATCGACTGAGTTCAACAGCCGAAGCTCATTCGCCACCCGCCGAAAGTCGTCTGGGTCTGCATGCTGACGAAGCGTTTTAATCGCAACAATTTCGGCTTCGACACCCAGGCGGCTTGGCGGCTCGGCCAAGAATACCGTGCCGTGATTGCCCTCACGGAGTCTCTCTCGTACGACATAGTCAGCAATGTTCTTCATCGATCCTCTCCTAGATGTTGTGCAGCACGCGGTCCAACGTCGATGGCTTGGCGTGTCACCGATCGTGCAAGGTCCACTGTGGGCAATCCGAGTAGGCGATGCCGATGCTTGGTGAGCAACCACAAGGCGGTGAAGCTGGCTACCAGAGTAAGTACACCAAACAAGGCCAGCGCTGGGTTGGTTCGAATCTCGTCTAGGAAAATGAGCGTCGACACGAACTCGA
>MEHZ011225247.1_pt1 | contig 10375 bp, 9 predicted proteins | sample 897221 | NCBI WGS metagenome assembly MEHZ01 (sample SAMN05514161, study PRJNA337945) | marine metagenome | isolation source: marine surface water | place: Arctic Ocean | collected 2007-12-13 | reverse complement strand
ATTCGCACCACCCGCACCACATCGCCATACTTTTCGCCAAACAGCGCCATAGCACCTAGATCCTGTGCCTGTTCCATCGACATTTCATCGGTTTCGACCGCGGTGTTGGCAAAGATATAGGCGTTCATATTGCGCTCGACCGCACGCAATTGCTCACCAATCACAGACTCGGCATGCGAAAAATCAAACCGCAGACGCTGGCTGTCGACCAGCGACCCTCGTTGGTGGACGTGCTCGCCGAGCACTTCTTGCAATGCGGCGTGCAATAGATGGGTGGCCGAATGGTTACTGCAGGTAGCAGCCCTCGATGTAGCGTCCACTGACGCGGCAACACGCTCACCCACTGTCAGATGACCAGAAATAACCCGGGCAAAATGTAAGTGATGATCGCCGGCCTTTTTACAGTTATAGACCTCGATCTCGGCGTTCTTAGCCGTCAGGCGTCCGCGATCGCCAACCTGACCGCCCGACTCGGCATAGAACGGCGACCGATCGAGCACCACAATCACCTCACAGCCCTCGGCAACACGCTCTATGGCCTTGCCGTCAGTATGCAGAGCGAGCACTTCGCCATCCCCCGCGAGGTCCGTATAACCGATAAAATCGGTACGCCCTTCGACGCGAATGCTAGCGATATCATCGCTGCCAAATTGACTGGCGGCGCGCGCTCTATCGCGCTGCTGCTGCATGCATTGCTGATAGCCGTCCATATCCATCGCAAGACCCCGCTCGCGAGCAATGTCGTTGGTCAGGTCGGTGGGAAAGCCATAGGTGTCGTAGAGCTGAAAAATCAATTCGCCCGGCAGCGTATCGCCTACAAGTTCAGTCAGTGCACTCTCCAACATACCCATCCCCTTATCCAAAGTACGCGCGAACTGTTCTTCTTCGGAGCGAATCACCGCCGACAATTCGTCCTGACGCGTTCTAAGTTCTGGGTAGGCATCACCCATCACTTCGGCCAGAGCTGGGATCAAACGGTGAAAAAACAAACCCTTGGCACCTAGGCTATGACCATGACGCAGCGCCCGTCGCAAAATCCGACGCAGCACATAACCACGACCTTCGTTAGCCGGCAAAACCCCATCGACCACCAGAAAGGCGCAGGATCGAATATGATCGGCAACCACTTTGAGCGAATTTTCCTGCCGATCGGCGCAACCGATGATGCGCGCTGCTGCAGCGATCAGATGTTGAAAAAGATCAATATCATAATTGTTGTGAACGCCCTGCATTACCGCGGCAATTCGCTCCAGTCCCATACCCGTATCGATCGACGGTTTTGGGAGCAGCGTCATGGTGCCGCTGGCATCGCGTTCATACTGCATAAACACCAGATTCCAAATCTCGATGTAGCGATCGAGATCATCGTCTTCACTCCCCGGGGGGCCGCCGGGAATATCATCACCATGATCCCAAAATATTTCGGTGCAAGGCCCGCAGGGCCCAGTGTCGCCCATCTGCCAAAAGTTGTCTTCGTCGAGCCGCGAGAGACGCGCCGGGTCGATACCAATCTCGTCCATCCAAATAGCCGCCGCCTCATCATCGCTGATGTGAACCGTTACCCAGAGCCGTTCCTTCGGCAACCCCAGCACCTCGGTTAAAAATGTCCAACCAAAGCGAATCGCATCGCGCTTAAAATAATCACCAAAACTGAAGTTGCCGAGCATTTCAAAAAACGTGTGGTGACGCGCCGTGTAGCCAACATTTTCCAAGTCATTGTGCTTGCCACCCGCCCTCACACAGCGCTGCGACGACACCGCACGGCGATAATCACGTTGCTCAGCACCCAAAAACACGTCTTTAAACTGCACCATCCCCGCGTTGGTGAATAAAAGCGTCGGGTCGTTGCCCGGCACCAGACTACTGCTGTCGACGATGCGATGTTGTTGACCGGCGAAATACTCCAAAAACGCACTGCGAATATCAGCACTCTTCATGATGTGTTCCAGTTGGTGAGCTCAACGCTCGGGTTAAAAGGTAGCTAGATTTGTTTCATCGAACTGCGTATTACCGAGCACATGAAGGTGCAGGTGAAAGACCGTCTGTCCTGCACCGGCGCCGTTGTTAATCACTAGACGAAAAGCATCGTCCACACCGCGCATGCGCGCAACCTCGCCAGCAACCCAGAGTAAGTGCCCCATGACCATTTTGTCATCCGGCCCAGCATCGACCAGCATGGCCAACGGTTTGCGCGGGATCACCAACATGTGAACTGGCGCCTGGGGTGCAATGTCATTAATCACGATGCACTGATCGTCTTCATAAACAATATCTGCCGGAACTTCGCGATTGATAATCCGCGTAAAAAGACTGACTTGGGCATCACTCATGGGGTAATTCTCCCGTTATTTGTCGCAACACCGCTCTATCGAGCATCCGGCGACACCCTGTTCAATTTTTCGTCTGCGGTCATCAACCTCGCCTCGGACTCGAGCATCACCGGGATACCATCGCGCACCGGATAAGCCAGGCCGCTTGCGGCACACACCAGTTCCTGGTTTGCCTTGTCATAGACCAACGGCGCTTTAGTGAGTGGGCAGACCAAAATGCTGAGTAATTTTTTGTCCATGATGTTCACTTTGTGAGAAGCGCTACAGTGTAATGAAAATCGCCGTGGATCGCTACGCCCACTGGCCTACTGAATGAGCCTATTTACTCGTCTAGCGCGGGTAGCGCCTGAAGCACCAACAGCGGGTCAATGCGCACATCGCGCCAGTTCATCCGCCAGTCGAGGTGAGGGCCAGTTGCGCGACCGCTCGCGCCAACCTCCGCTACCTCTTGGCCACGGGTTATCACATCGCCCGGCGCTACCAATATCTTGCTCAGATGCAGAAAACTTGAACTCAGACCATGACCGTGATCGACGATCAGCGTACCGCCCGAATAAAACATATCGTCGTGAGCAAGCGTGACCATGCCCGACGCAGGCGCCAACACTTTGGCACCAGTCGGGGCTGCGTAGTCGACCCCATAATGCGGATTTTTGGGCACACCATTGTAAACCCTTTGACTTCCATACACGCCGGTCAAGGGACGCTGCATAGGCGCCTTAAAACCGGCTAAAAAGACTTCGCTGTCATCCCGTAGTGAACGAGCGCGAACGACCTCGCCCGCCTCACTGCGGATTCTCGCTAGTACTGACTCGGGGGGAATAATGCGATCGCTGGGAACCCCCTCGATGCGTTGTATATCATAACTGCGCGACGCAACGTCAAACCTCAGCGTCCGTGGCGCTTGCCCAGGAGCGACGACCTCGAGCGCTATCTGCTCCTCGGCATCGCGCGATAACCCGAAAAGGAATTCGCCGGTCGACGCGATCGGCAAGTCGACCCCGCCGTAACGCACGCGATAGTCTTGCGGCACCCGTCCGAGCAACAGGCTACCCTGCTGCCAACTGCCCTGCCAAGAAACGGCAAGATTGTCGCTTGCAACGGCGGTGCTAGAAAGAATAAGCGCAGCAATAAAAAGCAGCGGTGACACAACCGCGGATTGCAGCCCCGAAAGTACCCAAAATAGTCCGAATACAGTTTGGTTATCGTTCTTCATTATCTAATCTCACATAGGGCTGCAGGGATTCAATTTCACATTGAATTCCAGTTTGTAAAACCTCAAAGCGGTCGAATTTAGCGCACAAGGTATTCCCTCTGGTTCTCTGGATATATCCCTGTTTTGAGATCCCGCGGCACTCCCGACGCAGCGTCAAGATAACCTTGCGCCGTCGACCCATATCGATAATCGCCGTCTGATCATCTTCGAATTGAATACTGCGAATTCTATCGGCTTTAATGCAGTTGTTACGGATGCCATAATTGCCCAACCGCTGTCCGTCCAGCGCCCGCAGCTTTTCAATCAGCGCGGTATTGGGCGTCAACTCGACCCTGTCGCCGCTCCACGCGCTCGCTGGCGTCATACATAGTAGCAAAAAAACCACCAAACGCGCCCCGCGCGATCGATCCAGCGCCAGAATCACTGGCGTCAAAAAGCTGCGCCCAACACACGGCTCTTGGCTGACGCCGCAACGCGCAATCCGTGCGCTTATCTCAGACATATTTGCACCTCAGGAACCCTTACAGTATGGTACACAACCGTCGCAAAAAATCGCTAAAAATGCTTCAAAAAGCCACATTTTCGCCGCCCATATACCTCAAAAATCGACACGTTCAGAGTATCATGAATAGCCTTGGCCCGCGAAAAATTCGCGCCGCGCAGTTACTCGCATCACTCAACTCAGAGCGTTTAATTCTGACCGCTAAAGATGGCACTCGATTACTGGCTGACCACGATCGCAGCCACCAGCATTGTCGCGCTGTTGTGATTTTGCTGCACGGATGGGAAGGGTCGAGCAACTCGGCCTATCAGGTCACCACTGCCAAGTATTTGCTCGATCACGGCTTTGACGTATTGCGCCTCAACCTGCGAGATCATGGCGATAGCCATCACCTCAACCGAGGTTTTTTCAATTCCACCATGACCCAAGAAGTCGCCGATGTAATCGAGAGCTTTTTGCAAACTCGTCGCTACGAGCACGTATTTATGGCTGGCTTCTCGCTCGGCGGTAACTTTACACTGCGCATCGCCGCCGATCACGGCCGCGCGCTGGGCCTCAACGCCGTAGTCGCCATATCGCCACCCGTCGACCCGGTAAATGCGATGATCACCATTAACAAAACCTGGTTTATTTATCGGCAGTACTTTTTACGCCGCTGGACTCGATCGCTGCGCAAAAAACTGCATCATTTCCCGGAACACGGCTCTACCGATGAGCTCTCAGCAGCGCGAACGCTCGATCAAATCAACGCGACGTTTATACCAAAGTTCACCCCGTTCCCTAATCCGACAGCGTACTTCACAGCCTATGGCATCACCGGGGATCGACTCGCTGCACTGGACCTTCCGGCCTATCTGATCGCCGCGGCCGACGACCCAGTGGTACCGAGCGAGGACATCGCCAAGATCAACACGCCACCACAGTTAACCATCGACGTACAAACGCACGGCGGTCACTGTGGGTTCATCCAAAACCTATCCGCTGAAAGCTGGATCGAGGCGCGCTTAGTGGAGATCTTTAACCGCTATCGCACCGCCAAGCACGGCGTTTAAGCACCTTGCATTAAACGTCGTCAATAACGTCCACCGCAGCGACAATCTGCTCTAAATTAAAACCGCGCGACTGTAAAAAGCGCACGCGCTTGGCTTTTTCGGCACGATCCTGTGGGCGCTCTGGGCCATATTTACGACGATTCACCTCGGCAACAACGCTAAACCAATCGATTGCAATGTCCGCCAACACCGACGAAAGCAATTCTTTGCCGATACCCTTTTGACGAATATCTGATGCAATACGCAATGGCCCCTGACCGCGCATTCTACGCGATCGGATAAACGCCTCAGTGTAGCGGCGGTCGCATTGTAATTGATCGGCTACAAGGCCATCTAGCACCTCGTCGAGGCTACTCTGAGCGTCAAACTTACGCTGTAACTTTTTCGCTAATTCATGGCGCGAGTATTCGCGACCGGTGAGAATATCCAGCGCTGCCGAACGAATTTTAGCCGCCGAAACGACGGGGGTATCAGCCATAGTCAACCTCAGCCATAGTCAACCTCATCGGAGGAAGAACCCATCCGTGAGTGGCCAACCGTGACGTAGCGCCGGAAATCATAACCAAAAAAAAGCGCCCAGTGAGCGCTTTTTCGTTTTTCCCTTCTTTTTTGTAACGGCAAAGCCATGGCGTTATTCGGCGTCCAGCGCCTGCTTCGGACTCTCGGCCACCGGCGTCAAACCAGCGAGCTCTTTGGCGCGGATCAAGGCTTCAATCTCATCCGCCATTGGCTTGTTATCATTCAAAAATTTACACACATTGGCCTTGCCCTGACCAATTTTATCGCCTTTGTAGGCATACCAAGCGCCGGATTTATCGATCAAACCATGCTTGACGCCAAGATCGACAAGCTCGCCGTTGTGGTTAATACCCCGACCGTAGAGTATCTGAAATTCGGCTTGCTTAAAGGGCGGTGACCACTCATTTTGAACGACCTTAACGCGGGTTTCATTACCAATAATTTCGTCGCCCTCTTTGACTGCTCCGATACGCCGAATATCGAGTCGTACCGACGAATAAAACTTCAGCGCGTTACCGCCAGTAGTGGTTTCTGGACTACCGAACATCACACCGATCTTCATACGAATCTGGTTAATAAAGATCACCAAACAGTTGGCGCTTTTAATGTTGCCGGTAAGCTTTCGCAGCGCCTGCGACATCAAACGCGCCTGCAGGCCCACGTGATGATCGCCCATCTCACCCTCGATCTCTGCACGAGGCGTGAGTGCTGCGACCGAATCGACCACCAACACATCGACGGCACCAGATCGGACCAGCATATCGGTCACTTCCAGCGCCTGCTCGCCGGTATCCGGCTGCGAAACAATTAAATCGTCGACTACCACACCGAGTTTTTCGGCGTAGCCAGGATCTAGCGCATGCTCGGCGTCGATAAACGCACAGGTACCACCGGCTTTTTGCGCCTCGGCAATCACTTGCAACGTCAAGGTAGTCTTACCAGACGACTCAGGGCCATATATTTCGACCACGCGGCCTTTCGGTAGACCGCCGATCCCAAGCGCGATATCCAAACCCAGCGAACCGGTCGAAATCGCCGGTATGGCCGGACGATTTTCCTCGCCCATGCGCATGACCGTGCCCTTGCCAAACTGGCGTTCGATTTGACCCAGCGCGGCTTCTAGCGCTTTCTCTTTGTTCGCATTCATGGTGATTACCTCGTCGTCGATCGGTTGATTAATCGAAGCTGGCTAACCCGCAGCCTCAAGCTAATTACTGTATAGCTGTACAGTAGTCTATTCGGATGCTAGATGCAACAGCTGTTGTAAAGAAAATTCTACCGCCTGCTCCCGCACTGAGCGTCGGTCGCCGTCAAAATGCCGGCAAGCGGCGTCACTGCCGAGTGGCCCCTGCAGGGCAAACCAAACAGTACCGACGGGTTTGTCGGCGCTACCACCAGTCGGCCCGGCAATGCCACTAATGGCAATGCCATAGTCTGCTCCCGAGGCCTTTAATGCCCCATCGACCATGGCACGCACGACGGCCTCGCTGACCGCGCCATGTTCGGCAAGGATAGACTTGGCAACGCCCAAAACTTGCTGTTTATGTCGGTTTGAGTAGGTCACATAACCCACCTCAAACCAACCAGAACTGCCAGCCACCTCGGTTATCGCGCTGGCCACGCCACCGCCGGTACACGACTCGGCGGTGGTTACGCGATGACGACTTTTGGTGAGTTGTTCTCCAAGCTCTAAAGCCAAGCTATTAATTGCTGCATTCATACCCAAATTGTAACGTCAATCGGCGTCATAACACAGAGATATGGATAAATTAATCGCACCGATTTTGGTTTTTTTTCAACCACCCAAGGACGGTGCCGAACACCACATCGAGATTTCAATGAGACCACCTTCAAGGCACCCCAGTTCGGCAAAAAAATCGCCCGCAAAAAGCAAACGTAGCCCCACCAAGACGACGAATCTGATAGAGTAACAACACTTTAAAATCGTCAGAACCTACTATCCATGACTAACAAAACCGCCGCAGATAACCACACGCCGATGATGCAACAATATCTGCGTATTAAAGCTGACCACCCCAATGATTTGCTGTTTTATCGGATGGGCGATTTTTACGAGGTGTTCTTCGACGACGCCAAGCGTGCCAGCGAACTACTGGGCGTAACACTGACTGCCCGAGGCAAGGCGCAGGGCAAACCGATTCCGATGGCAGGCGTACCCTATCACGCCGCCGAAAATTACCTTGCCAAATTGGTCAAACTCGGCGTTTCGGTGGCGATTTGCGAGCAGATCGGCGATCCCGCTACCAGCAAAGGACCAGTCGAGCGGCGCGTGGTGCGGGTGCTTACCCCGGGAACTCTCACCGACGAAGCGCTACTCGACGATCAGAGCGACAGTTTACTGGCGGCGATCGTCGCCCATCAAACCCATTATGGGGTGGCGACGCTAGATATGAGTACCGGGCGTTTTCAAGTGTTAGAGGTGCTTGGCGAAGACGAGTTGCTGAGCGAATTGCAACGCCTTAATCCGGTCGAGCTATTGGTGTCTGAAGAACTCAGCGCGCTTCAAGTTGCGCCGCGCCAAACTGTGCGCAGTCGACCGCCATGGGAGTTCGACCTCGACAATGCCCAACGGTTGCTCAACCGTCAATTTGGAACCCGAGATCTCAACGGTTTTGGCTGCGACCACCTGCCCCTCGGCACCGCCGCCGCCGGCTGCCTGTTGCAGTATGCCCTCGACACGCAGCGCGGTGCGCTGCCACATATTCAGGCGCTGCATGCAGAAAATCGCCTCGACAGCGTTGCCATGGATGCCGCCAGCCGCAAAAACCTCGAGCTCGACTGCAATCTCAGTGGCGGGCGCGACAACACCCTGCTCGATGTCATCGACCACTGCGCCACCAGCATGGCCAGCCGTCTGCTCCGCCGCTGGCTAAACCGACCACTGCAAGACCTGGCGACGCTAGAGGCGAGGCAATCGAGCATCGGCGGTTTGCAAGACAACTACCTCTACGAGCAGTTGCATGGCCATTTAAAACAAATTGGCGATATGGAGCGAATCTTAACCCGCGTTGCCTTGCGCTCTGCACGCCCCCGCGATCTCACCCGACTGCGTACCGCCCTCGCCGCGTTGCCGCAGGTACAACCGCTGCTAGCTGTGGCCCAAGGAGAACGCCTGCAACATTTGGCTGCGCTAGCGGAACCACTGCCTGACGTGCAGACACTGCTAGAGCGCGCGCTGCAAGACAATCCGCCGATGGTCATTCGCGAAGGCGGAGTAATCGCCGATGGTTACGATAAAGAGCTCGATGAGCTTCGCGGCCTGACCACTAACGCCGGCGAGTTTTTATTGGCCCTCGAACAGCGCGAGCAAGCGCGCACCGGGATCGCCACCTTAAAGGTCGGTTACAACCGCGTGCACGGCTATTTTATTGAGATCTCACGCGGTCAGAGCGATAACGCGCCAATCGATTACATTCGCCGTCAGACCTTGAAAAATGCCGAGCGCTTTATCACCCCAGAATTAAAAGAGTTTGAAGATCGAGCCCTGAGCGCCAAAAGCCGATCGCTAAGTCGTGAAAAACACCTCTATGAGGCACTCCTAGAAATCCTGGCTGCGAGCCTGCCGACGCTGCAAAACTGCGCCACTGCCGTCGCAGAGCTGGACGTTTTGGCGACGTTGGCCGAGCGCGCCCACGCCCTCAAACTCAACCGGCCAACGCTGCAAAACGCACCCGGCATCGACATTCGCGCCGGCCGCCACCCAGTGGTCGAACAAGTATTGAGCGAACCCTTTGTCGCCAACGACCTAATCATGAACAGTTCGCGACAGATGCTGATTATCACCGGCCCAAATATGGGCGGTAAATCGACCTACATGCGCCAGGCCGCGCTGATCGTTTTACTCGCCCAAATTGGCAGCTACGTACCCGCGCAAAGCGCCACCATCGGCCTTGTTGATCGCATATTTACCCGCATTGGATCGTCTGACGATCTCGCCGGCGGGCGCTCCACGTTTATGGTCGAAATGACCGAAACCGCTAACATTCTCAACAACGCCAGCGACCGAAGCCTGGTACTGATGGACGAAGTGGGTCGCGGCACCAGTACCTTTGACGGGCTCTCGCTGGCTTGGGCCTGCGCCTATCATCTCGCCGAAAAAGTGCACGCAATGACGCTGTTTGCTACCCACTATTTTGAGCTAACGCGACTACCCGAACAAGTTGATGGCGCCATCAATTTACATCTGGACGCCACCGAATACGGCGACGATTTGGTGTTTTTACACAGCATCCAAGAGGGCCCTGCCAGCAAGAGCTACGGTATTCAGGTGGCCAAACTAGCCGGCATACCGGCGGCGGTGATCGCCCGTGCACGGATCGAATTAGCGACCTTAGAATCCGCCAGCCAAGCCAACCAAACCAGCCAGAGTAGCTCGCCAACGCCTGACACGCCGCGTCAACCAGAACTCTTTGCGCCACCGGTAAATACTCAGCTAGAACAGATACTCGACAGCCTACAGCCAGATGAAATGTCTCCTAAAGAGGCGCTAGAAGTACTCTACCAGCTAAAAAAAGCGCGCCAATAAAGCGGTATAATATAGATCAAAATATCATTAATAGAGTCCTACACAGGCTTTATGCACCTGCTATAATGCCGCGCTGATTACGGGCACAAGACTTTTATACCCGCGTAAACAACGTCTTAGGCGAGCCACCCAGAGCACTACACAGAGAACGATTTGCATGACATTTATCGTTGGCGACAATTGCATTAAATGTAAACACACTGACTGCGT
>MEHZ011499997.1_pt1 | contig 10381 bp, 8 predicted proteins | sample 897221 | NCBI WGS metagenome assembly MEHZ01 (sample SAMN05514161, study PRJNA337945) | marine metagenome | isolation source: marine surface water | place: Arctic Ocean | collected 2007-12-13 | reverse complement strand
CCTGCACTTCACATGAAAAAAACCGGCGCCATAAGCGCCGGATTCTTCACCTGTGGGACTAGCACAAGCATCAGGCGCTATGCCCAAATATCTTCCCAGGAGCCCTGGGTTGCGGCCTTCGAATATTCCGTCGACCGGTTTTCGAAGAAATTGGTGTGTTCCATGCCGTTGAGCATTTCGTCCATCCACGGCAGCGGGTTTTTCTCCAGCCGGTAAATTGGCTGAAGCCCCAGCTGGGTCAGACGGCGGTCGGCGATATAGCGTATATACTGCTTCACTTCCGAACCGGCGAGCCCTTCGACACCGCCAAGCTCAAACGCGAGATCGATAAACGCATCTTCATGCTCTACCATTTCAGAGCAGGTCACATAAAGCGACCGCTGGAATTCCTCGGTCCAGATTTCGGGGTTTTCCGAAATAAAGGTGCGGAACAGCTTGATGATGGATTCCGTGTGCAGGCTTTCGTCACGCACCGACCAGGAAATGATCTGCCCCATACCCTTCATCTTGTTGAAACGCGGGAAGTTCATCAGGATCGCAAAGCTGGCAAACAGCTGCAGCCCTTCGGTAAAGGCGCCGAACACGGCCAGAGTCTGCGCGGTGTTCTCTTTGGTGGAGACATCGAACTTGTGCAGATAATCGACCTTGTCCTTCATTTCCTTGTAGTGAAGGAACGCCTGGTATTCGGTTTCCGGCATGCCGATGGTGTCGAGCAGATGCGAATATGCGGCAATATGGACGGTTTCCATATTCGAAAACGCCGCCAGCATCATCTGCACTTCGGTCGGCTCGAACACGCGTGAATACTGCTTCATATAGCAGTTGGCGACTTCGATATCTGACTGGGTGAAGAAGCGGAAAATCTGCGTCAGCAGATTGCGCTCCTCTGCCGTCATCTTGTTGTGCCAGTCCTTGACGTCATCGGCCAGTGGCACTTCTTCAGGCAACCAGTGCACCCGCTGCTGCATAAGCCAGGCATCGTATGCCCAAGGATAACGGAAAGGTTTGTAGGCCGAATTGGCTTCAAGTAACGACATTCTTCACTTCACTCCCTCGCCTTCTCCCCCATAGGAGACAGGTATTTTCATCGGCCGGCCGTCAGATCACTGACAGCTCAGGCACTCTTCGTAATCGCTATCGTTTTCACCCGACGCGGCCAGCGGCAGCGGCTGAATGGCGCCATCAACCGGCAGCCCCAGACCGCCCGTCGTCGGCGCCGCAGTGGCCCCGGTGACTGACAGGCTCGCGTGGCTCTCGGCACGGGCAACTGACCGTGAGCGGCAGTAATATAGCGATTTCACGCCCTTCTGCCAGGCACGCCAGTGAACGTCATGGAGAGTTTTTTTCTCCACATCTGCCGGCAGGAACACATTGAGTGACTGCGACTGGCAGATAAACTCCGCTCGATCACCCGCATGGTCTATGAGCCAGCGCTGATCGATCTCGAACGCCGTCTTGAAGGTGTCTTTTTCATCATCCGACATAAAATCTAGATGCTGGACAGACCCTTCATGAACCGTGATCGACGACCATGTGTCGTCATCGTCCATACCTTTTTGAGCCAGCAGAGCCTTGAGAAACTTGTTACGGACGCTGAACGAACCAGAAAGAGTTTTATGTGTATAGGCATTCGCCGCGTTCGGCTCGATGCCCGGGGACGAACCACCGCAGATGATCGAGATCGACGCGGTCGGTGCAATCGCCATCTTGTTCGAGAACCGCTCCATGACACCGTATTCGCCGGCATCGGGGCATGGCCCGCGCTCTTTGGCGAGCGTGACCGACGCGGCATCCGCAGCTTCCTTGATCTGCTTGAAGATACGCTTGTTCCAAACCTTCGCCATGACCGATTCCATCGGAATGTTCTGGCTCTGCAGGAAGGAATGATAGCCCATCACACCAAGCCCGACGGAACGTTCGCGCATCGCGGAATACTTTGCGCGTTCCATTGCATCCGGCGCGCGGTCGATGAAGTCCTGAATGACGTTGTCGAGGAAGCGCATGATGTCTTCGACGATCGTCGGATGGTCTTTCCATTCCGTATAGGTTTCGAGGTTCAGCGATGACAGGCAGCACACAGCCGTCCGCTGTTCGCCGTCCTTGTCGATCCCCGTGGGCAGAGTGATCTCGCTGCACAGGTTGGACATCTTGACCTCGAGCCCGGCAAGCTTGTGATGCTCCGGGATCGCCTTGTTGACGTGATCTATATAGAGGAAATAGGGCTCTCCGGTTTCAATCCGGGTCGACAGCATGCGAATCCACAGGCTACGGGCAGAGATCTTGCGGATGACCGCCTGGTCCTTCGGGCTTTTCAGCCCCCATTCCTCGTCGTTTTCGACAGCGCGCATGAACTCGTCGGGAATGATGATCCCGTGATGCAGGTTCAGCGCCTTGCGGTTCGGATCGCCGCCGGTCGGACGGCGAAGCTCGATAAATTCTTCAATTTCAGGATGATCAACGCGGATATAGATTGCCGCGGAACCCCGCCGGAGCGAGCCCTGAGAAATCGCCAGGGTCAGCGAGTCCATAACGCGGATGAAGGGAATAATGCCGGAGGTCTTGCCGTTCGCGCCTACCTTTTCGCCGATCGAGCGCAAATTGCCCCAATAGGAGCCGATACCGCCGCCGAGCGAGGCCAGCCAGACGTTCTCATTCCACAGATTGACGATGCCATCCAGGCTGTCCGTGGCTTCGTTCAGAAAGCAGGAGATCGGCAGACCGCGTTCTGTGCCGCCATTCGACAGAATTGGCGTCGACGGCATAAACCACAGGTTCGACATGTAGTCGTAAATCCGCTGGGCATGCGCGGAATCATCCGCGAAGTGGCACGAAACGCGTGCAAACAGGTCCTGATATTCTTCACCGGGCATCAAATAGCGGTCGGTCAGAACCGCTTTGCCGAAATCGGTCAGGTTCGCGTCGCGATCGCGATCAATCTTGACCGTAATCCCTCTTTTCGACTGGAAAAGATCATGTTCCGTCTGCACCAGATCTAGCAAGCCAACCTCCTTCTAAATACGACTCGTCAGGGGGCAGTTAGCTTGTCCCGCGCGGACGTACCCCCTCGGATATTCGCGCTGGCTGGCAGGTTTAGGTTGCTGTCTGGTAACGGCAAAAACTGGCCGTTTTCCGGTATTTGCACCCCGCCCCGCGACCCGAAAAGTACCCACAATCGACTGTGGATAACTATCCCCGGTAGCCGCGACGTCGGAGTGTGCATCAACATCTAGGGTACCGTCAATCAAAAAGGCCCAAATGATGATATATCCACAACATGTTGTGGATATCCTGTGAGAACGGCAGAATTCAGCAGGTTCTAAAAACGGGGAAAGATGTGCACTAAATTCCTGAGGCCCGCCGACCCGGTTTCAGACCGGTTTAACGGCCTATTTCGATTCGTTAGCCAAATGAAGGATTCGTTCAGCGCGGTTTAAGGCAGCGTTCGAATGCGGCCAGCGTTTCTTCCGACACATGATGCTCCAGCCCTTCGGCATCGGCACGTGCGATTTCCTCACTGACCCCGATCGCTGTGAGAAATTCGACAACAATCTGATGCCTCCGCCGCGACGCTTCCGCGACCCGGCGACCGTCCTCCGTCAGGAAAATAGCACGATAGGGCTGGGTCTTTATCCAGCCCGTCTCTTTTAGCCTGCCAATCATACGGGCCACTGTCGGCGTGGTAACGCCGAGCCGCTTCGCGATATCGACGGAGCGCGCTTCGCCCGTCGAATCGATCAAGTCGGCAATCAGTTCGACATAATCCTCCATCACCTCGCTCTGGCGCGCCGCGCGCACCTGACGGTGATGGTCCGCCTGCTTATGCGGTTCAGGCAGAACCGGGGCAACCGGCGGCCGTTTGTCGGAGGGATCGATTATAAGTTTTCCTGACATATCGGCACTATGCCGCAACCCGTGCTCTCTGCCAACGGACTGAAACTGGTCAACCAAATGCGATCCGGCTTGATCAAAGGGGACGTAAGGTCCTAATTTTCCTGAGCCGAAGAGCATCATCCGCCATGTCACCGCGAAAACCAGCCCAGCCAACCGTTTATAGACAACTGTTTGACCGTCGCATGTTCCTAAAGGCCACTAAGGCAACGGGCGCAGGGCTTTCACTCGGCATAACGCCTGCCCACGCCGATATCCGCCCAAAAAATTGCCTGTGATACCTGGGCCTGCGATACCCGGGCTTGCGATATCTGGGCCGGCCATACTGCGCGCAATCCCGGGAACGGCGGAGCGTATACCGGTTATCGGTATGGGGATGTGGATTACCTTTAATGTCGGCAGCAGCCGGCGCCGGCGCGACGGGCGGGCAGAAGTGCTGAGAACCTTTTTCGACCAGGGCGGCATGGTTGTCGATTCATCACCAATGCAGGGATCGGCCGAGGATGTCATCGGATACTGCCTCGATAAAATCGGCAAACGGGTGTTCCTGTTCGGTACGACCAAGGTCTGGACCCCGCTGATCGCCGATGGGATAGACCAGATGTCGGAATCGCGGGCCCTTTGGGGCGTCGAAAAATTCGATCTCATGCAGGTCCACAATCTGGTCAACTGGGCAGTCCATCTGGAAACGCTCTCCGATGACACGGCGGCCGGGCGCGTCCGCCATATCGGCATCACAACGTCGCATGGCAGCCGCCACAGTCAGATGGCGCGCGTGATGGCCAACCCCGCGCGTGGATGCGGTTCAACTTACCTACAACATCACCGACCGGTCGGCGGAACAACGCCTGCTGCCGCTGGCGGCGGAACCGGGCCTTGCTCTCGTGATCAACCGGCCGTTTCGGCGCGGAGGCCTGTTTCGGCGGTTCGCCCGGCACCCACTCCCGGAATGGGCCGTCGAGATCGAGTGCACGAGCTGGGCGCAGTTCTTCCTCAAATTCGTGATCTTGCATCCCGCCGTAACCTGTGCGCCCCCCCGGCGACCTCACAGGTCTCACATATGAAAGAGAACATGGGCGCGCTGTATGGCGCGCTGCCGGATACCGCCATGCGGGCGCGCATAGTCCGCTACACAGAGGGTCTCTGAACGGATTCTCCCCTATACCGTCGAGGTCCTGCTCGCCCTATTCGACGAATACAATCAGGCGATCCGGCCGCTGCAGGGCGTTGCCCTGTTCGTGACCGCCGACGTGCTCATGGTGGCGCTGCGGTCGCGTGAAAACTGAAGCCGCCTTATCGTCGCAATACCGGCAGCCGGCTGGGTATGGACCGGAACGGTCTTTCATCTGGTCTCTTTCACGGAAAACAACTTCGCCGCGCCGGCCTATGGCGCACTTTTTTATCCTGCAGGGCGCTCTACTGTTATGGAGCGGCTTTTACCGGAACCGGATTTCCATCTGTCTTCAGCGGAAACCGGCAAGTTATGCCGGCGCCGTCATCTTTGTGCTGTCAGCGCTGATCCTGCCCGTGATCGACTGGCATCACGGCCTGTCATGGACCGAGGCCCGCTTCGCCCTGCTGACGCCGAGCACCACCGCCGGGCTCACGCTCGACCTGCTGATGATGGCAGACCGGCGCCCGCCCCTGTGGGTCGGCGCGATACCGATCCTCTGGACTACCATCGCGGGCGCCCACGCGGCGGTTTTCGGTATCTACCAGGATATCGCGTTGACCGCCGCCGGGCTGATCGCGCTGTTCTGGCTGATCGCCCGTGCGCGCGTGTTGCTGAAACAGATCGACGATGTCGATCAGTTGTAGCGGTCTTCGAACTCCGTGATTTCGTTGAAGCCCATCAGATCGTTGAATTCCGCGAACGAAAACAGCTCTGTCGCGCTCTTCTCGGCATCGCCATGCTCCTTAAGCGCCCCGTAGACGTCATTCAGCGCGTTGCAGGTGGCAAGAAAGCCTGAGGACGGAAATATGGCTATGCGGTAGCCGAGCGCTTTCAGCTCGTCCGGCGTCATCACCGGCGTCACACCGCCATTGACCATGTTCGACAATAGCGGAATATCGCTGCCAAAGCGCTGCCCGATGTCACGCATTTCCTCGACATCGGCGGGCGCTTCGTAAAAAAGAATGTCCGCGCCGGCTTCGACATACATTTCAGACCGCCGCATGGCCTCGTCGCGCCCGACCGCCTTGCGCGCATCGGTACGCGCGATAATCAGCGTATCTTCGGAAAGCCGGCTGTCGAGGGCAACCTTGATCTTCGTGACCATGTCTTCCGCAGGGATCAGCTTGTGCCCGGTCAGATGTCCGCATTTCTTAGGAAAACCCTGGTCTTCGATCTGGATCGCCGACACGCCGGCCATCTCATAGCCACGAACGGTTTCGCGTACATTCACCGGCCCGCCATAACCCGTATCGGCATCGGCGATCAACGGCGTGTGCGTACCGGCGGCCACCCGACCGGCGCGCGACACCATATCGGTATAGGTGGCGATGCCGGCATCCGGCAGCCCCAGATGCGATGCGACCGTGCCCGATCCGGTCATGTACAACGCATGAAAGCCCATGCGGTCAGCCATCTTAGCAGAGATCATGTCATAAACGCCGGGGGCCACGATAAAGTCGTCGCCGTCACGCAGTTTCGCCGCGAGGGTCACTGATTTCGAATGCATTGATAGAGCTCCTGTTTGCTGCGCGGAATATAGTGCGCTGTCGGGAACAGGCAAGGCACCGATGGCTCAAAGCCATGATTTACCTCACCGCAGGACCTCTGCGCCTCCTTATCCGCCGAGCACCTGATATATCTCTGCCGCATGCTCGATCAACGCGGCGTCGTCACCGACACGCGCGGCAAGCTGAACGCCGACGGGCATGTTGTTGGGTCCTTCTGCAACTGGTAGCGTCACAGTCGGGCCATGCATCAGGGTCCACATCCGGTTGAAAGACGACATGGTCGGGCTGATCAGATCTGCCGGCGCCTCGCCCGCCGTAGACGGTGTCAGCAGCACCGGAAAATCGTCATATACCCTGGCGAGAGCCGCCCGCGCCGTATCCGACGTGGCAAGCGCTTGCGCGTATTCATTGTCGCTCCAGCAGGACTCGCCGGTTTCGCGCATCCACGGGTTCATCTTGTCCATATGATCGCGGAAATCGTCGGCAAGCGCCGCCTTTCCTTCATAATTGGATATCACCCGAAACGGGTGCTCAATCGATACCAGTTCCGGCGGCAGTTCAATATCGACCACATCATACCCGGCAGCAGATAGAGCCGCCGCCGACGTCTCCAGCGCTGTCTGCGCATAACCTTCGGCTTCGGCCCACATCGGCGTGCGGCATACGCCGATCTTTGGCCGATCGCTCACTGCCCGCACCGCGTGACCGGTCACGGCGCTGTAAACCAGCCCGATATCTTCAACGGAGCGGGCAAAATAGCCCAGCGTATCCAACGATTTTTTGAGCGCCTGAATACCGGTCCGGTCCAGACCATCGAGGCTCGCCTTGTAACCGACCACGCCGCAGAATGCTGCGGGCAGGATAACCGAGCCACCGGTCTGGGTACCGTTCGCCAGCGGCACCATGAAATCGGCGACGGCCGCCGCCGAACCGCTCGACGACACGCCCGGTGTGCGGTCGGTGTCGTGCGGATTGCGGACTCCGACAGGGAGCGGGCTGGCAAACTGGGTGGTCGTCGTCTTTCCGAGAAGCACAGCGCCTGCCGCCCGCAACGCCGCCACACAATGAGAATCCGTCCCCGGACGGTGACCCGTGTAAATTTCCGAACCGTATTCCGTCGGCATGTCCTGGGTATCAAGGACATCCTTCACCCCCACTGGAACGCCATGCAACGGTCCTATCGGTGCATCGGCGGCATCGCAGGCGCGCGCCTGCCCAAGGGCATAGTCCCGATCCAGGTAAGTCCAGGCGCCAAGCGTGCCATCATGCGCATCGATACGGGACATACAGTCGGAAATCAACGCCTCGGAGGTGATCTCTCCGGCCGCAATCCGCCGCGCTGCCTCACTCGCGGTCAGGGCATCCAGACCCGTCGGCGTCTGACCCACCAAATTTGTCATACCGTTTCTGCTTCCTGTCGGTATTGCGGATCTGTGTAGCGCTTCCCGGCCTCCCGCACATGAGCAAGGATACGCGCATCGCGATCTTCGGTCGGTGCCGGGTCTGCGTCCCAATGGCCCCGCTCATCGACGCCACGCACCAGATCCGCCGGACGCCGCCCGAGCGTCGATTTCACGTGCGCGGGAAAATAGAAAATCCCGATACCGATACGCATCGCATCCGTATCGTTCGCGGCGGAACCATGAACGATGCGTTCGTGATGACACGAAAACTGCCCGGCATTGAGCGTCAGGTCGACCGCGCCGGAATCATCAATCTCATCGATCGACTGACCGCGGGCCAGCAGATTTTTCTCATCGAAGGTTTCAACGTGAGAATAGGATTTGCCGCGATGGGTTCCGGGGATCACCCGGACGCAGCCGTTTTCAGGCTTGCTGTCCGTCAGCGCCAGCCAGACCGTGACGAGTTCATGAGGGTCGAGCCCGAAATAGGCAGAATCCTGATGCCAGGACACGAACGAGCCATCCTTACCCGGCTTCATCCAGAACCGAGACGACAGCGCCATGATGTTGGGACCGATCAGATCTTCGACGACGTCGAGAATTCCGGGGTGGCGGGAAAATTCATAGGACCGGCGGAAACACAGATGCCCTTTAACGACAATGCTAGATGCCAGCACACCCTCGTCACGTTCGAACGCCTCCAGGTCGTCGCACATCGCCGCGGTATCGACAGGATCGACCCCACAGAGCGGCGCGAGATAGCCGTTCTCGCGGTAAAACGTGATCTGGTCGTCGGTTAAAACTTTTGGCATCGGGGCGGCGCTCCTTTGGCAAGGTCATCTACCCGGAGTTTAACCGTCTGCCCGCAGCTTGAAACGCTGAATTTTGCCGGTCGCAGTTTTTGGCAGTTCCTCGACGAAATTGAACCAGCGCGGATACTTGTAACGCGCGAGGCCATCCTTGCAGTGTTCCAGCAGTTCTGCCGCGAGCTCGTCATTCGCGTCGCCATGCTCTTTCAGGATGATATGGGCCTCAGGCTTGACCAGCCCGTCATTGTCTTCACGCCCGACCACCCCTGCCTCTAGCACTGCGGGGTGATCTATCAGACGGGATTCTATCTCGATAGGCGAACACCAGATACCGCCGACTTTGATCATATCGTCGGACCGACCGTTATAGATATAGTAGCCGTCTTCATCCTGAGTATAGGTATCGCCGGTATTCACCCAGTCGTCGCCCATCATAGTCTGCGCTGTCCGCTCCGGCTGATTCCAGTAATAGGCCGCCATCGACTGGCCCTGCACCAGAAGCCGGCCGACCGCACCCGGTATCACATCGTTGCCGTCATCATCGACGATACGGGCATTGTATCCCGGCAGAACCCTGCCGCTGGTCCCGGCCTTCGCATCTTCAAGACGGTTCGAGATAAAAATATGGGTCCCCTCGGTGGAGCCGATTCCGTCGACAGGCGGATTGCCGACGATCTCGTTCCAACGGTTGAAGATGGGCGCGGGCAGCGATTCACCCGCCGAAACACAGATACGGACACTTGAAAGATCAGGTTTCTCTGTTTCCATCGCACGGCACTGGGCCGCGTAAAGCGTCGGCACGCCGTAATAAATCGTCGGGCGGTGTTTCTCGATAATCCGGAAGGTCATCTCGGGTGTCGGTCGCTCATCCGACAGAACGGTGCTGGCACCGTACATCAGCGGGAAATTCATCGAATTGGCGAGGCCATAGGCAAAGAACAGCTTCGCCGCCGAGAACATGATGTCGTCTTCGGTAATCTGTAGAACGGGTTCTGAATACAACACCGCATTGACCAGCAGGTCCCGCTGACGATGGACCGTCCCCTTCGGACGGCCGGTCGAGCCGGAGGAATACAGCCAGAAACAATCCGCCATCGGATCGGACGGATGCGCCGCAAGCACGTCTGAACCGGCGGCGATCATATCGCCCAGTCCGCCATCGCCTTCGGTGAGAACGACAACGGGCGGCCTGCGCGATACTACGGCCAGTGCCGGTCCGACCTCGGCTTCAAAGTCGGGTGAATAAATCAGTGCCGTGCATTTGGAATCGTCGACCATATATTGATAGTCTGCCGCGCGCAGCAGGGTGTTGATCGGCACGGGGATAATGCCGGCCTTGATCGCCCCGTAATACAGATATACGAATTCGGGACAGTCCTTGACGATCATCAGCATCCGGCTGCCGGTCGGGATACCCGCATTCAGCAAAGCGTTTCCGCAACGGTTCACGCGCTCGGCAAGCTGCCCGTAGCTGACCGTTTCCTGCTCGGTGATATAGGCCGTTCTATCGCTGCGGCCTTCATGGATATGCCGGTCAATCATATGAACGGCGACGTTGAACGAGTCGGCGAAAGTGAAGACCGGTGCATCACCTGACCG
>MEHZ011366569.1_pt1 | contig 10388 bp, 6 predicted proteins | sample 897221 | NCBI WGS metagenome assembly MEHZ01 (sample SAMN05514161, study PRJNA337945) | marine metagenome | isolation source: marine surface water | place: Arctic Ocean | collected 2007-12-13 | reverse complement strand
ACTCGATGTTCGATCAGCTTAAATTAGGTTATAGATTTCAGCTTTTGCCGAATAGAAACACAGATTGAAAAATTCAAGACATAGCTATAAGTTCTCATGAACCGCTAAGCGCGCCTTACTGTTTTATTCATCTTGCACATCACTTGCGCGCTCGGAACGAAATTTTTGTTTTCTATCCGCATCTCGATCAGCTTTCACCTTTTTTTGCTGCGCAACGACCAGTTCTTCTTCCAATATCATGTCTGGTGTTTCCAATGTAATTGCACCCAACATCCCAGCACGAAATTCATTCACAAGAATCGCCGAGGCTTTTTCTAAATCAACCCGCCCACCCGCGCTAAGGCATCCGCGACGCGCACCCATTAGCTCAATGAATTCAATCTCTGTAGCCGGCACTGATACAAGGTCATAACGATCTTTCAATGCTGTCGGGTAACGTTTAATTAGGTAGTCGGCCAGGTAAAAAGCAACGTCTTCGATACCCATCGCGGTGTCTTTAATTGCACCGGATGCTGCAAGCCTATAACCACTGTTTTCATTGTCTATTTTTGGCCACAGGATCCCGGGCGTATCCAGCAGCATAATCCCTTGCCCCAGCTTGATGCGTTGCTGGCCTTTCGTAATAGCAGGCTCATTACCAGTCTTAGCTATCTTGCGCCCCGCCAGCGCATTAATAAGCGTCGATTTACCGACATTCGGAATCCCCGCGACCATTACTAACATGTTTAGATTTGCTTTCACTCTAGAGGGCACTAAGGACTGGCACAGACGAATAATGCTTTGAGGCTTTCCCTTCAGGTCGAGCGTTGTTTGGAGCGTCTTGACCGAAGCATCCTGCTCAAAATGAGCCTGCCAGCGCGAAGTCATCTCTGGATCCGCCAGGTCAGATTTGCTCAAAATTTTGATGCACGGTTTGTTATCCCGCAGTGTCACAATCGCTGGATTCTGGCTACTCGCAGGCAAGCGCGCGTCGAGCAGTTCGATAACCATATCAACATCTGGCAGGATCTTCGTCATCTCACGAATTGCCTTGTGCATGTGACCTGGATACCAGTGAATCGCCATAACAGCCGCCAGCTCTACTCGAGGAAAGAGGCAACGATTCTAACAGCTTCGCGAGAAATGGTATCTGATGTGAACACGATCACTTCTGCAATGCCGATTCATATTCGGACATTTTGGATATTACTTGTTACAAAATAAGCATTACTCAGCGCACCTAACTCCTTTCACGAAGGCCCTCCTTGTATGCTTACCATTCATCAGAATCGACACAACACATTAGAAAAGACCGTCCTGCCGCACTAGGTGGAGCGATTCCTTAATTATTTCAGCCGCCTCATCAATCAGCTCTATTGTATGAACATGAGAGATGAAGGAACGCCGTGTGCCCGAAATCAACACGCCCTTGTCTAGAAGGTGAAGGTAAAAATCTGCTTCTGCTTGCGACCTAATTCCGCCGATATCACGGGAAGATCGTATCTCCCCAGCGTTAAGGTAAATTTGAAACATAGAACCAGCATTGAGCGCTTGGACCCTATATCCATTTCTCAAACATAATCATTGATAATTTCTGCCAGTCGACGACCCATCGAATTGAGACGCGGATAGAGCTCTCTCCTGTTCTCGTAAAGAAAAGAGGTTTGCGCTATACCTGCCGCCATCGTTAACGGATTACCCGAGAACCTGCCGCCAGACATGATGCCTTTCTTATCACCTGTGGCCTTCGAATTGAAAAGCCTCATAATGTCAGCTCGTCCGCCCACTGCACCTATGGGAAGCCCTCCGCCAAGTACTTTCCCATAAGTTGCGAGGTCCGGTTGCACTCCGAAGTACTCTTGCGCACCACCGTAGGCTAGACGAAAGCCGGTAATCACTTCATCCATCATGAATAACACGTTGGCTTCTGCGCAAACTGACTTAAGCTCCTCTAAATAAACCGTTAGCTCTCGTTTTTCGTGAGGTTTTGAGCTTTGCACTCCCTCTATCATGACCATCGCAAGCTCGTCTTTATGTTGCCGGATCAGGTCGAATGCTGCTGTTGAGCGATAGGGCAACATGACCTGGTTCGCAACGATGGCAGGTAACACACCAGCGCCAATTGGCTGATAGACAGGAGCATCAAGTGAGCTATTAGGATCGGCGGCACCGATTCCGTAGTCATGAGCACCGGAAAGGGCACCTCTGCTCTCCCCGCTGAGCCAGAGTTCATAAGCTCGCCAGTTGCCAGCGTTAACGCTTTCGAACATCTGCTCTTCAGTAGTAGGTGCTCACAAACATCGCGCCCGTTGCGAATTAGGTGATCGTTTGATTTTGATGCGCGGACCATTCGTTCGATCCGCCTTTCGGGATTTTCCATCGACTAATTCGTAGACTAATTTATTGATACCGTCCGACATGATATTCCGCACTGTTCGCACAAAGCCGTAATGCGCCCTTGCAACTAAAACGGTATCTTCAGTTGGTGCATAGTCGTAAACATAAACTGTAATTCCGTCCGTAACAGATTTTAATCCGTCAATTACACCTCCATTGTTTACCTCTTCGTTTTAACAGCGCGCGATGACTGCGGTCGTCCAAGCCCCTTCGATGACGCTATAAAAACCGGTGTGGTTCTTGGGGCTAAGTAAGGCGTCAGTCTAGAGTGCCGGAGTAACACGCTGGCTTTAATTTCCGAGGCCCCCAGACAGCGCGGCCTGCAATGAACGTGAACCGCCCGTGAGAACTTTCTGGCCCAGTATCAAGTCTCTACTGACGAAATACCTTATTTCGAGACCGATAAAACATCGAGCGAAGTAGAGACAGGGTGCGAGTTCGATTACTAATTCAAATTCGATTTGGGTGACATTCGGCCATGGGCCCCTCATTCACTTTATGCGCCTTAATCAGGGCGTTGCCTGTCGGGCACCGTGGGCCTCGGCTCGAATGTATTGCTGCAGGTCCCTGATCTGATTGTCGTCAAGTTCGTCGAACTGTGGCATGCCGCCAGCAACCAAAAGGCCTTCACGCAGCACTCTTGTGAAACCGCTCGTAGAACGGGTCAGCGCCGATGCCCGCAGGTCTGTGGCAACCCCGACGCCGACGGCCCGGAATCCATGACAGATGCCACATCGTTGCGCATAAGTTATCAGTCCCCGGCCCTCGCTTCCTTGGTCCTCAATATATTCCAGGTCCTCCGGAATGAGGACAGACCCACCTTCAAATGGAGGCAGGGTGGCTTTACCGTCCAGCGCAAACGTCAGCACACGACGGGCCTGTTTTGCCGGATTAAGATCGAAGCGCTCTAATAACGGCCCCAGGTAGGTGCCCGATGTGCCCATACCAGTCAGGACAGTCATATATTGCGTGTCGCCCACTAGATAAGTGATCGGAGGCGAGACCGCAGGTGACCCCGCGTCAAACGACCACAGTTTGGTACCATCATGGGCCGAAAAAATATTGAAACTGCCATCTATGTGTCCTTGCGCCACTAGATCGCTGGCGGTAACAAAAGTGCCGCCATTCCAAAAGGCTGGGGTAGGTACCCGCCATCGCTGGGTCTGCGTGACCGGATCCCACGCCACTAATGCACTAGCACCTTTTTCATCGAGCGGAAATTCTGCGTTAGCACCCGCATCCAAAACATTGTCCGGCGGCCGTGTCCAGTTTTCGATATCGACGCCAACCTCGCTGAAGGTGTTCGACAGTTCGATGGCCGGAATGTACACAAGTTTGGTGCGAGGACTGTAGGACATAGGCAGCCAGTTATGGGCACCATAGGTCCCTGGCACGACCCGGAAGCTGCCACCGTTCTGGTAGCGCACCCCAGGCACCTCACGCGGGCGACCAGTCTCAAGGTCTATTTCGGTGGCCCACGATATGGGCACATAGGGCTTGGCAGAGATCAGCGCTCCGTCAAACCGGTCAATGACGTAAAACAAGCCGTTCTTGGGGGCCGTCATCAGGACTTTGCGAGCAGCGCCGTCGATTTCTAGATCAGCGACCTGCATATCCATGGCTGCATTGTAGTCCCAGCTTTCACCCGGGTTTGTCTGGTAGTGCCAGACATAGTCGCCGGTGTCTGCGTCCAGAGCGACGATGGACGAAAGGAATAAATTATCCCCCTCACCCAGGCTGCGCACCTGGTGGTTCCAAGGCGCACCGTTACCGGTTCCCAGATAGATTTGGTTCAGCTCCTGGTCATAGGTGATGGCGTTCCACACGGTGCCACCACCGCCATAGACCCACCATTCACCCGCCCAAGTCTCCGCAGCCATGCGCATGGCCTCACTTTCAAACCCGTCCGCAGGGTTACCGGGAACCGTAAAAAAGCGCCAAAGCTGGTCCCCTGTTTCCGCATCATAGGCCGTCACATAACCGCGGGTATTAGCTGCGTCTGCACCACCATGGCCAATGATCACCTTGCCGTCAAAAGCCCGTGGTGGTCCTGAAATGAATCTGTAGTCATCGGCCTCTGTGGTCATCACGCTCCAGACCTCTTGGCCTGTTTTGCCGTCGATAGCAATCAACCGACCATCTTGGGTGCCCGTATATATTTTACCGTTCCACCAACCCAGGCCACGGCTACCCCACCCCTGACGAAGTTTGCGACCTGCGGCTTGGGCCGCCTGGGCATCAAAAACCCATTTCAACTCACCCGTCGCAGCGTCCATTGCGTGAACCAGGCTGTAGCCAGTAGCGAAATAAAGTATGCCATCGATTTCTAACGGCCCGGTCACGCTGTTCTCGGGGCCTAAATCATAGGACCATGCCAGTCCCAACCGGTCGATATTGTCCGCGTTTATCTGTGTCAGTGGACTGTAGTGTTGTTCGCCGTATGTACGACCAAAGGCCGCCCAATCATCTCCCTCGCTCCAATCTTGCAGGCGCTCTACGCTAACGGCCTTTTCCTTACGGTCATCACTGGGCGAACAACCAACCGACCCACCGATCAAGATTGCCAGCGCCATTAGACAGCCTACAAAGGTTCTATTTGAATACCTCACACAAACCCTCCACGCTAGACTCTAATTAGAGATTAACTGCTAGAGCATACATTGCAAAAGATCCCGGGGACAGAGCCTACGGATTCAGTAATACTAGCCTTTAGCATTTGGTTGCGTTCCATGCAGGACGCACTCGTTGCCATGCAGACCGTACGTGTTTACCTCGGCACTTTATATCCCCGCCACATAGGTTGTCTGTAGCATAGCGCGAGGCTTAGTATGGTATTGCGGTAACTCAGAAGTTACATTAACCCGCATATCTTTGCGTACCTTCGCAATCAAAGAATGAGACGTAAAGGTTTTTATAAAGGTCTAGCGATATGTATAAAGAAGCCGACACATTAAAACGTCTGGTGGATTATTCAGATATTAAACAGATACTGGCACAACACAGTCGAGGCATTGACCGCAGCGATGCAAGCCTGTTCGATTCTGTCTATCACGATGACGCAACTGTCGACTATGGTTTTTTTAACGGTGCTGCTTCAGAGTTTGCAACGATAGTAACCGCCGGCGATACCGACTCGCCGCCAACACTCCATAGCAGCAGTAATATTTGGATAAAACTTCAGGGTGACACAGCACTCTCCGAGAGCTATGTCATGGCTTACTCAGCTGGCGCAGACGCCGACGTTCAATCCCTCATCGGCGGAAGGTACTTAGATAGGCACAGCAAAAAAAGTGGCGTTTGGAAAATAGATCATCGACTGTACGTCCTAGATTGGAACGCAAATTGGCAGGGCACAGGATCTGCAGCAAAAGATTTCGTTAAACCAGCAAACTGGGGGAATCAGAGAGAGAAAGACATTACCCACAGCAAACTTGCCGATTGGAATCGGTTATCAGGAGCAACTTCAATGGCCCAAAATTTATTAATAACAGAAGAACTACTAATTGCAGCTAATGCTGCACTGGCAAAGCAAACTATTCATCACCTGATTATGGCTCAGACACGTGCCACCGATCGCGCGGACCTAGGCGGCTTTCTCGCAGTTTGGCATCCAGGCGCTATCGTCGATGCGGGGTTCTTCGTAGGCGCCGCAGATGAATATTGCCGAACAATTCTCGAATTGACAGCTAGTTTTAAAAAAATGTCACACCATGTTGCTAACGAGTGGATAGAGGTGAAAGGCGACAAGGCCGTCTCAGAGAGCTATGTAGTCGCTTTCGTGACCAAACAGGATGATGATGGCGACCTTTGGGACGAATTGACCGGAGGAAGATATCTAGATAGCTTTTCCAATATTAATGGAGAGTGGAAATTTACCGAACGTCAATTCATTAATGACTGGAATACCCGCCATGCATGCAGCGATCAGACTGGCGAAGGCATGTACGAGGCACTAAGCACCCGTGGTAATAAATACCCCAACGACCCTGTCTACGCACACTGGGACTGATCTACACTTACACCTACCACGTCTTAAAGCATTAGAGCCAGGCGAGACATGGATTGCTTGTTTTCCAGACGCCGGCTCTTTGGCGGACCTTCTGCGCAACAACGGATTCAACAAGCACTCATTCCCGACACTGTTAGGGTTTCGTTCTACTCAAGCGCAGCTATCTAGCAAAGCACATCAGATGTTAGCGGGCATCTAAAGGGGTGTATGTTCTATCCTGAAAGTACCAACGGCCTTCCACTTTTACGAACTCATCATCATAACGGCCTGCTACTAGGCTCTTTGTATCTTCCTGGTCAATTCCTAATTCTTGGGTATAAGTCACCCCTGAAGCGATATCACCGTCTACAGACAAAGACCCGAGGGTTGCTGTAAACACAATTTGCTTAAAGCCTTCCATCGCTCCTAACCAGCTTTTTACGATCGCTCCTCTACCCTCTGTAAACGCGAGCGCTGGAAAACTAGGAATACGCCAGGTCGCGTTTTCAGCCCAGGTTTCGCCCCATGCCTGCGCATCCTTTCTGGTTACAGCATCACCGTAACTCATCACCAACTCGTGAATTGCCAGTCGGTCTTCAGTCGCACCTGAAAATGCCATAAATATAACCCCAATTGTGTTTGTTAAAGAACCAGACCGATTTTCTATGAAAGATGATCACCCACATCTACTCTAACTAAGATCCATCTATTGCCGACCGGCCATGGGTTAACCCAACAGCCGTGGTTGTCAGAATCTTGAAGTGTTCAAAGCTCTGTCTTACTAATCGCTATAAAGATAGCGATCGATCACGTTATGGAATTGCTGCACCCTGTTTTCCTGACCAGACAGATAAGCGCCCTTAAACCCTCTGGATTGAAAGCCAAGTTGCTGGCCAGTCGACCTTTCAAGGTCCTGATCCGCGACATCGCTGAGCGTTTCTTCACCATATATAACCTCTCTGCGCTCTACCTCTCGAAAAGGCACCATTCCTTCCGGCGCAGGGACTAAATCTGCATCGTTGGCCTGCAAAGCCATGTGCCAGTGGTGATAGATACTTTTGTTAGGGTCTGTTGGATGGGGTTCGCAGCGCTGCAGCGAAGCCACATCCGCTAAAATTGTTATCGAAGTAGCGGGGAAAATATTAAAATGAAAAGCGTCAGTGAGCCACGCGTCCGGGAGACGCTCAATGTGGTCAAAGCCCTTGCCTGGCCCTAGCCTCCTCTTTTGTTGCTGCAACGCTTCCCGCACGGCATGACCACGACCCTCAAAGTCAGCGGGGTCAAGCTCCCACACCGCCATATCCCCCAGCAATTTCTCATTGAGCGAAAACGGCTCATCACTACGCAACGAAGGTAGTGAACCCTTCATTTTCATCAGACTATGGCCTACTTCGTACAGCTCAAAATCTGTGTTTCTGTAATCGTCGTCGAAGTAATCGCCAATTTGCGGATGGGTCGATGGTAGGTGGTAAGACTCACAAAAATTATCATGCAGAGCCTTCCAGTTAAAATCGACTTCGCAAACCTTGTAATAGACGCGTTTCATTTGATCAAGCTTGTGCAGGTCGATGTAACTTGTTACTTCACCAAGAAAACTCGCCAGAGGACAACAGTTTTCGTCCATGTTGTACCAGACAAAACCAGCCCACTCTTCAGATGGAATTTCGCTAAGACTGAGTTTCCCGCAGGGATTACCCTGGGGAAAATCGTCGCCATCCTGGACGTGAATCAAAGTGCCCGCTAGATTGTATTGCCAACCATGGTAACTGCAGGTGAACTGATCCATTGACCCGCTGTCGGAATAAACAAGTCGATTGCCTCGATGCGGGCAGACATTGTGGAAAGATTTGACAGATAGATCAGGCTGCCTGACCATCAAAATTGATTCGCGACCCAGTTGGTGGGTAACAAAATCGCCAGGCTCTGCTAGTTCGGCCGCCCATGCACCAATATTCCACACTCGGGACCATAACTTCTCGTTTTCGAGTTCCATGAACACTCGCGAGGTATACCGATCACCGGTAATAAGGACGTCTTCCGGATACACCTTGTTTGCTGAGCCCGACACGGACCTCGCACGTTCTTCGCTCGCTAGATTATTCATCGAGGCAGGCCCTTTTGATTTATTATTAGTTGTTTTTAAAGACTAAAAAAGCACTAGCGCGAACTATTCTTTACAAAAACAGGGGTTTTCTTAACCGCACCGGCAAGAAAACCCCCTCCACTTATAACCTAAAACCGACTTCAAACTCATAAGTTCTCGGTCTTAAAAACAACCCACGTTTATCTGCAGGATAGGCATTATTTGTTCCTGTGCCTCCACCAGTAGATGGTATGTCTTGCTCACTAACAACGACATATCGATCAGTTAGATTTTTACCTATCAGCGCAAATGTCCAACGATCGTCGGCAGTCGTTAACCTAACGGAAGCATCCCACCATGAATATCCACTTTGTTGGCTGGACGAGTCGAATTCATTCGCGGAGTAATCGCTTTTGAATTTTCCTGCCACACCGACTTGCAGCAAGTTGTCACCGGCGACGGTGCGCTCATAGTTTAACCCGAGCACTCCAGACCACTTGGGAGCGTTGTTACGTTTTGCTCCTTTCAAATTTTGTGTGGCTAAAGGACCAGCGCCTCCTTGATTACATCCACCATCAAAAGATTGACCGGCAAAGCAAGGAGCGGTGAAATCTGAATATTCCGCATCGTTAAAGTTCGCTGAGCCATAAAGTGTCAAACCGTCAACGCTGTCAGGTAAGTATGTCGCGCGTATTTCGGTCCCAATAGTGTCCACTGCACCCGCGTTAATAGTTCGATATGTGAAGACCGGGGCATAGAAATAGTTCAACTGCATATCCTCAAACTCGTATGCATATAAGTCCCATTGCAGATCTAATTGACCATTCAACAAAATAGCTTTCACCCCGGCTTCAAAACCACTGACGCTTTCTGGCTCAAAAGTGATGTCACCAAGCGGGTCAGCATTCAGGGCACTATCTATCGCTCCGTTATCAAAACCACCACCTTTCCATCCTTCTTTGTATGCCCCGTAAATAGTCAGATTGTCAGTTGGCTGCCATCGCAGTGTAACTTCAGGAAGGAATTCATCCGCTTTCCTGTCATCTGTTAAGTTTCGGTTTAATATGAAAAGACCCGCAAAAGCTGGGTTAACATAAGGCTGGATAAAATAAGATTGTTTCTCCTCTTCAATGAAACGAGCACCCGCCGTTAACTGCAACTCATCAGTGATGTCATAGATTACTTCACCATATATCGACCATGTTTCTCCATCCGTTTCTGAGACTTTGTCATAGGCGATAAATTCGTTCGAGGGGTCTACCACTCCGGTATTCTGAGCACCCGCGAAGATAACTTCTTGGATAAAATATCGCTCAGTGTTCTGATAATAAAGTCCTAAAACACCATTTAGCCTTCCGTCACTAGTGGTCGCAGCTCTGGACTCTACCGAATACGCCTCAAACTGATTATTTTCACTAGCAAAAATAGCTGTGGTTGGGCCGAAGTCCGCATCGATTACCCAGTTAGTTTCCATATCATGGAAATTGAAAATGGTTTGCCAAGTAAACCTATCAAATTCCATGTCCAGCTTTGCTGTGATCGACTTCGATTCATATTCTTCGCCAAGCTGACCACCGAAGTAATTCAGCATTTTAGACGACTTAGCAACGGTTGGCGGAATTGGATTTGCTGCAGACCGACCATCTTTATTGCACTCGGCGCCAAGTCCTTTGGGAACTGGTCCACTTGGCGAAGCACTATGTGGTGTTCCATTAAGCGCAGAACATTTTATGTATTCGGAAATAGAATTTAGATTCGTTTCAGTATTTGTAAACTGACCTTTAACGGTTAGCGTGGTGTTTTCGTTTATATCCCCTTTTAGAGTCAGCCGAGCTGATTCAAACTCTTCTAAGGGAGCCTCATCGTCTTTAGGCGCAGGGTTGGCGAGTGTTGTTGCCGAAAAACCGTTAGCTGCATCTAATACAGTGTAGGTGCTGTCAG
>MEHZ011529013.1_pt1 | contig 10389 bp, 9 predicted proteins | sample 897221 | NCBI WGS metagenome assembly MEHZ01 (sample SAMN05514161, study PRJNA337945) | marine metagenome | isolation source: marine surface water | place: Arctic Ocean | collected 2007-12-13 | reverse complement strand
CGACCCCAGCGTCGGCGAAGCCGCCCAGACATCAGTTTTTGCGATATTCATCCTGACGCTCGGCTTCCAGATCATCCAGGGTTGCTTTCCGTGGGTCCACTCACGTCGCCGCGGGTTCACGATCGCACAGGACTGGCACTTCCACTCCGAGCTGCCACGCGATCTCGCGGCCGGAGTCATCATGGCAATCGGTTGTTTTGCCGGCGCACAATTCGCAACCCTTGGCACGGCGTGGCTCGTCGGTCTCAAGGACACCGACGACGCGTCAAACACCGACATTCTCGTGGACAACCAAGATTCGCTATGGATCATCGGCGTCATCTTGCTGGTGGTTATCGGCGCTCCCCTTGCCGAGGAGCTGCTCTTCCGCGGTTTCCTGTTGCGCACCCTGCAGCGGCGGTTCGGGAACATCTTTGCGGTTGTTGTGTCATCGCTAGTATTCGCCATCCCGCACTGGCAGGCAGACGCCAGCTGGCAAGAGACGGTCGTACTACTTTCGGCCCTCGGTGTTGTTGGTCTGGTCCTTGCGGTCGGGGCAGTCGTGACAGATCGTTTGGGTCCGGCCATCATTGCGCACTTCTTGTTCAATGCGACCGGCACGCTGATCGCGCTGTTTGCCTGACGCGAATGCCCCGGTGGTGGCAGAAGTCTGCATGGCACGACCAGTACCCTCGGTAAGTGCCTGAATTCTCCAATCCCGACATAGCGGTCCCGCTAATCATCATTGGCGTCTGCCTGATGCTCATTCTCACCACCTGGGCCTACACCCGTGGCAAGGTCGCCGAGAAGATACAGGCCGTCGCCCAGACTGCCCCAGCCCCGATCGTGGGCCAAACACAGATCACGCAGGCACAGCTTGGGATCTGGCATCGGGCGCACGGCGACGCTGTAAAGCAATGGATCGAAAACCACGAACGGGTCCTGAAGCAGGTGTCCGATGGTGGCATGGCCATCGATCTCAGCGCGGACCTGACCGCCGGTCACGAGCGTTTGGGATCCGACATCGACGACGCTATCGCCAACCATCCCGCACCTCAGATGCGGGCACAACTCAGTGCGCTCGTTCTCGCCAGCCGCAACACCATCGATTCGTTGCGCCGCAGCAATTGGACCAACGCCGAGAAGGAACACATCGCCTACCTCGAGTACCGAGATATCTGGCTCGATCGGCTTCGACAGTTCACCACCGCCGAATCACAGGTCAAGGATCTGCGCTCTATCGGCGCCAATGCCACCACCCCCGGCTGGCTCGACCGCGACGACTCACCTCCGGGCTGACAAGCCGTCACACTCGCCCATGAAAGACGTACCGCCTTCTTCTCAGGTGGCGAGCTCGATGTTTGGTCCTTGAAAGGGGACGTATAGGTTCGGGGTGTGCAAGGACGGGTGGGCGTGTAGTTAGGCCGAAGGGTTGGCAGCCAGGTGGGTACGGACTGCATTGGCAAGAATGTTGGCGAGTTCGGCGGTGCCTCGTTCGTCGGGATGCACGCAGTCGGCTGCGCTAATCCAGGAGGCCCCTACGGTCTCGCCCCGGGCGCAATAGGGGTGCACGTCCTCGACCTGCCCCGCAAGCAGATCACCTATAAAACCAAAGCCACCTTCGCGAAGGCCGTCTGGACCCAGCCCGTTTGGGGCTCCCTTGCCAACGAATGGTGTCTCGAAATCGACGAACACGACGCGATCGGGCGCGTAGGTGCGAGCAACGTCCTCGATTACGTCGTTCATTCGCCCAAGGACTTCGTCGGCCTTGACCTTGAAGCACTCTCGCCGACACGTAGGGATTCCCTGAGGGCTCTCGGCGGTTGGGTTGTAGTAGTTCGTTACAAAAATGGTGGCATCGGTCTTGGCGAGAATCTCGTCGATCACGAACCTCAGGTCGACTTCGATCACGGCCATCCGTCGGTCGACTTGGGGGCGGTCGAGTGTGACGCCGTCGTCGAGAAATAGTTGGTCAGGACCAACGAAGCCCGTGTCATTCGCCCCGATCGTGATCGTCACGAATCGCGGGTTTGATCGAATCGTCCAGTCCAGCTGCGAGCGGGCGCCACTTGCCGGCGTGATGTTCGAGAACCCGCCAGTGACTTCGCGTTCGTACAAGTCGTCGACGTCAGCACCACTGCATGCCAACAATGCGAACTCGCCCTGGCCTGGGGGGAAAACGCCTTCGTCGTTAAGCATGTTGAAGACACGTCGGGGAAACGAATTCGACGCCCGCCAACACGGGTCTCCGCCCAAGTAGTCCCGCAAGTCGAGACCGTGCCCGGCCGGCACAGAATCGCCAAGCGCCACAAGGGCTTGCGGGTGGCCTCGGTAGCGGCCCAGCAAGGTGACCTCGCCAACAACGCTTAGTCCTTGGGTGTCGGTCACTTGGACGAAAGCAACCGCGGATTGAGCCGTGAGCGGGATATAGCGCAACATGTCGCCATCGACAGTCAGGCCCTCGGGGCCTTCGATGATCTGGATCTCGGCGATTGAACCATCGACGTCGGTTGCGATTCGCTGGGTGGTCGAGTCACCAACGATCGCTCGGATCGGCGTTCGCAAGATTTCAGGTGGGAACATCGGCGTCGGTGTGGGCGTGGGTCTCGCCGTGGCGGTGGGAAGCGGTGTGGCTGTTGCTGTCGGTAGCGGCGTGACTGTCGGTAACGGCGTTGCCGTGGGGGCTGGCGTAGCTGTCGGTCTAGACATCGGGGCCGCGGTTGCCTGCGGTGTCGCATTGGCTGGCTCGGGCGTTCGTGCCACCTGGCCTGCTGCAGCAGCACCTTCTTCGAACTTCTCATCATCGTCGTCGCCTCGGGGCGCGAAACCATCAGCACATGAGGTCAGAACGGCTAGCGCACCGAGCAGCAGGGGGAACAGGTAACGGCGCACAGCAAGTCAAGTTAACGCACGACCACCCCGCCACATTCCGCGGCCGCACAAACCGCTCTCGTGAACGCCCAATTGTTACTTCCCCCGGGAAAGTAGCCATTGGGCGAATGTGCAGGGCGAAACGGGGGCAATAGAATCAGGTGGTGCGTCCTCCTTCGGTAGATCGGCTGGCACGGTCGCTCGCCCACACCGGCCTTCCCCATCCACTCCTCGTCGACGTGGCCCGAGCCGCGATTGCCGATGGCGAACACGAGCAGATCGAAGCTCGCGCCCAGGCCGTTGCGGCATCGCTGCTGCAACCGGTCATCAACGCGACCGGCACGATGCTGCATACGAACTTGGGTCGTGCACCCTGGTCACATACTGCCGAGGCAAGTTTCTCGAACCTGGAGTTCGATCTGAGTACGGGCCAGCGTGGCTCTCGCCAGCGTCATGTCGGGCAGCTATTCGCGCAGCTATGCCACGCCGAAGCGGCCATCATCGTGAATAACTGCGCAGCCGCGGTGACCCTGGCTATGGCTGGTCTTGCTGTTGGCCGAGAGGTAGCTGTATCTCGGGGTGAACTTGTCGAAATCGGAGGTGGCTTCCGTGTACCCGACGTGATCGAACAGAGCGGCGCCACACTTCACGAAGTCGGCACCACCAACAGAACCCGAGCCAGCGACTTCATCAATGCCGCCAACAGCGGCGCTGACATTGCGGTCAATCTGCTGGTGCACCAGTCCAACTACAAGATCGTCGGCTTCACCGAAGCCCCCACAGTCGCCGAGCTCGCCGAACTCGACATTCCGCTCGTATGCGACATCGGATCTGGCTTGCTCGATGCTGCGTGCCCCTGGCTCGCTACCGGTCCTCCTCCATGGCTCGAGGACGAACCAGCCGCCAAACAGACGCTTGCAGCAGGCGCCGATCTGGTGTGTTTCTCTGGCGACAAGCTGCTCGGCGGCCCCCAGGCTGGCATCATTGCTGGCCGTGCCGACCTGGTCGCCAAGTGCGCAGCACACCCGCTCGCTCGTGCGTTCCGACCGGGTGGCCTGGTGCTGAGCTCGATGCAAGAACTCGCAATGGCCTACCTGCGCCGCGATGGCGATGCCATCCCGTTCTGGCGCATGGCGGCTCGCACGCCTAGCGAACTTCGCGAACGTGCGACTGCGTTGGGTGTTGGACAGGTCGTTGATCTCATGTCGGTTCCCGGTGGGGGCACGTTGCCGACTGTCGAAGTGCCCTCTGTTGGCGTGATGCTCACCGGCGATCACACCCAGGCACTTCGTGTCCATCAGCCGCCAATCATCGCCAGAGTGCAGGACCAGAGGACACTTATTGATTTGCGCACCGTCGAACCCGGCCACGATTCCCTGGTCACCGCAGCGCTGCAGGCACTCGACACGTGAGCGCTAGCCACGTCATCTCCACCGCGGGCCACGTCGATCACGGCAAGTCAACCCTGGTTATGGCCCTGACCGGCACGAACCCCGACCGTTTTGCCGAAGAACAAGAACGAGGCCTGACGATCGATCTCGGTTTCGCCTCGACGACGCTGCCGAGCGGGCGCACGGTCGCCATCATTGATGTTCCGGGCCATGTGCGGTTCCTGAAGAACATGCTCGCCGGTGTCGGCGCCGTCGATGCATGCATGTTTGTCGTCAGTGCCGTCGAGGGCTGGATGCCACAGAGCGAAGAGCACCTTCGCATCCTGCAACTGCTCAACGTGTCCCATGGCGTCGTTGCGCTCACCCAGGTTGATCTCGTCGACCAAGAGACATTGGAGCTAGCCCAGCTCGATGTCGTCGAACACCTGGAACACACGTTTCTTGCCGACGCACCAATCATCCCAGTCGACTCGATCAGCGGCCTTGGTCTAGACGATCTTCGAGAAGCGCTCGACGGCGTGCTCGACCACACGCCAGAAGCCGCTAACAACGCCCAGCCTCGGTTGTGGATCGACCGTGCATTCGCGGCAAAGGGCAGCGGCACGGTCGTAACGGGCACCTTGACTGGTGGCTCGCTAAAGGTCGACGACGAACTCGTGGTCGAACCCGGGAGCCGCCCGGTACGAATCCGGGCAATCCAGTCGCTACATCAGTCTGCGAACAAGATCGGCCCCGGCAACCGAGTTGCCCTCAACCTGTCAGGTCTCTCCCATGACCAGGTTCGTCGCGGCGACGTGCTCGTCCGCGACGGGCAATGGCACAAGACCACCGTGTTCGATGCCAGCCTGCAAGTCCTTGACGATCTCGACCACGAACTCTCGCGCCGCGGCGCTCATGTTGTTTACTTGGGATCGGGTGAGCATCGCGCTGCATTGCGGGTACTTGGCCCCGACGAACTCTCGCCTGGCGAAACCGGCTTCGTGCGTCTTCGCCTCGATTCCGCGTATCCGATGCTGCCAGGCGATCGATTTGTTCTCCGCGAGAGCGGCCGGTCTGAAACGATCGGTGGCGGTGAAGTCCTGGACATCGATCCAATCACCAAGGCGGCCGAGGCGAAACCTGATCGATCAGTCGATCGGGTTATTGCCGAGCGAGGCTGGATCACCAGCAAACAGCTTTTCCTGCTCACCGGCGAACGCCGCGACCCAACAATTGGTGATTGGGTCGTCCAGACCGACATCTTCGATGCAGCACGGACTGCACTCACCGAACGCGTCGAGAACGCCGACGGTCTTGGGCTTCGGCTCGCTGAACTAGACGACCGCCATCGCGCTCTCATCGAGTTCATCGACGACATCGGAATTGATGGCACCCATGTGCGCGTCATCGATGCCGCTGACGCGCTGAAAGACCATCCGTTCCTGGCTGCACTCGACGCAACCCCCTTTGCCCCACCTGGGGCTGACCGTTATGACCGGGCCGAAGTGCGCGAACTTGTCCGGCGTGGCATGGTCATACAGACCGACGGCATGTACTTCTCGGCCGGAGCCGTCAGTCGGGCCGCAGATCTGCTTGCAGACGCGTTGGCGGCCAAGCCAGACGGCGTGACCGTGTCGGACATCCGCGAAACATGGCAGACATCGCGAAAGTTCGCGTTGCCCTTACTGGTCCACTTCGATTCGACAGGCGTGACACGACGGCGCGATGACCTGCGTATTGGTGGTCCGCGACTGCCTGAGCGCTAAGCGCTCAGGCAGCCTCAGATTCTGAGTTGGTGCCGGTGTGCGGCACAGCGTTACTGCGTTTCGGTTGCCTTGATGACCGAACGACGTTCGGCCTCGCTCAGACCGCCCCAGACGCCATGGCGTTCGCGGATCGAAATCGCGTAATCCAAGCAATCTGACATGACCGAGCATTGACCGCAGATCGCTTTAGCTCTCGCTTCGCGCTCGGCTCGCTCGTGGCGACGTTCGCCCGCAGGCGGTGGAAAGAACGTGCGCGATTGTGGTCCCCGGCATGCAGCTCGATGTTGCCAAGCCATTTCCGACATTACTGCGGTCACTAAGACACCCCCGGTGATGTGAAGCTTTATGTTTCAGAAGCCCGAACATAGGTGCCACATCGCGCTCTGCGCAAGGGTTCTTTGAGAAGTATTTAATATCCACAGGATCTGTGGATAACTCTCTATGGTGTTGTGACTAGGCGATTCAACTGGGGAAAGCTACCTAGTTCAGCGATCAGAGCGTCGTTCTCGATAGTCGCGAGCAGCGCCTTCTTGCGGTTCGACCTCAAGGACGAGGCCCTCGACAGCAACAACACGAACTCGGTCCCCACTAGCCACGGGCGTCGCTCGGTTGGTACGAGCCTTCCAGAGCGCCTCGTCAATCTTGACAATGCCGTCAGGGGCAACGTCTTCGACAGCGGCACCGACCTGGCCAATCATCCACTCACGACCAATAGTTGGTGTCGAGAAGCGGGTGCGCACCATGGTCGGCATCCCGGTGACCATCATCATGGTGATGCCGACGACACCAACGACCATGGGAATCCATGACATCGAGACGCCGCCCTTGAACAGAATCACCGTGCCAACCAATAGCGCCAACGCTCCGATGATCGTCCAGAAACGCGGGACGCCAGTTTGCACGTCAACCGAGAAGGCGAACATGGCCAGCACAATCAGCACGATGGCAACAATCGACACCGGCAATATCCACAGACCAAATACGCCGAGCAAGAACATGCCAGCACCGACCACGCCGGCAACACCAACGCCAGCGGTGTAGAACTCGAAGACGAGGAGCGCCAGGCCGATAGTGAAGAGCAAATAGGCAACAGGTGGGCTTGCCACGGTGTGTAACTGACCGGCCACCAGCGAGAGCCGCTCAAAGCGCACCACCGTGTCTGACACCGTTCGGGCGTCTTCGCCCTCACCGCTAACCGATGTCTCAACACCCAGATCAGACAAGCCAATAACGAAGTCGCCGACCGTTGGTGCGTCGGTTGGCGCAATACCCAGTTCGATCGCTTGGTCTGCATTGATCGTGTCGTTCTGCATCAGCACGCCTGCGGCGCCTAGCAGGTCACCAAAGCGGGCGTCGAGAAGACGTTCAGTACCACTGTCGCCAATACGTGAACCAGGTGCGACACCGATGCGATCCACCAGACCAGCAAGTTCAGCCCACGGACCTGTTGCCCGAGCGCCGCTTGGACCTACCCACATGGCGATTGGCACGTCGGCGTTCGCAATCACGTCGGCAAGTTCGTTAAGTTCGGCATTCGAAATAACGGAGCCGGTGCTGTTCAGCTGCAACACAACGACCTTGGCACCCTCGGCATCGGCATTCTGGATGCCATCAGCCACGAAATCGGCGAGCAGTGGATCGAGAAGGCCGCTGACCTGCAACACGACAGCGACACCTGCGCTGGCATCGGCGCCTTGGGCATTAGCTGGCTGGCTGAATACAGCCAGGAACGGCAGCATGAGCAATGCCGCGACAAGTGATCGGGTGACTCGGCCCCGTCGATTTCTGGTGACCTCGCCCCCCACGACTTGATCATGTGATGTCATAGGTCAGTCAGACGATTCGGGCGCGTCGTCGCCCAGTAAGGTCGCGACGCCGGACTCGAGGGTTTCGGTGACGGGCACGATGCGGTCGAAGCCAGTGGTGTGCAAGAGACGGGTTAATGCAGGCTTGTCGCATACAACGACGATTTCGCCGTCGTGGTCACGGTTGCGTCGGATGCCACCAATAAGTGCACCCAAACCAGCCGAATCCATAAAAGGGACTTCGGACAGGTCGATCAGAAGTCGAGGCACCTCGGCTAGACCAGACAGAGCCTCACGAAACTGGCCGACGCTGTACGCGTCAATATCGCCGTGAGGACGCAGCGCTGTGTAGCTCTCGTGCTCTTCGGTTTCGACCTCAAAATCAGACATATCGTCCTCCACCTGGTGGAACCAGATCGTACAGGAACCGAAACCGAACAGGTATCGGTGGATGCCAGACGCTACCAACCGATCAGACGACCCATCATTCCCTGAGCCGAGTTTCTCGTCACACTTCGTCTGACCCGGTGCGACACAGCCACCCCAGAATCTCGCCATTTTCGAGTAACAGCACTAACCTGCTCATCGTGACAAACGTGCTGTTGGCTACTGATGCAGATTGGCTCTTTGACGAGGTTTCCGCGGCTCTGGCCGAGCCGGGAACAACGGTATCTCGTATCACCGAAGGCCAGGACGTGGGCCAGGCCGTTAGTCAACTCGAGCCCGACCTGGTCCTGCTCGACTTGCAGATCGGCACCAAGGGTGGCGTGGCGTCATGTATCGACCTGCGCCATGACATCGCCGAGGGCCGTTCCAAGGAGACCAAGGTCCTGATGTTGCTGGACCGCGACGCCGACCGCTGGATCGCCCGCCAGGCCGATGCCGCCGGCTGGCTAATTAAACCACTCGACGCCTTCCGGTTGCGCCGTGCTGCATTAGCAACGATTGCTGGCGAGTCCGTCTACGAAGGCGAACCCGTCGTTGCCGTCGAGGAAGGCCCAGCAGCCGAACACGCTGCAGCCGAAAGCGACACAGCAACCACCGCATAATTCGCCTCAGCAAAATTCGCGCAAAGCGCTCCGTTTGCTAGCAACAAGGCACCTTGTCCGGACGCGAGGCCTAGCTGGACCAAGAGGCTCGTGAGCCGGCCAGTTCTCAGAACCGGCCGATACGTGGCAGATATGAAGGATTTCCTTGGCACCTTCTGCCTTGCCAAATGATGCTGTAAATATTAAGGGACCCTTTCAGAGTCACGCCGGTGACCCGCAGCGCCGTGTCAACAACCATGTGCAGACGATATGGGCGCTCGCTCATCCAGCTCGCCTCTCGATCCTGCTAGTTCTGATGTCGACCCAATCCCACAGCGCAACGGCGTGCGTCGCTGAGGTCTGCGTTTCGCTCCCTCGGCCTGCAGCTATGGCCTTCGGGAACTCGAACGGTTCGGCTCTGTCAAACGCGTCGAGTCGGCGTACGGCTGAGAACGCGACCATGGAGAGCGTCAGTTGTCGATGTGCGACGTCTTCCCAATTGGGTCTATTCATAGTCACGTTATTATCGGAGTCCCGATATCGCATCCCAACCGGTGTAAATGGGTGCGGTGTGTCGCCCTTCGGACAAACTAGCCACCGCTTCTCCGCCTGCGACATCGCTGTAATGCCAGCAGTTTTGGCCCGACCCGGCAAAATACCGCGAAGACAAGTTCTGCGGCTGCTGTCACTTCTCGACGCAAGTGAGAAATCGGTCCTACGGTCTCGTTTGTAAGTCAACCGGTCAATCGGTAGGAGACACCCCCCATGATTAACAAGCTCATTCTTTCCAGCCTTGCCATCGTTGCAATGGCACTCGGTGCGTTCGCTCCAAGTGCACTTGCGCAAGACGATGCGACCCCAACTCCCACGCCAGTGGTGTGCACTCAGGTCGGGCACGACAATTGCATCGCGTACCCCGAGGGCGGCTTCGGCGACCCAGCACCAACAGCACTACCGGCCGCCACACCCCGGCCCACCAGCGCACCCGCAGTCTCAGCAGACGCTGTTGATGAAACCCTTAACGGCGCATCGATCGCCTTCACCGGCGCCGAAAGCCGTGTACTCGGCTACGCCGGTGCCGGCCTGATCGGCGTCGGTGCTATTGCAGTGGCTGTCGCTCGCCGCAAGAGCAACACCGACCTGGACTAAGTAACGAACGTGAAAGGCCGCAGTATTGCGAGCCTCGCTCGACAGCTGCGGCCTTTCGTCGTTTTGTCGCGGACCCATGTCAGAGGACCCGACCACTTAGGCAATCTGATCGTTCGGCTGATGACCAGCCAGCACTCGCTGCGCATTAGCGAACTGCGCCCGGTTGATTGCATATTGACGCTCGACCGTCCCGCTTGAGATATGCGGAGTGGTAATGATGTTCATCACCGAGAACACCCGGTGATCTCCCGGCGGCGGTTCGGGATCAAACACGTCGACGCCCGCCCCAAGCAGGTGCCCGCTCTCGACCGAGTCCACCAGCGCCTCCAAGTCATAGGTCGGTCCCCGGCTGGTGTTGATGAAGATCGCGTCCGACTTCATCGCTGCGAACTGCGAAGCGCCAAACATCGAGCGAGTCTCA
>MEHZ011398751.1_pt1 | contig 10391 bp, 7 predicted proteins | sample 897221 | NCBI WGS metagenome assembly MEHZ01 (sample SAMN05514161, study PRJNA337945) | marine metagenome | isolation source: marine surface water | place: Arctic Ocean | collected 2007-12-13 | reverse complement strand
GAGCCAACAGAAAATGGTTTACCGATAGAAGTTTATTGCTTTAGTAATAATATTGCCTGGGCGGATTATGAAGCAATTCAAGCAGATATATTCGACCATCTTTTATCGTCAATACCAAGTTTTGACCTCGAGATATTTCAGAATCCTACAGGGAAATTCGGAAGTTGATTTGCTCGTATGCAAGGTTCGAGTTCCCTGCTTCAAGCATCTGTTCAAGCCAATGGGTTGTCGTATTCAGGGACTATTTTTTTCTACGAATGAGTAATGCCAAAGGGATGCCAAAAAGTAGTATCGCAAGTATTGCACCGGTATAGTGTGAAATGCGGTCTGATACTTTCAATTCACTTCCGTATGATGTATAACTGGCCAAGGCCCAGTCATCTCCATCCGAAGGTTGATGATCACCATCAACAACATTACCTGCTATGGTGAACTGAACATCTTTATCACTGAACGGGGCAGTCCATTCGACAACCCAAGTGCGTTGATTTGCTCCTGAATGGTCATGCGTAATTTCACCTTTTTCCGTGACATACGTCGATGAATCTTCGGCAAGAAATTCTCCGTTCGATGCCTTCAGGTTGAATCCTCCTCGGTGTCCTTGTTCTGCCTCGAGAGGTCCCCCCGCAAGAATGATTGTGAGTTCGTATTTTTCTCCATGTGTAAAATTTTCAGGGATTCCAACGATTTCAACAGAGGTGCCACTACCGGCAGTATCTCCATGGCAAGTGCAACCGATTTCAGAATAACCTTCCAGGCCATGCGATGAACCATATACATCGAATGATGGAACAGCCAGCAGACTTACCAAGGTAATAAAAAGCAATACCCGCATGACTTTACCCCTCACTCATTCTTCCTCTGAATGCGTCTTCTTACCACTGTAGAATAAACTAATTACCACTCCAATTTCAGAAATCTTTGTTGTGATTCCAAGGTAATCTCCCAAAAGAGAGTTCACATCATGGTTTGAAACAAAATAAGCAATGAACATGAAAATGGATAATACTGCCAGAGATATTCTTGCTCCTCTTCTCATTTGTTCATTCAAACTGAAGAATATTGGTACGGCGATTATTCCCAACACTCCAAATCCACCAATCAGCAGAATCCCATCGTTTAAACCAAGAAGTGCATGTACAAAGCCTGTGTAGAGTGCAAACGAAAAGGTATAGCTCGAGAATACAGTCATTTTTTGCGAATCCTTTGCCAACGTAAGTAATAACACAACCAAAGAAAGCGTAAGTGCGAGCAATAAAATTCCAAGATTACCTAAAATTGGTGTGCTTTCTTCTTCACCGTGTGCCGAAGCAAGGGGGGCAAACAAAACAACGACCATCAGCGTAAGCAGATAACACAATCCACGAGTCTTCATTGAGAATCCTCCAAGTATCCTTCAAAACCCCGAAGAGTCCACTTTCCTTGTTCAAGAGAACTACAATCACATCCGCAGGAATACATCCGGCCGACTTGTTTCCAAACTGCAATTCGCTCTGTCAGCATATACATTCTTACTTTGCATCGAGTTATAAACACTGTTGCTTTGGTTGGATTGTCCGTTTATTTACATATGCAAATCTCTCTCTTGGACGCCTCAATCATCTCTTTATCACACACGCTTTCCGCCGTATACAGTTGAAGATCGAAACGGTGGTAAAGCATAAGAGTCATCAGACTCTTTTGTATCTCAACGTAACCCTTTTCACCTAATTATTGTCCGATTTGGCTGGACAACTGCATCGAGCCCGCGCATTTCCGCAACGTGCACATTTATATCTTTTAGAGGCACATCGAGTACACATTTTTGGTTCTTCACCAAATTTTGTTTTCATAACTTCTGAATTTCCACAATCACATATAACCCATCGTGGAAAATTTGTGCTCTTGTTGGTAAATTCCCAACCACAACTCGTACATTGGTATGTTTCTGTTCGAGAAGTAATGTCAACCATGATCGATCCGGCATTCGTACAAATTTCATCTGGGATGTTTTGGTTCGAATAAACAGGGCATGTTATTCCGGAAATGTGTACCACTAATTTTTCTTTAGGCTTGCAAAGATGACAAGAGATTTTCAGGTTTCCATGCAGATCGCAAAACTCAGGCATTCCCATGGTTGTTGTATATTCTTGAGTTCGTTTAATTCTTTCTCTTTCTGAAGAATTCCTACTGTCCATCATAGGAATAATTGATGACAGGGCACGGCAGACCACCAACATGGCCGAAGAGGATGTCGAACCAGGTTTCATTTCTTTGATTTTTGAACAGACACCACCTGCCGAAATGCTTGCTCGAGCACAACAGTTCCATGTTCAGATGAATGAGAGAAGAACAACACGCCACTTTTCTTCACAGAAAGTACCCCGAGAACTCATTGAATTGGCCATTCAAACGGCGAGTACAGCACCTTCTGGCGCCCACCTTCAACCGTGGACCTTTGTCGCCATCTCCAATTCACAACTCAAAGCGCAGATTCGAGAAGCCGCAGAACAAGAAGAACGCCGCACCTATGAACAAAGAATGCCAGAAGCTTGGTCTGAACTTATTCAACCACTCGGTACTGACCATGTCAAAGAACACATCACGAATGCACCTTGGATTATCGTATTGTTTCGGCAAAGTAAGCGAATGCGTACAAACGGTGAATGGGGCCCAACCTATTATTCTCAAGAGTCGTGTGGTATTGCTGCAGGTTTACTCATTGCATCCATTCATACCATGGGTTTGGCGACTCTCACCCATACTCCATCTCCGATGAACTTCTTACGTGAACTGCTTGGACGACCTGACCATGAACATGCAATGCTGTTGATGCCTGTCGGCTATCCAGCCGATGACGCTCAGGTACCTGACCTCAAACGCAAATCACTGGATGAAGTCTCATCATTCTTTGATTGAACCTCGTAGAATTTGGTCGGCCATTGATTGGCCCTAGCCTTGATGAAGATACCATTCACTACCGCTTCCTTGAAGGCGATACCAATTGGTTCCATTGGATTCAGTGTACCATTCATATCCATGTTCATCCGTTGAAGTTGGCAGTGTCTCTAGCGTCGGAGTTGATGATTGCAGTGTCGCTTCCGGAGTTACTGGAATCTCCTGAGTTCCTTGAATTTCCTGAATAACCTGAGTTCCCGGAGTTTCCGAAGAAGTTGGGTCTTCCAATGCATCTGTGTGCGTTATGAAACCCGTTTCAGCATTCACTGCTGAATCAAAAGACTTTGAATCATCCAGCGGCTGCTTTTTAGTTTTCATTTTCAAGAATCCAAGTGTGCCCAACAGTGCTGCGATAATGAATATGACCAGTATTCCTCCAAGCATAGGTAACGAAGAAGAATCACTTTCAACTGTTGTAATGACCTCCTCATCCTCATTGTTGCTTTCTTCTTCGTCCGAAGTGATTGTGAATGGGGTTGTAGTTTGTTGCAAAATTGCGACTTCCCCGATTCGATTGGTAATGGAAAGGATCCAAGGCTGGCTCCATGCCCCTTCTTCAGTGCCGGTGCTGACCAGAAGTGAAAGTTCGAGTTGACCGCCGATTGGTAGTTCCTCTAAGGCAGATGTATTTTGTAGGAAAGAAGATGCCTGTAAAGAAGTGAGCGATACTTGCATTGGATAGGTTCCATTGGTATGGGTTATTGTACAACTCACCAAAGTTTCAGTTGAATTGAACAGGAGCGGTTGCGATAGACCTCTGCAATCGTAATCCACTGTATAATCAATTGCTGGCAAACCATCTATAGATATTTGCTGTTCCTCACATTCAACGGAATTTGTTGCATCACAGACCTTGACGAGAAGTGACATTGTGTTTTGTAAAATCGAATTCAATGGCAGTTCTATCGACCAGACTCCATTTGTTACGGAATAGTTTTCCAACAACATCACTTCACCATTCGACAGAGAAATAAAGCCTTGAGCATAGCGGAATTGGTGTTCTCCAGTGAGTGTTAAATTCAAATCACTTGGATCAAACAACCATGCGTCGATGTTACCAGAAACAAGAGGTCCCATCGGGAGCAGTTCGAAGTTCGATGTTGCGTTCATGCTCATATCAGCATTGCCATATTCATCAAATAGAGAGACATCGATTGAATAGATTCCAATATCCCACGAATCAGATTGGAAGGTTAACGAAGACATCCCAGCCGACGTTGCTGGTATACTCTTGTTTGAAACTTCATTACCATCGAATTCCACGGTGACAAAGCCATCGACCACTTCTGATAGAGCGCTTTGCCATTCAAGTTGGACAAGTAATTCTTCACCCAGAACAATGGCATTTTCATGCAGGAAAGAAGTCAACATTGGTCCAGTATCATCGATCAAATCAATATTCAAATCGACGCCGTTTTGATAGCCATCGGCATCGATTGCTTGTTGGCCTGTTGATTCTGAAAGTCCTACTTCGACTTCCCATGTACCAAGGTCGGAACGTTCAGGAATCCAAATACCTGAATAGGCGTTGATATTTCCATCCCATGAAAGGGGTAGAACGGTTGAACTTCCCTGGGCTGGGGTGAGGGTCAATGATGCTGAGAAGTCACTTCTGTTGTGAAGTGCAGATGCTGAAAATTCGAATCCCTCTTCATGCAATCCCCAAGTTTGAGAACTTTGAGACTCTGAGGAGAGAGTATGGGTGCTGTTGACCGCATTCATTGCAAGAGATGTGACGGATGGAGCAACAGGTCCAATATCAAATGTATAGGCTTGTTCGGTGAAGAGGGTATTGTCATTTTGATCGGTAAGTTCGACCGCAATGTAATGCTGAGTGGTCGATAGAGGGTCGTATTCATTGGTCGTAAAGGAGGTTACATAGCGGTTTAATCCACTGAAAAAGGACAGATAATGCGGTGATGTTGGTTTCGTACTATCACCTTGATGAATCCATGCCGAACCGGATAAGGAATCATCGCCAATGCCATCCTCAACCGTCATTACAAATGTGTCTCCAACTCGAATATAGTCTCCAACAATGAGACCGATTCGATGGTCAACGCTTGAAATCTGAGGGGCGATGTCATCAATCCATTGGAGTGACAAATTTTGGAGCTTGATGGTAAATCCTTGGAAATTAAAGGGTATGGTATCTCCTCGGACATTTAAGTTATATTCAGATAGGCAAGAAGAAGAGGCGTGATACCAGTCTGTACAGGTTGCAAATGCGTATTGAGCCATGCTTGGTTCCAAATCAACAGTATGAGTCCACGACCAAGACATCTGTGTGTGATGAACATCAATTTGTGTTGCCAACGTTGTTGAAATATTAACAAGAAGTTCTCCACTCTCAATTCCATCAACTCCAATGGAACCGCTGCTTGGCCATGCATTGAGCAAATCTTGAATCGAAAACTCAACATCAATTCCATTCAATGAAGAATTAAGCATTCCAGAATAGACGGTTGCCCCGCCTAATTCGATATCTATTGTATCCGATGCAGAATTACTCGGCCACTCGACCCACAGATGGAGTGGTGAGGTTGGTGTCGATGAAACTGGAAGCGAAATACTTGCTGAATGGGTGTTTCCCGAACTCATTACCGTTGCGTTGGTCGAAGAGGTAAGCGAGAGTACTGAAGGCCCGAGAACAGAGACCCCCGATGACAAGTCCATCTCTATATTTGTCAGAGCATGGGTACGAACCCACCTCACTTCGAGGTCGTTCAGAATCGGTGAAGAGGTACCCGTTCGGTTGAATTGATATGAGAATTGGAGGCTGGTTAATCGCGGGAGTTTTTGATGTGTAATATTTCCAATATTCCAGTCACTCCAAAGACTGGATGTCGTATTTACCAAGCCTGATACTGTGTAGCGGTAGGTGAAAATCAAACTTGAATTTACAGGAATTGAAGCACTGTGGTTTACCCATCCATCGGTGATTTGACCACCATTTGGTGACCAGGGGTAGGTGGTAAACGAACCATCATCAACAACAACTCCGGTTGAAAGAATATAGCCGGTCCAAGTGGAAATACTACTTGCACCACTTGCGCCTGCTGAACCCGTAAAGCCTACTGAGCCGGTACCATAGGGCTGACCTCCAGTTCCACCGGTTCCACCAGAGACTGAAACTGTACCTTGATTGTTATATTTTGAAATCTGTGTCATGATGGAGATTCGGCCGCCACCGCCACCGCCGCCACCATCGCCACCGTGGAAGAATCCGATACAGGCACCGGTACAGTAACTGCTTGCACCATCACCTCCGTCGCCACCATCTGCTTGGATTGCACCGTTTAATCCAATATTTACTTCGTTTGCTTTGATGAATATTGAACCGCCGCTTCCAGCACCAGCTCCTGAACCACCAGATCCTGAACCGCCGTTAATCGCTTGGCCATTTGTGCCATCTTCTCCATTCGATAAGATGGTACCATTGACATGGACTTGGTCAGCAATGATTCGGATATATCCTCCACCATAGCCGCCATTTGCAGTAGGGTGGTTTGAACTGGTCACACTGCCACCTTGAGAGCCCCCTTCAGTGCCGTTACCATAGGTCGAGCCTGCCGCGCCGCCACCGGTGCCACTGGCACCACCACTGCCACCACTTCCACCGTGACCTGCGCCACCGGCGCCATCAGAGTTGCCGCTGGATGTTGCGATTGTTGAGCCACCAGGAGCAGTACCGCCAGAATATGCGCCACTGGCTGTGATTGATGTTCCCGATTCAACAACTAAGACTCGCACCAGAATTGTCAAACTTCCAGTTGCAGTTATTGAGCCACAAGAAGCAATACCACACCGTAACTCGAGGGTGTCGTAACTGTGACTTCCAGACCATTGCACAGCGTTAAAGAGCATCGTTGAATTATTGCCTGAACCAGGCGGTCCTGAATTTGCACTTTGCAATTGGACTCCATTTGCGATGACTGAGGTGTTGTTGAGTGTTCCGATCGCTTGGGCATTCTGCATAGTATCAAACCAAACTCCAGGAGTGGAATATGGTAAAACTTCGACGTCGACACTCGCATTCAGTAGGCGATGACCACTTTGATGGGCGATTATTGCCGTTCCACCCATATCCGATTGCATCGAAGTTGAAGACAAACCAGAAGTAAAGGTTGTCACATTAACGACAGGACTTACGTTCGAGGTCTTCTGTAGTTCCAACGTCGTCGTTCCACTCAAGAGAGGGAAAAGTGAAGAAAGAAGAAGAATGGTTGTCAAGAAGAAGATTTTCCCGACACCTTTGTTGGTAGACATAAATTGTCCACATGTTCGCGGGTTAAGAGGATTTGTAGACCAGTCGGTCGTGATTAAACCTTCAAATATAATCATGGCATGATTCCGATGTCAAGTACCTTCATCTCATTCGGTGATATTCGAATAGATTTACACTTCAACGGGGACCGTCAAAGAGTACTTGGTCCGCCGGGGGTGATTTCCGGCAATTGCCGCAATTCTCCAAACAGTGCAGGTCCAGTAACGAATGTTCCAACTATTCCAAGTTCGCCGTTTGTGTTGTGGGCTAATGCAATCCATGGTCTGCCTTCATCATCAAATTCAACATCGATGAAATCTCCAAATCCGCCACAGCGTACATTGCCACAATCATCGGTAATGTCAAGCGGGTCATCCGGTGAATTGACTGCTACTGTTGTAATCAATGGATTCTCTGCGAATGCATCGGTCATGACCGACATGTATCCGCTCCATCCACCGTTATCGTCACCTTCACCGATATAGCCGACGAGGACTCTACCTTCTGCGCCAGCAAAAATGGTTGGGAATCCCGTTTCATTTACGCCAGGTGGTGCCACCATCATTGGTTCTGACCATGTATCGCCTTGGTCGCGAGAGTATGCCATCCAAGGCATATCATCAATGCTAATCCATGAAGCAAAGAGGTTACCTGCTTCATCAGCTGCTACAGCAACTTCATGACTATGCCAACCTTCTTGCATTGGGACAGTGGTGGTAATCGTGTGTTCAGTCCAGATCGCTCCACCATCTAAACTACGATACACTGCAGGTCCATCACATGAAGGATTTCCTCGGTATATTGCACCATCAGCAGAGCCAGCGAGGTGACCATGTAATCCGGAACATTGTGGAGTGCCAATCGGGTATCCTGGTTGCTGAGCATCCCATGACAATCCACCATTTAGAGAACGGGAACATTGGGGGCCAGCAGCAGAATTTCCGGTATTAATGCAGAATACGAAAATTGTATCATAGAACGCATCTCCTTCAATATCTGGCATTGAAGCAATTGATTGGTGGTCTTGAGGGGTGTAATATCCTTCAGCAGTGAACGGAATAGACCAAGTTTGACCATCGTCGTCAGAATATTCTACAAACATGGCCGTCAATGCGTGCATGTCGAATTTGACAATTCTGTCCGTCCATTTGTCGACATAGATATACGGGTCGTTTGAGGAGGGGACTTGGCCAATATCAGGAAGAACTGGATTAAATGGACCCATATTGTTCCAAGTTTGACCTTGGTCCATCGATGTGTAGACCATACTTCCTCTACCGGCACCGCCAAAGGATGCATAGTGAATACCTCCAGTGGATGTAACGCCAATTGTAGGTTCGAAAGTGGTATCGCCAATTCCATAGTATGTACCTTGGGCAGGGTACGGGGTGGAATTTCCTGTGAGGTTATCGAAGCCAAGTGATGTATTCGAAGCATTGACTGCACCGGGATAGTGGTACCATGAGGTCGGAGAAAATAATTCATCGAAGGGGTTGAATGTCTCGACTTCTTCTTCGACTTCTTTCTTTCCAAAGCACCCTGATAATGTCGCACTCAGCATAAGGAGTGCAAACAAAATGGCTGGTGAAGAACGGTTACCCATTGTTGCTCGGGGTGGCCAATTACTCATGATACTACCCCCTCATTGCTAAGCATCGCAAAGGTGAGCATTTTGGCTGGAGGTGAGTAAAGTAAGAGTAAAATAAAATTCTATGCTCGCACTCGATAACTATCTGCAAATACCATGCTGTGAAGGAAATTAGTGAATGTCTGGAGCAAGTATAATACAATTCAGATATTAGGACCTGTGTGGAACAAACGGTAGACAAGGAAAAAGGAGACCTGCCTGAAGAGGAATTCCGAAATAGCTTCTTGTCCGGTTCAGGACTTGCCTTCTTCTCAGGATTGCTGCTGATGGCCATTGGTTTTACGATCCCTCTTGACCAGGTTGGATTTTGGAATGTCGTAATTATTGCCCTTTCCTTGCCTGTCATTGCTGGCTCTTTGGCTTTCAAATGGAAGCGAAGTGGAAAGACTGCAATGGCAAAAGGGGCTATGACAATTCTAGTCATCGGATGTATTTTTGCCGTTTCAGTTGCAGTTTGGTTTATCTCATTGATGAACAGTCTTGGTAATTAGAGCACTGTAAACGAGAGAGGAGCATGTCCACGAATACGAACTGGTGCTCGTACCGGAAGACCGCATCTGATTGACGTCAAAACTGATGATTCGGATGCTTGTGCGTCAATTGAAATACATATTATTTTCATCGACTAGGGATTCAACCTATGTTCTGATTCAACAATTATTTAAAAGAACTTAATTGAATATTTTTAAACACGAATATATAAAAACTGTTTCTCGTAGCACGGTTTATGAAAAATCCCTTTACGTGGATGAGTCAAACCAGCGTTGAATATCCGAAACGGGCATTTGCAGTCATCATGATGATTGTCGTCTGCTTTTCGAGTGGAGCAATGCATCTGCAATTTGACAACAGTGAGGATGGATTTTTTCCTGACGATGAGAATGTGGAATTATTGAATCAACTGGAATCTGAATATCAGGCATCTGTAGATTTTGTCCGCACCATCAAAGATGTTGAGCAAGGTGATTTACTTCAAAATACAACATGGAGTGAACTTGCCGAAATTGAAGCCATGATGCTGGAGAATGAAGACTTCAAGCCTCACCATTATCCATTATTCGGAACTCAGGCCAACAGTGGAATGGCAAGTTCTGCTATTCAGTGGCAACTTTGGCAAGATGAAGCACAGGCTGGATGGATAGACGAGATTCAAACGGCATTCAGTGATGTTCAGGCTGCCAATTCATCTCAACTGCAGGCTGCCTTGAGTAATGTCTCCACAGCATCATCTTCAATTCCAGAAGTTTCAGCAGTTACGCCCGATGATCTACGGGCATGGTCGCCTGATGAGCCAAGTGAATGGCTCGCTCGAATGGACTCGAATCAAAACCTCTCTTCTCGATTGGGTTCTTTACTCGGGCAACTTGAAGCGCTAACTGTCGGCAGAGACGTAGGTGAGATCGGTCAAATAATGGCCGTTACTGGGCCATTGAATGGTCAACTCATTCCTCTTACTGTTCTTCAAAATATTGACTATCGTGAAGCAATCCTGAGTTGCATGCCGGTCGAGAACCGTGATGACCCATGGAACCTTTCGGG
>MEHZ011602384.1_pt1 | contig 10392 bp, 9 predicted proteins | sample 897221 | NCBI WGS metagenome assembly MEHZ01 (sample SAMN05514161, study PRJNA337945) | marine metagenome | isolation source: marine surface water | place: Arctic Ocean | collected 2007-12-13 | reverse complement strand
TGATACGCATGTTCTGCGCCTGCTTCTGCAGCAGCGTCTGGGTCGCCAGCACGTGCTCGACCTCGGACGTGCCGATGCCGAAGGCCAGCGCGCCAAGCGCACCATGGGTCGCCGTATGCGAATCACCGCAGACCAGGGTCAAGCCGGGCTGGGTGAAACCCTGCTCCGGACCGATGACATGAACAATGCCCTGGCGGACGTCGAGAAAGTCGATAAAGGGAAGGTTGTATTCCTTGGCGTTCTTTTCCAGCAGCTCGATCTGAATCCGTGATTCTTCATTCTTGATCCCGTCGGCACGACCCTTGGTCGGCACATTGTGATCGGCAACCAGCAGATGCGCATCCGGTACGCGGACCGGGCGGTTGCTTTCGCGAAGCCCGTCAAAGGCCTGCGCGCTGGTGATTTCATGAATGATCTGGCGATCGATATAGATGATGCAGGTGCCATCATCTTTTTCCTCGACCAGGTGAGAGTCCCAGATCTTATCGAACAGTGTTTTCGGTTCGGCCATCATACATCCCTTTTAGCGTCTCATCCCGTCCCGGTGACAAAGCCACCGGGCGCGTCTTCCCCTCCGGCCGCCGCAGCTGCCGGAGGTCGCCCTGTCCCGTTCGCCGAAGCGAAATCAGGGTTCCTTGGTCTCTTCCGTCGTTCCCGCGGCGGGCACGGTGGCCTGGTCCATCGCTTCGTCTTTCATTGATACGGCTTCGGTTGCGGTTGCCGGTGCAGTCTTCTTGCCGCCGGTCGCCGCAGCTCCAAAGCGACGGTCGACCTTTTCGGCGATCCGCGCGGACTTGCCACGACGTGAACGCAGATAATAAAGCTTCGCGCGACGAACGGCACCACGGCGCACGACCTCGATCTTTTCGATCCGCGGGCTATAGAGAGGGAACACACGTTCCACACCTTCGCCGTAGGAAATCTTGCGCACGGTGAAGCACGAGTTCAGCGCCTTGTTGGTGCGAGCAATGACCACACCTTCATAAATCTGTACCCGCTCGCGCTCACCTTCGACCACTTTGAAGTGGACACGGACCGTATCGCCGGGGGCGAATTCCGGCACCGGCCGTTCGGCCACCAGGCGATCGATTTCGCCCTTTTCAATTTGTTCAATCACGTTCATGTCATTGTTCCTTTTGGTTCGTCAGGTCTTTTTGGTACCGATCCCAGAGGTCGGGCCGCCGGGCCTGTGTGATCATCTTCGCCTGTTCCATTCGCCAAGCGCAGATATTTTGGTGATGGCCGGACAACAAGACGTCCGGCACCTTGCGACCGCACCATTCGGCGGGCCGTGTATAATGGGGATATTCAAGCAATCCCCGGACAAAACTTTCTTCTTCGAGCGATGCTTCCGCGCCCATTACGCCGGGCAGCAGCCGCACGCAGGTATCAAGCAATGCCAACGCCGCGGGCTCCCCCCCCGACAGCACGAAATCCCCGAGGCTGATCTCAGTCACATTACGTGCGTCGAGAACGCGCTGGTCAACGCCTTCATACCGGCCGCAGATCAGTGTGACCCCCAGGCCATCGGCAAGCTCTGCCGCGATTTTCTGCGATAACGGCGTGCCGCGCGGCGTCAGATAGACCAGCGGCGCACCCGCAATGGCGGCGTCTTCGATTGCCGCATCGACGACATCGGCACGCATCACCATACCCGGCCCGCCACCAAACGGCGTGTCATCCACGGTGCTGTGACGGTCGGTCGCAAAATCGCGAATATTGACCGCATCGAGCGCCCACAGGCCGTCGGCCAGCGCCTTGCCGGCAAGCGAATAGTCGAGCGGCCCCGGGAACATTTCCGGGAACAGCGTCAGCACTTTCGCCGTCCATATGTCGCGTGTTGCTGTCACTTAATCTTTCTTTCCGTTCTGGTCTTCAACATCATCGGTTCGTTCTGCGTCTTCGGGTCGCTCTTCTTCCGTCTCGGTGGGAGGATTGATACTCAGCCAGCCGGCCTTGATATCTATCTCCGGCACCGCTGCCCGCGTAAACGGCACCAGCTGCGTGTGCTGGCCCGGGCCCCGTTCAATCTCCAACACCTCGGTCGCCCCGGCGGGAATAATTGCCCTGACCGTTCCGACCTCAGCCCCGCCTTCCGCCATCACGACCTTCAATCCAAGAAGATCGGCATGGTAGAATTCATCGTCATCGGCCTCCGGCAGCGCCGTACGCGCCAAATAAAGCCGCAGCCCTTTCAGGGCCTCCGCCGCATTCCGATCGTCGACCCCTTCAAGCCCGGCGACCACCATGCCGCCGCGCACTTCGATGATATCGATCTCAAATCGGCGGTTTCCCGCTTCGTCCGAGACCGGACCGTAGGCGGCGACGTCTTCCGGCGCATCGGTAAAGGGTTTGATCCTTACCGCACCCCGGATGCCCTGCGCTCCTGCAATCGCCCCGACACAAACCCGATCGCGATCTGCCGCGCCCTGAACCTGTGCCGATGAGACGACTGCCGACGATGCTGTGCCGCGTGACTTACTGCCCGACTTGTTTGCCGACTTCTTGGCCGTGAGACTTACTCCTTCTTCTCTTCTTCGCCGCCTTCTGCAGCAGCTTCCTCAGCGGGGGCTTCCTCGGCTGCAGCTTCTTCAGCAGGGGCTTCTTCTACGGCAGGGGCGGCCGCTGCTTCGGCTGCAGCTTCTTCAGCAGGGGCTTCTTCCACGGCAGGGGCCGCCGCTGCTTCGGCAGCGTCAGCAGCAGCCTGCTCGGCCGCTGCCGCATCGGCTTCGGCCTTCGCTGCGGCTGCAGCTTCGACTTCTCTCATACGCTCAAGCGTCTTTGTGCGCGGTGCACTTTTCTTGGGCGTTTCACTGATGGCCGGCATCGGAATAATTTCGGCCTGGCCCAGGAAACGGGCAACACGGTCGGACGGCTGAGCGCCGACACCGAGCCAATGCTTGATCCGGTCACCGTCGAGCTTGATCCGGTCAGGATGTTCCTGCGGCAGCATCGGGTTATAGGTACCGACACGTTCGATATAGCGGCCATCCCGCGGCATGCGGGAATCGGCAACAACAATACGATAGTAAGGGCGCTTCTTTGCTCCGCCCCGGGATAGTCTGAGTTTAAGCGACATTAGGTTATTAACCCTCCATTTGATCGCAATGTTTCATGTGAAACATCTTTGATAAGAAAAAATAAAATCCGTTCGTCAGCGTAGAGTTCGTTACCTCATACCGGGCCCCGGCGGCATGCTGGTTGGCATCATTCCGGGAAGGCCGGAGCGCATAAGCCCCTTTTTCCCCATTTTTTTCATCTTCTTCATCATCCGCGTCATTTCCTGATACTGCTTCAGTACCTTGTTGACGTCCTGGACGGTGGTGCCCGAACCTGACGCAATGCGACGCTTGCGCGACGCCTTGATCAGGTCGGGCTTCTTGCGTTCCGTTACCGTCATCGAGCCGATAATCGCTTCCTGGTGGATGACCATCTTGTCGTCAATATTGGCGGCGGCCATCTGGGCCTGGGCCTTCTTGACACCCGGCAGCATGCCCATGATACCGTTCAGCCCGCCCATCTTGCGAAGCTGACGGAGTTGGGACGCGAAATCATCTAGATCGAACCGGCCAGATTCCATCTTCTTGACGAGGCGGTCTGCCTCGTCCTGTTCGACCATTTCGGACGCTTTTTCGACGAGGCTGACGACGTCGCCCATTCCGAGAATGCGCGACGCGATCCGGTCAGGGTGGAACGTTTCGAGCGCTTCGAGTTTTTCACCGGTACCCAGCAGGCGGATCGGCGTGCCGGTCACGGCTTTCATCGAGAGCGCCGCACCGCCGCGCGCATCGCCGTCAACGCGGGTCAGCACGATACCCGTCAGCATCAGTTTTTCGTTGAAGGACTGCGCGACATTAACCGCGTCTTGGCCAGTCATCGCATCGGCAACCAACAGGATTTCTGCCGGGCGCGCGCCGTCGCGGACATCCACGACCTCGGCCATCAATTCGTCATCGACATGCAGACGACCCGCGGTATCGAGGATGACGACGTCGTAGCCTTCCTTCTTCGCGGTATCCATCGCCCGGTCGGCAATCATTCGCGGCGTCTGGAACGGTACGATTTCCAGCGTCGCCACATTTGCCTGCTTACCCAGTATCTCAAGCTGCTGCTGTGCCGCCGGACGGCGCACGTCGAGCGACGCCATCAGGACCTTCTTGAACTGCTTTTCCTGGATCCGCTTGGCGATCTTGGCCGACGTCGTCGTTTTACCGGAACCCTGCAGGCCAACCATCATAATGGCGGCGGGGGCGGCTGCGCGAACCTCGAATTCTTCGCTTTCGGGGCCGAGCATTTCAGTCAGGTAGTCATTAACGATCTTGACGACCTGCTGACCCGGCGTGATCGAGCGCAGCACCTCCTCGCCGATCGCACGCTTACGTACGCCTTCGATGAAATCCTTGACTACTGGCAGCGCGACATCAGCTTCCAGCAACGCGACGCGGATTTCCCGCATCGCAGCCGTAACATCGGCCTCTGATAATGCGCCCCGCTTTTTAAGCCGGTCGAATATCGCGCCGAAACTATCTGTCAGCCCGTCAAACATGTGCCCAATGCACCTCGTTCAAAAATGTTTTAACAATCTCGGTCTCAAATCGGCCCAATTCCAGCAGACAGTGTAACGCGTCTCACACCAGTGAGCGCATCTGCGCAGGCTGGTGGTCGCTCGTAAGCGGTGAAAAAATTACCGATATAATTATAGTTTACAGTAGAAGGCTTTTGCGCGCCTGTCAATAATTTACAGACTACTCACGGAGTACCGTTTTCAATAGCGATGCTGTGAGCCTCCAATTGTGTCGCTGCAAGTTCTGACGCTTTGGGAGGAATCTTAGGAGCCTGTTAAGAACCAGCGAAAAATGGATACTACTTTGCTAATTACGGCATCAAGCACTCAAAAATTCTAACGATAAAGAAATTGAAAATTTTGCAAATCAACAGTTTTTATACTTTTGCTCGATACATGTGAGCGTGCCCTGGGCCGCTAGCTGAATTTGCTGTTTAGTCATCCTACCTTTCACAACAATGAGGTTCTTACCTGCAGCAGCACTGCCATTTTCAGCAGCAACCGAAAACCAGACATACGCTTTCAAATTATTTTGGGCTAAACCTTTGCCAAAAAAGTATTTTACCCCAAGGTTCGATTGAGCATCGGCGTTCCCTTGCACCGCCGCTCGGCGATACCAACCGATGGCCGCCTTTTCATCTTTGGCAACGCCTACCCCGTTGTCGTACATCCATGCGAGGCTAGCTTGGCTTGCAGCATAACCTTGCTCTGCAGCTAGCTGATACAGTTTAAAGGCGGCGACATTATTTTGAGGGAGACCAGCACCATTACGATGAAGAATTCCGAGATGGAACTGTCCTCGAGCCGACCCTCGAGATGCGGCAACCTGAAAATACGTAGCCGCTTTTTTAAAATCTCGAGGGACCCCGCGACCGTTTTGATACAAGAGCCCTAAGCTCACGGCTGAAGAAGTAAAACCTTGCGACGCTGCACGGCGATACCAGTTGATAGCCTTACTATAATCTTTATCCGTCCCCGCCCCTTTAGAATACATTTCCCCAAGCGCCTGTTGGGCTCGACCGTCACCGAGCTCAGCTGCTTTGTTCCAGTGGATCAGAGCTTTGCTGTAATTTCGGATCGAAAAAGCTTTAGAACCCAGTTCGAAAGGGTCCAGCGGCGGCGCTTGTCGTTTTTTTGCAACAAATTTATTAGCCGTTTGTTGCGGTGGGGCTCCCGTCTTAGGCGGCCACGAAAACACATTTGGTCCCCAGTGAAAATTGTTGTTCACGGGAGAAGATAGATTGGTTTGATGTGAATGTGACGGGGCTGCTTTCGCGAGTTTTTTATCTTTTCTTGCAGTGACACGGTTTTCCTTTGGAAACGATGACCTGGTCGCTTTTACCAACAGCTTCGCCAAGGCAGAGCCGTCATTTGCTGCTCTTTGGTACCACTTGAGTGCTACCTTCGGATCTTTCTCAACGCCGTACCCACTTTCAAACATAAAACCAAGGTTTATCAGAGCAGGTACATGACCTGTCTCAGCCGCTCGCTCAAACCACTCGATCGCCTTCTTATAATCCTGCTCGACCCCGCGGCCGTGCATATATAAATTACCAAGGTTAAATTGGGCGGTGCGCAGCCCTTGTTTAGCTGCCAACAAATAAAACTTTAGAGCCACTTTGAGATCTAATACTCCACCCCGGCCGGTACGATACATATTCGCAAGATTGAACTGAGCGTCAGCGTCACCACCTTTCGCCAGCTTAGTCCATAACGAGCGAGCCTTCGCGTAATCAGCCCTTTGGTAAGCGGTTAAAGCCGCATCAAATGGGTCCCGAGCTTTAATAGTTTTGGCGCTGAAAATTTGATGAGACAACTGGGGGGGGGGCGCCTTTGCGATGACGCGGGCCACTTTCTTCTCTACCGACTGTGTCGGGTCCGGCTTTGCGACTTCGGGGATCACTTTCTTCTCTTCAGACTGAGTAGGATCCGGCTTTACAGGGGCCTTTCGCTCCCCATCCTCTAATGTCAAAGTTTGCGCCACATATGCCTTGATAAGCTTCAAATTTTTTAAAGCGGCCTCGTCGCCTTGCTTTGCAGCAATGGAATACCACCGCATTGCAGCTTCAAGGTCGAGTGCGGTGCCGGCTCCTTTAGCGTACGCTTGGGCCAAGTTATATTGGGCATTAACGTTTCCGTTCTCAGCAGAGAGCTTGAACCATTTTACTGCTACAACGCGATCGCGAGGGACCCCAAGGCCTCGTGAAAACATAACACCGAGATTAAATTGTGCGGTTGGGTAACCTTGTTCTGCAGCTTCAGTAAACCAACGCGTTGATAGCTTATGGTCTTTGGGGACCGATCTCCCCTCCCGGTAGACCACTCCCAAGTTATTTTGCGCCGCTACGTTGCCCTGTTTTGCCAGCCTTTGCCATTCAGCGAACATGGCCGCCCCGACAACGGATTGTGGGCCAGCCGGCACTTGAGCGCTCGCGTGTTGGGCGCTGGCTACAATTAACACTGCGCACAAAACAACGGTAGTAGTTTGAATGTTAGAGAAAAATTTCATTTTTAGTTGATAGAATTCCAAATTTGACGTCGATCGGCGGTTTGAGGTCATCCCCACCTATATATATTGCATTAATAGCCAGGCGCCGTGCAACAGATTGGTAAATTTTTATTGGCGAACCGTAGGTTCGAAACCGCGATTCTAGCATCGCAGATCGATAATGACGCTGTTGGCGGTCGCACAATCAAATACATAAAAGCCGCTTGGTCACAGCGGATAAAAAAACTAAATGTTTATTACAAGACAGAAAACAACGCCTCCAAGAATTGGGAGCCCTCCAGAGGAAACCTGTGGGGATCCCGAGAGCCCGTTCATAAAGCGGTGGGGCACCAAAAAAATAAGCTAAAGAATAGGCTTCACAGCGGCGAGGGATAGGGGGGCCAATGGCCTGGTTTTCCCAAGTACTCAATGGTTCCGCATCAAGAAACGTTACCCTCGAATCGAATTTGCCGATATATACTTGAAGAAGTTAGAAAACCACGCCCTCTCGCTGTGTTATTTTACCGAAAAGGTTAACAACGCTTTTCTGGGCTTTTGACGCAGTCGATAAAGCGGGCTAGCGATTGTCGATAACCGGCCTGTTCACCGGACATCGCACGTGACAAAGTTGTATGCCGAATAATTTTCAGGTTTTCAGCGAAGCGACACCAAGTGGTCCACGTTGCTGAGAAGCTGGTATTTGTTATTTGTCCGAGAGGAGAGCCATTATAAAGTACGCATCTGGGATTGGCGGGCCGCTGATCTTGTTATCTTTTTTGAACTTAGCAAAAGCTTTTTCAGTGCTTGAACCCCAAGCACCGTCCGGGCGAACGGAATAACTTTTAGACCTGAGAAAACGCTGACTTTTTTTAAGAAAGGATCGATATACGACAATTTTTTGTTTACCGAAGTTATACTTTATGTCCAATACTGGGTCTTTTGGGCTTATGTAATATTTTTTGAGCTTTGTTAGAGTACCCTCAGCCACTTCAAACAATCTTTTATCTTTGTTCATATTACAGATCATAGCCACTAGGCGGACCCATTCATCAAGGGGGTCGCGAATTGGAAAAAGATCCATTTTTCCTGTAGTGGCATTTTTGCCAGTTAAAAATCCGGCCAGCCATTGCGAGTATAAAAGTATCGCCGCACGGTCGCTGTTAGCAGAAAGTGCTTCCGTAAATACACTACATTTCTGGATGCCAAGAGAGCGAACTGAGGTAACTGACTGAGCTTGGACTGATGATGATAAAACCAAAAATGAGAACATTAGTAAAAGAGCTGGTAACAGCCGGCATCGCCGCAGACAAAACATGCTAGCGTCCTCTATTTGAAGATAGATGCATAATATTCTGCCAACGAGACATCGAAACAAAGTGACTATTTATCGCCGAGACGAATTCACGAGGTAGATTATGGATTTCAGCATCCGTTAATGCGTTATATTTGTCTTTATCAATCACGTTAAATCCACTCAGGGATGAATTTTCGCCATCTGCTGATTGAAGGTCAGCGCGACGTTCTATCAGAAGGTCAAGGTCAACTAGGGTGGAGACAAATTGTTGGGTCTGATCCCATGCAGCCTGGAAATTCTTACAAAATTCTAAGCTTTGATCAGTGAGTTGAGTGGGCTTGTCGTCTTCAAAGAAGGGTGTGCCACTATCATCGTTCGTTATGTTTGCCTTTTCGATGCATAGCGTAAAGGTATCTGAATTCTCCGATACGTGGAAAAGGAAAGGATATTTGCGCACGTATGCGGGGATATAGGATCGCATATCCCACTGACCGTCTTCGTCAACAAAGACATTCTTCTCCGCGGTTAGCCCCGTTACCGCAATGGCATCTGTTCCGGCGAAGACGATAGGATAAGAAGAGGCAGCCTGTTCAAATTCAGAAACCGCTAAAGGAATAGAATTAGTCTGCGCGGCGAAAAGATAATTCGATTCAGGTTGAAATGAATTTTTCGCGTGTAATTTTGACGTTAAAACCACAGCTTCTTTAAAAAATAAAGGCTGATTGGCGTCTGTATTGTTAGGCATTGTCGACCTTGTTTAATATTTTTGTCAGCAAGAATTTTCGTTACGATTTTACATCAATAAGAATTTAATGAGTATTTGAATTTACGGGTGCTAATGCTCAGTCAGGGTTAACAATCTCAACTGTTGACTGATCCTGATTACTGGCTTGGTTCAATCCGATTACCAAACCACCGGGTAAATCCGTGCTATCGAAATCAAAGAAGAAGGGAATGGGCTGGAATTGACCAGATGGATTACCAACTTGATCCAAGATGGTGCCGCTGTTATTAGCGCCTATACCAGCCGAGAATACAGGTAAGGTTAGAGCAACTGGAACCAAATTCGCAGCGGAAGAAAGTATCTCGTTACGTTCAGGACCAAACGGAACGCCATTTACACGGTACTGAAAATTGACACCGTCAAATGGCGGAAGAGTAATTATGTTTCTGAACGCTTCACCACCAGCTACACCACCGACTGTTGTGTTGATCAGAAGAACCCCATTTCCGCCCCTCACAGTCAGAGTATCAGACGTTACAGAAGCGTTAATAATACGGTTTGCAGCTAGTATTTGTGCTCCTGTAGCTGTTACCGAAATAGCGTTAACGGTGTGGGCTTCGATGTTCGTAGTGGTAGTCGATGCAAAGGCTCCAGTATTCACGGTACCCACCGCTAGAGCTGACGAAGGCGATCCAATCTTGATCGTTGCAGCAGCTACACTAGCCGCGTTGATGGTATTCGCTGTAGTAATAGTCAACGAGCCCGTACCCAGGTCCATGTTGCCGCCCAGCGTTACGTTACCGCCGCTCCCAACATTGCCGCTAGAAGCACCGGCTATAATCGTCAGATTATCATCGGTACCCGTCGTCCTACCCGTGATGACCAGATCATCGCCTGTACCCAGCCCCGTCGTGATCACGATCGCATCCGTACTCGTCAGCGTAACATCCGTGGCAAACGCGAACCCGTCATTCGTGCTCGTCAGGTCATCACCGATGACACTGTTACCGGTACCGTTCTGAACAAACTCGTTACCAACCGTCAGGTTCGCAGCGTTGCCCGTCGTGAACACGCCGGCATTCGTAACCTCCATCGTTGTGGCGACGTTGTTATTCGCACCACTCAGCGTCAGAGCCTGACCAGTGAAGTCAAAGGAATTAATCCCAACAGCCGAACCTACACTACCGTCAAAGTTCGTGGCACCAGCCACGTTCAGCGTCATATTCTGGCCACCATCTACCAAAGAGGTAAACGTCAGGGCGCCCGTTCCGGTCGTCGTAATGTTGACAGCAGCGGTCGTCAGGTTGACCTGATCCGTTGCG
>MEHZ011602416.1_pt1 | contig 10395 bp, 12 predicted proteins | sample 897221 | NCBI WGS metagenome assembly MEHZ01 (sample SAMN05514161, study PRJNA337945) | marine metagenome | isolation source: marine surface water | place: Arctic Ocean | collected 2007-12-13 | reverse complement strand
GGCCACCCGAATCTGGACGAGCCCCGGGATCGAGGCCGTGTCAAAGACGGTCGGGGGTCCCCACCAGCCGATTGCGCTGGGAACAGTCGTCGCTGCGGCTGGCGGCGACGAGGGCGACGCGGCGGCCCTCTCGTTCCACCACCTCACGGCTGCGGTGACGTCGGCAGCGGTCCGCCTCCTTGGCCTCGACCCGGTCGAACTTGCGGTCGTGCAGGAACGGGTGGGCCGCGAGTGGGATGTCTACCGCTCGCAGTCAGAGCGGTGGGCTTTGGCAACACCCGCTGAGCTTCCCGCCTGGGGAGGCTCACTTACTGAAATCTTGGGCGAGAACTACGGGTCGCTCGACGCCCGCATGTTCGTCGCCTGAACCGAACGGAGCAACCATGTCACCTCATGACATTCCCCATGACCTATTCGATAACCATGGGGCCGCCGAGTGGTCGCCGGCGCCTGACCGAGCACTGCGGATCGGTGGGGGCGGGCCCGTCGGCAGCGGTAAGACAACCCTCGTCGGGTCGCTGTGCCGGCTGCTTCGCGACGAGCTGTCGGTCGTGGTCGTCACCAACGACATCTTCACGTCCGAAGATGCAATGGCGCTCCGCGATGCCGCGGTCCTGCCGGCCGATCGGATCGTTGCGGTCGAGGCGGGCTGCTGCCCACACACCGCCATTCGAGACGACATCGCGGCCAACCTCGACGCGGTTGATCGACTTGAGTTGCAACACGGCGACGTCGATCTGACGCTTGTCGAATCGGGTGGAGACAACTTGACAGCAATCTTCAGCCGTGGCCTCGTCGACGTACAGATCTTTGTGATCGACACTGCCGGTGGTGACGACGTGCCCCGCAAGGGTGGACCCGGAGTCGCGCTCGCTGACCTCCTGGTCATCAACAAGGTCGATTTAGCGCAATACGTACATGCCGATGTCGACCTCATGCTGAGCGACGCGACGGCTCGGCGGGACGGTCGCCCGGTCTTGCGATCGTCGCTGGTTACGCCGGAGGGTGCCGGTGAAATTGCGGACTGGGTTCGTGACCGGCTGCAGCATTGGCGAATGAGCGCGTGAGGGCATCCGCAACAATCGCTGTCGCCCGATGTGGTGGCCGCAACGTGGTTGTTAACCAACGTTGCGCCGCGCCATTCAGTGTTCGTCAGTGCGGTGGACAGATACTGCTCGCCTCATCTGCGGCAGCGCCGGTCGGTGGTGACGAGCTGAGGTTAACTATCGACGTGGGGCCGGGTGCGAAGGCCGACGTCGGTTCCGTCGCGGCGAGTATCGCGTGGCCTGGCATTGATGGTGCGGTCTCATCGATGACGACCACATGCACAGTCGGTGATGGCGCTCACCTCGACCTGTGGGTCGAGCCAACGATTTCGGTCGCCCGATCACGTCACCGCAATGTCACCGTGGTGCGGCTCGATGGTGATGCGACGTGCCGGGTTGTCGAGGAGGCGGTACTTGGCCGCAGCAACCAGGTGTCGGGCCATCTGGACGTATCGCTAGGTGTCGAGCACAACGGGCGACCACTCGTTCATCACGACGAATCGTTCGGTCCCGATGTTGCAGGAGCATTGAGTTCGGTGTCGGTCGGAGCGGCGCGACACGTGGTGTCGGCAGTACTCGTGGGGATCGACGCTGGCCCGTCGCGTGTGTGCGTCGAAGCTGATCGAGCGGCCGCTTGGCTACCGGTTGCAACCGATGCTGCAGTGGTGATGGTGATCGGTCACGATCGGCCGAGTGCGATGAGCCTGCTGGCCAACCTCAACCCTGCTTTGGTGCCCGTTGGTTGAAGCCGCTCAGCAGATCTTGTCGGCCCGCGAGTGTTCGCTAGCAGGGACTCTGGGTTAGCTAGCCAGTTGGCCCGAGGGCGCACAGAGGGACTGGGTGGATGGGCTGAGCCCGGCGCGTGCGGCCAAGGCTTGCCAACCGTCGAAGCTTGGCGGAACAAAGATGGCCATCCATTGTTCGTCCGGCTGGTCTGGGTTCACGAAGCTGAAGTCCAAAATGTCGATCTGATTACCGGTGTAGCCAACGGTGCCCATAACTGCGGCCATGGTGTCGCGGTCGACGGTGTTGCTAGAAGCAACGAAGGACTTTGCCGGGTCATAGCCAGATCCGGCTTCGAGTACACCGGCAAACTGGAGCGGGCAATTGGATGCCAGCACCGTGACGGGGGTAGCGCAACTTGCGCCGAAGCCGGCTTGGGCCAGCGCATTACGAATGCTGCCAGCGACGCCGCGTACGCGAGCGCCGGCATAGATCACAAGCCGATCCAGTGCACACTCGGCATCATCGACGCCGCCACCGGTACCGAGAGCATCGTCGGTGGCTGTCAGTGGTGCTGGTGCTTCATCGGGGGTGGTGGTGTCACTGGTTGTTGGCTCGGGGGTTGCGTCGGTGTCGTCTGGCGCAGTGGCCTCATCAGCCGATGCGTTGTCTTCAGCGTCGTCGTTTGCGGGGCTGGCGCTGTCGACGTCGCTGGTCCCAGCGCCCTCGCCGGGTGTTGTGCTGGCACCATCAGCGGTGTCTACAGCAGCAGCATCTGCATCGGTAGCGGGAAGGTCATCGGTATCGATGACGATCACAGGGCCCGTTGACCCGTCATCGAGGTCTGCTGAGTCGACAGACTCGTCGTCGCTCGACGTGTCGACGGGGTCCTCTTCGATCGGAATGATGTTTGCAGGTCGTACTTCTGAGGCGACGGAGACCCCGCTGCGCTCAGCGCTAAAGGAGGCTCCGATGAGCGCGGCGCACAAGACAATTACCCCTGCAGCAACACCAGTAACAATTCTGCGCCATCGGCTCAGCGTCATAACAACATCCAGAGGTCCACGTCCTCATAGTAGGTGGGGGCCTACCATTGTAGGGTGACCCCCGAAACTCAGGACCGTAACCCGTTTATATCGATTGCTGTGCTCGTTGTTGTCATGGCCTTGGTGGCCGGCTTGGCCACAAGGTTTGGCATCAATAGCCTCGTCGCTGCTATCTGTGTAGCAATTGCCATGTTTGGCACTTGGGTGCTGTTATCGCCCGAAATCGAGATCCTTGAGTCGGCGCTAGCAACAACGAACGATGATCGCGCAACCACACCAGGGGTCGTTGCTTCCGGTGGGTTGAGCAACGAGTCTGCCTTTGCGGGCAAACCCGAATCAGCTGCACGCGAACGTCTGCGAAGCACTCCTCGCGTCGCCGTCGGCTTCGATACGCCTACCGCAGAACGTCCTGGGACGACTCAACCAGCGCGACTGGCTTCATTCGACAGCGATGCGTTTGTCGAATCTGTTGGGCCGGTCCGAGCGCTGGGTCAGCTACCGCAGGACGCAAGTGCTCTGCAAGTCTCGACCACGGTTGAACCGGCTAGCAACGTGAGTGGTGCGTACACGCTCGGCCAGTTCGAGGTGCGAGCGTCGAGTCGCTGCGGATCGGACCACCTGATCTTGAACGAACTGCGACAGGATGACTATGTCGTTGCGAGCGCTGCAAACGGTCGTTATCTCGTGGTCGTAGTGGCTGACGGCCTAGGCTCCGCCGAAAACGCACACTACGGCTCGTACTGGTCATGTCGGTTGCTTGCCCAGGCCATTGATCAGCATCTGCGCGATGGTGTCCCAGGCATTGAGAAAATGCTCGAGCGAACGCGTGATGAACTTCAACAACTTTTCAATATTCGTTTCACTGATGGCACCAAGATGCGAACCATTGCAACAACGCTTGTTGGTCTGATCGCTCCTATCGATGGTGGCCCAGCCGCGGGTTTCCGTATTGGCAACAGTGACCTGCTGGTCGCTGGTACTGACGGATGGACCTCGGTGTTCGGTGCTCCGACAACTGAAGCTGACGCCGTGTTCCCCCGGACGATCGAAGCCGATGTTGCGCCCCTCGACCTTGACGGCGCCTGCTTGATGTTGGCAACCAATGGTGTCGCCAGGCCAATCACCGCCAACGAGGACGTGGCGATGTCACTCGTCGAGGGCCTCCAGGCACCTGTGTCCGAAGTTGAGTTCGATCAGCTGATTTCGTTTCCGCTTGAAGAAGCGCGTGGCGACCGGACTGCTGTTGGCATCTGGTTCTCTAAGAAGTAGAGCGGTGGGTGCCGGCGCGGTGGGTGCCGGCGTGTTGCTCGATAGCCCCGAGAGCTGGTGGGCTAGCTGGTCTGGCGAAGTGCTTCGCGACAGGGCACCTTGCGAAGTGGTGTGATGGCGTCGCGGTTGCCGGTTTCGAGACAGTGCGCCAGGCTGTGAATACGTTCGCTGGCTGTGGTCATGTGAAAGTTGGGCAACAGCGCGTGTACGGCGGCTGCAAGCCCGGCCCCCAAGAGTTGCCGGCTCACCGAAATCGCGACCATGAAATGCTCGCCGTAGGACTCGCCCGTTGACTCAGGGTGCTCGGTGAAATAGCTCTTGATTGCCATATCGAGAGAATACGCTAAATCACTGAAGAAGATCTACGCAAATATTGCACAGATACATCGTGTGACTGCAAAAAAGTTGGCATGTATGGCAATAAGGTGCAACAATCATCTATTGTGGACCTAGTTGATCGGGAAATCGTGCAATTGCTGCAAGAGGATGCCAGCCTGACTGCTCGTGAGCTCGCCGAGCATGTTGGCCTGACTCCGACGCCGTGCTGGCGGCGAGTGCAGAACCTGGAAGCCTCGGGTGTTATCACGAAGCGAGTCGCCCTGGTCGATCCCGCCTCAGTCAATTTGAACGTGACAGCGCTGGTGCAGATTCGTACCAATGATCACAGCGCAGAATGGCTTATGCAGTTCCAAGGAGCGTTGGAACACTTCCCCGAAGTCGTCGAGGCGTATCGAACGAGTGGCGAAATCGACTACATGCTGCGCGTGCTTGTGCCCTCGATCGATGCTTATGACCAGTTCTACAAGCGCCTGATCGATGCCGTCGACCTGTACGACGTGCGAACAATCTTCGTGATGGAACGGATGAAGCAGACGACCGCATTGCCGCTGCATTATCTCGAGACCGAGTAGCCCTCGCCAGCATGGTCTTTGGCTGCAAGGTGGAAGCGACATCGGCTGGGCTTTTGTTGGCCCAAACGATTCCTCGGCAGCGTTAGGTGGCTGGAGGGTCAAACGGTTTCGTCAGGGGCCAGCCCGCGTGGGATGGTCCATGTTCGGCCATGTAATTCAAGCGTTTGATGGCGTCTTCGAGTGCCGGAAGCTCGCCTGCAGCAATCCACCACAGCACCGTGATTGGCCGGTCAGGTACCTGGAACCACTCAGTACGACGGCGCAGGTAGCTGGCATGACCGCTCTTGTACATGAAGTGCTTTAGGGATTCAAGATTGGCCCAGACCGACATATTTGGCGCCCACAGTGTGTCGTCCATCCCGGGAACGTCAACAAAACTCGAAGAGCTGCCCTGGTCATCGGTGAGTCGCCATATGAAGCCAGGGGTGCTCTCGGCGAGAGCGTTGATTGGGTCAAGGGCTGCTGCAAATTCGGCCATCTCATCGGCGTCGAGCGGCGCCCTAAACAGGCCGAGGTTGAGTTGCGCCAGGTGGTAGCTCATCGTGAACCAAGGTAGTTGTGAACCCAGGTAGTTGCCTGCCAGGATGATGGCGTCTTGGCCGCTTGCGAACCAGAGCGGAAACGTAGGAGACCAGAAACCAACCGATCTTTCTTACGGGTACGAACTGGTAGCTCGGTGCGGATTCTTACGCCCGTGGCAATGATTTGATGACGGGTTAGGTCGAGAAGTTCGTCCCCCTCCTCGACCTGCTGTTGCCGACCGCATTGCGCGTGGCGCTTGTGTGCACCGTCGCTCTGGTTCTTGAACGAAGGCTGGTCATACTCGGTGCTTCGTGACAGTGGGACCAATGCGCTGGTGTCTGCCTTTGGCCTGACCAGCTTCCTGTTCGCAGCTGCGATTGATGGCAAGGGCAACATCGCTGCTCCTATGAGCGGGCAGATTCCAGCCAACCAATTTGGTGTGTTGGTTGCCAGCGCCGCGGGAACCATGCCGGGGTAGAGGGCGGCGCCCCATCGATGGGTCACAGACTGCTCGCCGTGGTCGCGGGGTGGCGACAGATTCGTCGAAGCTACGTGCGAAATCCTGCAGGTGCCACCAATGGCACGCGAGGTTATTAGAGCCGTAGAGGGCTTCGAGCCGCTTCCAGCGCGGTCGTGTTCAACACCCTGCTGCCTGTTGCTGATTTGGGATTCTGGAACTCATGAGGCGAGTAGGTATCGCCCAGCGGCACATCTGGCCCGAGAAACTGGCGAGCCAAATGACAACGTCTAGTCGCCGCTGGTTAGGCGGGCAGGACGATGATGGCTTCGTGCTCAATGGTTGCGACGGGTTGATCGTCGGCATAGATCCGCATGTCGACGAGCGCCCGTTCGCCGGCCCGCGAGTCGAACCGATCTAGCAGGTTCGACTCGATCTGGACGCGGGATCCAATCGGTGCCAGACCCTCGTGGTAGATCTTGCTTCGGACGTGTATCCAGGGGCCAGTGACCAGGTTGTCGATAAACACCCGATTGGCCAGGTCGACCCATGTCACGGGGTGAGCGATGTTCTGCTCGGCGTACAACGCCAGGTCGTCGCCACACCGCAAGCCATAGTCAATATGGGCTTCGGTGAGTTGCATTTGGAACGGCTTGAGCGGATCGCCGCTTCGTAGGGCAGGTGCGTCGAGTTGCTTGCACAGCCGCAGCGACGAACGGGCCTGGCCGTCGACAGTTGCAGCGACTACGAGATCATCGCCGTCGTTGCTGATCACACAATCGACAAGGTCGTCATCGAAGACTGGTTGTCGCAGTTGCAGCTCGCCGCCACCACCGCGAAGCCAATCGAGCCCCCACGCTGCCGCCGGCGGGTGGGTCATGTAGGCATAGATTGTTGCGCCAGCGACAAGTGCTCCAGGAAAGCCGGCAGCCAGTGCGCCTTCGTCGGTGTGGATCGGGTTGTCGGCATGGTCGGGCAAGTTGATTGCCCGGGTGGACCATTGCTCGAGTTCATTGTCAATCGTCATGGCCTGACCTTTCTGGCTGTGACCCTACGTCGCCGGGCCGCCGTACCGAAAACTCATTTCGTTACTTCGGTAACGCTGCCGCGAACAAGTCCTGGAACAAGGCCGCAGAAGACCGCGAATCAGTCGGGCGAACGATCCTGGCCATAGTGGTTTTCGAGGCCAAAAGGGTTGGACAATACGAAAGCGTTCAGCGAGGCGAATCTTTGCCGGTGTGCGGCTGAGCGACCGTCTTCGGATCCAGCGATCGAGGATCTGATTCCGGTAGTGCGTTAGGTGAGGATGCCTGGCAGGATGTCAAGCCCCAGCAGATAGAGCACGCCAAGTCCGATGCTCATCACGCTAACAACAACGGCGAGCCCCGCGTAGATAGGGAAGCTTCGTTCGGCGTGCAGCAGCCCGGCACCGGCAAGCGCAGCGATAGCGGCATTCGCAATGATCAAGCCTGCGACCCATGTTGCGAGAAGAAGTAGTCCAAACGAGACACCGACAGCCGCGGTGGACGCCACGAAGATCGCGATCTGCGTTGGGCTCTCGACACCGACGCCGTGCAGCATGCCAATTCCCGCAGCGGTGCCATTGCCGTAACGGGCAGTTGCATCGGTCGGCAGCGCCAATTCATGACGGTGGCTGTGGTTATGTCCATGGCGCAGCCGCTGGCGGGCAGATCGCCAGCCAGTTAAAGCCGGCACAGGTTCTGCCACCGACACACCTGCCTCGCTATGGGCATGGTCGTGGGCGTGACGTGCCGCGTGATCATGCGACGTCGGCGCTAGGTGCTCATGATCGTGCTGATGTTCGACCTCGATCGTGCGCCCGCCGCGACTGGCGCCACGAACCTTGCGCATTCCGGCGAATGTGCCATTGATCATCAACATCCAGCGGCTGCGCAGCCGGAAGTCGCGACCCTTGCGGATGAGCTCGAGAAGGATCCAAGCACCAAGAGCAATCAGCGTGACACCAACAACCTTGCCCATCCATTCGTCGAACCCGTCGGGGATCGCCAGCCCAAAGGCAATGGCAACGGTGCCGAGCACGAATACGACGGCACCGTGGCCCACCGCATAAAGCATCGACAGAACGAAACCGCGGCGCCGGCTCTCCGCGGTTCCACTGAGGTCAGCGATGGCCGCGATGTGGTCCCAGTCAAAGCCATGACGCACGCCGAGCGTGAACGACGTCAGCAGCAGCCCCAAAGACACACCTCCGTCTATCGGAGCATGCCCCAACGACGCAACCTGAATGAGGAATCGTCACCACTCCAACCTGAGGTCCGGCTGTGTTGGGACCAGTGGAGTGCCGACAGGAGGGCGTTGTTGCGGCCCCAATTCGGTGCGCTTGCCATGGGCAAGATGCAGAGGTGTTGCTGCGCCTGGAGTTATTCGAGGGCAGCGTGACGAGTGCTCGGGACCGAGGGAATCAGGCGGCGGCTAGGGATCTGACATCCGCGGGACGCTAGGTTTCGACGATGGATTGGACGTCGACTGACTTTGTGCTGACTTGTGACACGAGTGGTGCCGAACACGCCGTTTCGGTAACTACACCGTTCCGTTACGAATCGATGGATGCAGCTCCGCTGATCTTGTGCCTCGATGGAGCATGGACGGCGGGCACGGTGCGCGATGCCACCCGGATCATGTCGATGAGCGGCGAGTCGCCCGAGGCAATTGTGGCTGGGCTGTCCTTCGCTGACGACTCGATGGGCGACTATCTGCGCAGCCGTGCGCGTTGGTTCTGCCCGACCGAATGGGTGCCACCGGAGGAGACCGGGGTCAAGGGTATTCAGGCCGAAGACACGGGCCAGGCGCTGACCTATCTGGCCTTCATTCGCGACCAGGTGCTACCGCGGCTGCGCCATGATTGGCGGGTCTCAGAGACATGGCTGGTTGGCCATAGCTTCAGCGGACTGTTCGGCCTTCGGGTGTTGTTTAGCGAACCTGAACTGTTCGACAAGTACTTGCTCGCCAGTCCATCAATTTGGTGGGACGACCGAACAATGCTCGGTATCGAAGCTGAGTTTGCGGCCGCGCATGATGATCTCGCCGCAAAGGTGTTCCTGACGGCGGGCCGAGACGAGGACATGCTCGAAGGGTTCAACATGTGCCGAAACATGATCGAGATGGCGACCCAACTCGAGAACCGCAACTATCCGAACCTCGACATCGGGCACACAATCCTGCCTAGCGAGTCACACAGCTCCACGATCGGTGCTGCCATCAGCCGTGGCCTCCGTCACTTGCACTAGCAGGCAGTTCAACCTGTACAGCAACTGTGTCAGACACAGACGATCTGTAGCGCGGTAATTGGTGCCCGAGCAATGTTGTTCGAAAGCCGCTCCGCCTTGACGTGAGCCGCCTCGAATCCGCTCTGCGTGTGGGACTATGGTCAGCGGATGGTTGAGATCAGCGAAGGCACAGCTCGAAACGGCGACATCGAGTTGCCATGGATACGAACTGGCATCGACAGCGGTGAGCCGTTGCTGCTGGTGAATGGACTGAGTAGCCCCCGGGTGTCCTACGAAGATGGATTGGTTGCCGAGTTCAACGATCGCGGGTTCGATGTTGTTCGCTTCGACAACCGCGATGCCGGACGAGCAACTTCGACCAACGGTGGCTACCTGCTTGCTGATCAGGCCAACGACGCAATCGCGGTCATCGACGCCCTTGGGTGGAACACCGCTCATGTGTTCGGCATGTCCATGGGCGGCATGATCGTGCAACAACTGGGCATCGATCACGCCGACAGACTGCGTTCGATCACCTCGCTTATGTCGAGCACGGGTAACCCCAAGTTCGGCCGTGCGACGAAGGAAGCGCAGGCGGCTTTGCTCACACCGTCGCCCACCGAGCGCGAAGCATGGCTTGACCAACGGGTTGCCACCGAACACATCTGGGCCTCGCCCGATCACTGGACTGAAGCGGGAAGCCGGGCCAAGGGCGAGCTCATGTTTGATTACGGAGTGCAGCCTCGACGCACCGTGCATCAGTACAACGCCATTGTGAAGTCACCGCGGCGAGAAGATGCGCTGCGTGATGTTCAGGTGCCAACGCTGGTGATGCATGGCACTGCGGACACGTTGATCACCCCGGCTGGCGGCGAGCGCACCGCCGAGATCATGCCGAACGCAAGCTTTGTCTCCCTCGCTGGCATGGGCCACGACTTACCCGAGTTCTACTGGCCGATCATTGCCGGTCATGTCGCCGACCTCGCCGGGAAACTCAACTAGCGGCGAACCGACAGCCGGGCTAAAGGTGATGAAGCTCGTGCCGGGACCACCGTCCTGAAAATTGCAAACACGCGCCAGCGACGTCAGCGAAAGCTGCGTTGAGGATCTATGACCCTGGAGGTTGAATTGTCGCGCCAGCGGGGTCAGAGAAAACTGGTGGGGGTGGGTTTT
>MEHZ011513999.1_pt1 | contig 10399 bp, 7 predicted proteins | sample 897221 | NCBI WGS metagenome assembly MEHZ01 (sample SAMN05514161, study PRJNA337945) | marine metagenome | isolation source: marine surface water | place: Arctic Ocean | collected 2007-12-13 | reverse complement strand
ACTTCGTCATCGAAGTGCACGGCCCGAGGAAGGGGGTAAATGTCGTCCTCTCTTTCGAGCACAACGACGTCGAGTCCGCTCATTGCTAAGAGGTTTGCCAGGGTCGCGCCAGTTGGCCCGTAGCCGACGATCGCCACGTCATAGGCGTCTGGGTGATTGTTGCGGTCGCTCACAGTGGCGACCGGCGATTGGACCGCGCCGCGCCTCCGTACAGCCATGGGCAATCGATCAAGGCTGGGGCGCGCCGCCCGCGCTCTGCCGCGTCGAGCCGCATATCGCGCATTCGGGCACGCGGCTCCTCGGGCAGGTACAGACGCTCGTGGCCCCACAGGCTGGGGCCGTCGGTCGTCTCGTGTGCCTCCCACGTATCGCGGTCGATCAGCACGCCGCCCCAGCCGCTCTCAACGAAGAAGCCCGATGGCGAATTGGAGTAGTACGAGGTCATGTAGTCGTTCGCGTGGCGACCCAAGGTATAGGCGACGCGGTCGGGTTCGAGCTGCGCAAGATCGAACCCTTGGCCAACGTCGTCAAGATGCTGGAATTCGACCATGAAGTGATGAAGTCCTTGCTCACCTGACCCGATGAGCGCAAAGCTGTGGTGGCGGTTGTTGACGTGCAAGAAGTAGAGCGGATACGGCGTCAGGCCGTAGTCGGTGAGTCCAAAGTCGAGCACGTCGCGATAGAAGCTCAATTGTGCGCCGATGTTCGAGGTGTGCAACACCGCGTGTCCCATGCCGAGCGGGCCGGTCTCAAAGCCCGAAATAGGGCGGCCAGGCCGGAACGAATCGCTGGTCACTTCCGGTCGCCAGACGATCTCCACCCGGTTCCCACCAGGGTCTTCGGTGACGATTAGATCGGTCACAAAGCGGCGGGCGGCAAGTGATGCCGAACCGATCTCGACGCGATGGCCCGCTTGTTCGAGCCGCGCTGCGTACTGGTCGAGGTCACCGCGTTCGGCGACTTCCCATCCCAGGAAAGCCAAAGAGTTGCCCGGTTCATCGGAGACGACCAGGCGTTGCCGTCGATCGTCCATCCGGAACGTCAGCTGACGTTTTGTTTGGTCGACAACTTGCATGCCGAGCAGCTTCTCTGCGAAACCGCCCCATGCTTCCAGCTGTTCTGACCGAATGCCGATATATCCGAGCGCAACGATCGTCATCTGTGTTCAGGCCCTTCTTACCCCGTGACAAGCCGCAGAGAATGGCCGTCGTTCGAGGCTAGCTATGGTCGCAGGCGGGCGCCAGTCCGACGTTCACCCGCTGTTTGCCTGGTGAACTCCATGGCGTTATTGTCTGCTCATGCTCGTGACCCAGGACATGGTTGACCAATTCTGGGCCGACGGCGCGATCGTTGTCCGGGGTGCCCTAGGAGAAGAATGGCTTAACCGTCTCTCTGCGGCCATCGAGCGAGAACTGCAAAACCCGGGCCCGTTCGATCACTCCTATGACGTAGAGGGCGGGCGTTTCCACGGGAATGTTCGCATGTGGCAGAACGACCCTGACTTCGCTGCATTCTGCCTTGAGTCGCCGGCCATCGACATCGCCCGATCCGTGCTGCGTGCCAGCCGACTGAACCTGCTCTATGACCAGTTGTTCGTGAAGGAAGCTGGCGCGAATCATCGCACCCGGTGGCATAACGATCAGCCGTACTGGCCGGTGAGTGGTGCCGATGTTGCCTCGATATGGGTAGGGCTCGATCGGACGAACGAAGAGAATGGCCGGCTCGAATTTGTCCGCGGTTCGCACACCTGGGATCGCTGGTTTCAGCCCGAGTCCTTCGGCCCGAACCAGGCCAATAACTACGCTCGCAATCCGGATTATGAGCAGATGATCGACATTGAAGCCGATCGTGATTCTTACGACATCGTTTCGTGGGATATCGAACCGGGCGATGTCTACGTCTTTAGCGCCATGACATTGCATGGCGCCGCAGGTAACTCGACGGTGGACCGACGGCGCAGGGGCTACACAGTCCGGTACTGCGGCGACGATGTGCGATATGACCCGCGGATCGGCACCAGCCTGCCGATCGGTGTCGAAGGTCTGAATCGCGGCGATTTGCTCGACTCCGATCAATGCCCGCTGGTGTACCCGTCTGCTTGACTATCAGCGCCACGAGCTGCGCTCTAGACGTCAGACCTCTGCCGCATAAGCCACTGAGAACTGTTCGTAGATCACCGGCATTTTGAGGTCCGGTTCTTTGCAGACGCGCTCACATTCCCTGCTGAAGTACGCCCAATGCACTTCTCGCCAATGGCGAAGGGTCTTGTCGCATTCGCCCTCAGCCGCAGCAAAGCGTTCAGTGACCTCATCACATGGCACGATGCCCACGCGCGATGTCTCAATCACGCACGGTGGTTCACCATCCCAGCTGGTGACGACGCTGAAGACGCCCGGCGAGGGAAGCTGTTTGTCCGTTGTCTCGCTTGACCAGAGCAAACCAGCCGTGGCCCCCTTGGTCCCGTTCAGCACCAGTTTGGCCAGCGCATTTGCATCGGCTGCGTTGTCATCGAAATGGAACGCCTCGTAGAAACGGCCTGACGCGTCAATTCCTAATGCGGCCTGGAACTCTTGCCAAAATGGCCGAACAGACGAAGGGGTCTGCCCCAGGCGACACTCGAGAAGTTCCTTGGCCTGGACCCTGATACGGCAGCCGAAGTGATTAGCTGCGGACCCATCGCCGACGGAGCGCTCGCCGAATACATGCTCGACGCCAACATCATCGGCATGCTGTTCGGCCAACAAGGCCAGCCCCCCCCCTTTGGATGAGCCGCCAGATCCGCCTGGCAACCATGGCCCAACAACGAGCACTCGTCATCGGAGACAAACAATGCGTGCTCTGCGGCGCAGACCACACCCGCTGCAAAGCCCACCACGACCACCCAAACCAACCCACGGACAAGCACCCCAACGCACATCGAACCGCGCACCTAGAACCGCGGACTCGAGACGGGCCCCTGAGCCAGCCTGAGCGAGCAAGGCCATATAGCTGTGACCGGCAGCCGGCCCGGCCCGCTATGACCCGGTTAGCGCTTCGCTACATGGCGGCTTTTTGTGCCGCCTCGGCGATGCATCACGGCGTATCCGGTCATCTGTGGCCTTGTCGCGCAGTTGCGCGTGCTGTAACTCGCATCTGCCACACAGACCTGAACCCGCAAGGACGTATGGCTGTTGATCACCGGTGACCTGTTCTCGACACTCGCTATCTGGTGCTACCCCACAAGTGGTTCTACTACTGCAGCCCCGGCTCTTCACACCCTCAGATCGCAGCGATCGACACCTTTGCTTGGGAACGAGCAGTTCAGGTACCCCAAGATTGCCGCCATGAGATCACGCGTGGCGATTCGCCTTTGCCAGCGTCCAACTAAGTTGTCGTTATGACGCCGAATATTCTGTTCATTCAGGTCGACCAGCAGGCGGCCTCGTTCCTGGGCGCGTACGGAAATCCAGTCGCTCAAACCCCATATATTGACGACCTAGCGTCTCGCTCGGTGGTGTTCGATTCCGCCTATACGAACTTTGCGCTGTGCGCGCCCTCTCGCTTCTCGATGTTGTCAGGGCAGCTAGCTTCTGAAATTGGTGCGTACGACAATGGCGCTGAGTTCCCGAGTGCCATTCCGACCTACGCTCACTATCTGAACGCGTCCGGCTACCACACCTCGCTCACGGGCAAGATGCACTTTGTGGGTGCAGACCAGATGCATGGGTTCGACGAGCGGTTGACGATAGACATCTATCCCGCGAGCTTCCAGTGGACTGGTGATTGGAACGAAGTGATCCAACAGCACAGCAATGACGCTCGTTCGTTCACTCTTGCCGGCCCCGTCACCCGGAACGTACAGATGGATTACGACGAAGAAGTGCTGCACAGGGCACGCAGGAAGTTATTCGACCTGGCACGAGGCATCGACATCGAGCAAGACCAGCCGTGGCATATGACGGTCTCGTTCACGCACCCTCATGACCCGTATCAGTGCAGCCATGAGCACTGGAACCGGTATGACCATGACGAGATTGATATGCCAGTCGTCGGGCTGCTCGATGACCCTGATCCCTATAGCGTGCGGCTGCGCCGAGAATACGGTCTGGAGAATATCGAGATCACCGATGAACAGATCCGCACTGCCCGCCACGGCTACTACGGCTCAGTCAGTTATGTCGACGATCTCGTTGGCGGCGTTCTCGAAACGCTGAGGGTCACTGGACTAGAGGAAAACACTGTTGTCGTATTCTCGACCGATCATGGCGACATGATGGGCGAGCGAGGTCTTTGGTACAAGCGAACGTTCTTCGAGGGGTCGTCACGAATCCCGCTGATGGTCTCTTGGCCAAAGCGGTTCGATCCAAGTCGGGTGCAGGCCAACACATCGTTGGTGGACCTGTTGCCGACGTTCCTCGAACTTGCAGGCTCCAAGGTTGAGCCGGTCGATGAGATGGCAGGCGCATCGCTGGTGCCCTTGTGCGACGATTCCTCGACAGCAAGCGCTGACCTCGTCTTCGGCGAGAGCTTGTCCGAAGGGGCAACAGCGCCCATCCTCATGGTCAAACAGGGCTCGATGAAATACGTCTGGAGCGGTTGTGACCCGGCGCAACTGTTCGACCTCTCGACGGATCCGAACGAACTCGACAATGTGGCCGCCGCTCCAGCACATGCGGCCACCCTCACCGGACTCGACGCGGTAGTGCACGACCGTTGGGATGTTCATGAACTGACTGCCAACGTGCTCGAGAGCCAACGTCGGCGAGCATTCCTGCGATCGCTATACACCGGGGGCAAGGCCCCCGAGTGGCGAACACCGCCGCCCGATCAAGCGACAAAGCGGGTCTTGGCCGAGGGCGCTACCTACAACGACTGGGCATACGACTCGGTGCTTCCCTGAGCGGCCCAACGCTATGTGACAGCGCGAGCTGGCTGTGCTTGCGAGGCCCAGGAGCACAGGTCGGTGACCACGTTCGTGGTGGGCCTTGCGCCTGGGCCAGCAGTAGCAGCGAGCCCAAACACCTCGGTGTACCCAACTGTGCGGCGGTCTCGGAACTGCGATTAGGTTCAGGTAATGAGCGATAGCGAGACCACGAGCCCATTCAGCGTGCTGATCGAGTACCAAGTTCGCACCGACAACAACAGCGTTGGCGAGTGGCTTGACGTATGGAATGACCGTGGCGAAGACGCCCGTGTTGGCGAGCCCGAAACCGATGCTTATGTCGCAGCGGTCAACCTCGCTGACGAGTCAAACGTCCTTGTGTTCGAGCGTTACGCGAACGGCCAATCGAGCCTCGACGCCCATATTGACCGGCCCGCCCACGGCGAGTTGATGGACGCAATGGGCTCGCGTCAGATGACCAAGCGGCGGGTTATGACCACCAAGTTCTCAGACATTGGAGACTACGGATGGTGGGCACGGCCGGGCACAGCCGATCCCGCCAGCCCCGGCGTGGCACTGATTGCGCTCGGCTTCCGGTTTGGGTCTGACTCGGACTTGGCGACCTATCTAGAAGCTTCTCGCGAGCACGCCGCGTACTGCTGGGACGCCGAACCCGACACGCTCGTCTACAGCGCTGGGCTAGCTATGGCCGACGCTGACCGCGAGATCGACCTGCACACCGGCGATGTCGTGTTCGTGATGGCGTGCACAGACTTGGCGGCAGTCGACAAGCATGCGAACGATCCGCGGCACGTGGCATTGATGGCCGAACTTAAAGCGAGCATTCAGATGGAGCGCACCTTCATTCGCTCGTACAAGACCACCGGCAATGGCTTCCTTTGGCGCTGCTAGCCAGCGCGAACCTAAGGTGGAAAACAGCGCGGTATACGCACAAGGGGACTCTCATGCATGATCTGGTGATTCGTAATGGCAACGTCGTCGATGGCACCGGGGCTCCGGCCCGTGTCGCCGACATCGCCATCGACAAGGACGAGAACGGCGTTGGGATCGTCACCTCTATAGGTACCAATGTCGGACCAGGGTCCGAAGAAATTGACGCGTCTGGTCTGCTGGTCGCGCCCGGTTGGGTTGATGTCCACACCCACTACGACGGTCAAGCAACGTGGGACCCCGAACTGTCGCCGTCGTCGTGGCACGGCGTCACCACGACGGTGTTTGGCAACTGCGGTGTGGGCTTTGCACCCGCTCGACCCGACAAGCACGACTGGCTCATCCAGCTGATGGAGGGTGTCGAGGACATCCCCGGCGCAGCGCTGGCCGATGGCATCGACTGGCAATGGGAGACCTTCCCCGAGTACCTCGACGCACTCGATCAGATGCCCCGGGTCATGGACATAGCGACCCATGTTCCCCACGGTTCGGTTCGGGCCTACGTGATGGGTGATCGCGGTGCAAGGAACGAAGAAGCCACCGCCGACGACGTGGCAAAGATGGCCGAGATCGTGAAGGAAGGGATCAGGGCTGGAGCGCTCGGCTTTAGTTCTTCCAGGACGAAGCTTCACCGTGCACTCGACGGCGAGCCGGTCCCTGGCACCTTTGCCGGCGCCGCAGAGATGGTCGCACTAGGAAAAGCGGTCGCTGACGGGGGCGGCGGTGTGGTCGAAGTCGCGAGCGATATCGGCCTTGGTGGACTCGAAGGAGACTTCGCAGGCGACATTGATTGGATGCGCGAACTGGCCACCGATCACGGCCTGACAGTTACCTATGCGCTCACACAATCTGATCGAGACCCCGACCAGTGGCGCGAGTTGTTGGATCTCTCCTCGGCCCCGGTAGCTGGCGACGGCAAGGTCGTTGCCCAGGTCGCCGGGCGACCCGCAGGGTTGCTCTTTGGATTCGAGACTTCGCTTCACCCGTTCAAGATGCACCCGACGTATCTCGGTTTGGCCGACCTTCCTTTGGCCAAGCGAGTCATCGAGCTGCGCAAGCCCGAGATCAAGGCCGCAATCTTGGCCGAACAGACCAGCTTCACTGGTCGGTTCAACCACGACGTAGTCCATGGCTTTCACAAGATGTACCCGCTGGGCGCCGAGCCGAACTACGAGCCATCACCGAACGACTGTGTTCAGGCACAAGCCACAGCAGCCGACCGCGATCCATACGAGTACGCCTATGACGTAATGCTCGAGAACAACGGCAAGGGTCTGATCTTCTTCCCGCTTACCGACTTTGCCGAGCATTCACTAAACCCGACGTACGAGCGCCTGCAGCACCACGGCGCGTTTCTGAGCCTCAGCGATGGTGGCGCTCACTGCCGTCTGATCTGTGATGCGTCGACGCCGACCTTCCTGCTCACGCACTGGACTCGAGACCGCACCAACGGGCCAAAACTAAGCATCGAAGAAGCGGTCAAGCTGCAAACCCACGACACCGCCGAGCTGTACGGGCTCGGCGATCGGGGCACGCTCGAAGTAGGCAAGCGCGGCGACGTCAACATCATCGACTACGACGGGCTGCGTCTGTCACCGCCCGAGATGGTGCACGACTTACCGGCAGACGCACCTCGACTACTGCAAAAAGCCGACGGCTACCGCTACACGATCGTGTCTGGCGAAGTCACCTGGCTCGACGGCGAACCAACCGGAGCCCGACCCGGCGTTCTGGTCCGAGGTCGCCGCTAGCCGCACCTGCGGACCGGACAGCGTCGACTTTGCATCGAGACCCAGGAGCTAGCGGCCACAAGTGCGCCCATAGCGATCTGTGACAGCGGGCGAGATTGCCTGACTCGGCGGTGAATCGGCCGAAACGCGACCCGGATTTTGGGTCCGAAATCACGGCCATCCCGAGCGGCAGAGCCAACTAAAGCCTTGTCTGCTAGAGCAACGTCGAGCCTGGGTCGAGACCGAACAGTATGGGGCCTCGCATTTCGGCTGTGCTGTCGAAGTCGGCGATGGCGTGGGACAGGCGGTGTTCACGTCGCGATAGCGACCTTGGAGTCGGCTGTCGTTGTAGATGGCGTTCGCTGCTGACATCGCAAAGGACCGTTCCGTTGCACGGCGGCTGAGTTCGACTGCATAGGAAGCGTTCCACTTCAGCTCGGCGCGGGTCTCGGTGTTCATCGGCTCGCCGGTTACTCCAACCTGGTCGCAACGCTCAGCGGCCGCCTGGACCAGCAGCCGCGCAGTTTTGAGCTCGACAGCAGCTTCGGCGACACGCATCTGTGACCCGACACTCTTCGCCTTCGACGAACGGGTGTACACCTCTCGGCGAACCGCAGTGCGCTCGATGTGCAGCAAGAGTGCGGGATCGGCGATACCGATGACGGCGGCAGCCAATTGCACCGACAGCCAGATCAGCAACGGCACGCGATTGACCTGAGTGCTGTGTGTGTCTCACCATATTCGCTAAGACCGTTGAAGAGAGCGCCACTCGGCATCGCCCGATGTGATGGCACGAACACGCCATCAGCAACAACATTTTTGACCCGCTGCCTCGCAGAACCAATGTGTGCCAGGTGTCATCGACTTCGATGTCAGACTTTGCGACGATGAGACGCAACCCAGGGAAGTCATTTTCGCGTAGCTCGTCGGCAATGGCGCCAATCAGCAGCCAATCCCCATGATCGACCCCACTAGCGAACTGCCACCGGCCGATCAACTCCCATCCTCCTGGTTCTCTGACTGCCCGGCACTGCGCCGCCAGAGTCCCGGCAACGTCGACCAATGAATCGACCTGGGCCCGCAGGCCGGCTTCGGAACCTCCCCAAGTCGTCGGCTTGAGAAGACGCCGCAACCTGGCGCATCGCCTCGACAGATCCAGGGGCGACCATTCTCACCTCTTCTGAAACTTCGGGATTGCGCCGAAGGCACCCAGAAGCTGACTTGTCGCTGCTGGAGCCACAGAGCCATAGCTATTCGAACCGACGTGCCAGCGACCTAGCTGGCTCCCTGGACACCCACTGTTCTCACTCGGCCGGGCGAGCCATTAGAAGAAATGCCGACTGACGATTTATGGTCGGTTCACTAAGTCGACACGCTCACATTGGGGGATTTTGTTCGTGGACATAGACGTCGAGAACTTTCGTAACCGCCGCAACGATCAACGCTGGAACCGGGTTTCGGTAGGTGATGTCATCGAGCGCATTACCTGGAGCACGCCCAACAAAGAGTGTCTGGTCGCTACGCCGGAAGCGACCGTGAACCCGGCACATGCCCGAGTCACATACGCACAGGCCAACGATCTCATCAACCGCGTCGCTAACGGACTGCTCGCCAGAGGAATTCCTCAGGCAGCACGCGTCGCTATGTTGGTCGAAAACTCGGTCGAGGCATGGCTCTCGAAGATCGCAATCGCCAAAGCTGGCATGGTCGCTGCACCGGTCAACATCATGATGGCCCCTGAGGTAATCGACGACTGCCTGACACGTGTCGGTGCCGAGTTCGTGATCGCCGACGCCGCTCAATGGGAACAGCACGGCGATGGTCTGATCGCCAGCGGGATCACGCCAATCATGATGATCGGAGGTCCTGGTGATGCTGACACGCCCTCGTTCGATGCCTTCATCGCCGATCAGAGCGCTGAGGAGCCCGAGATCACCATCCATGGCGATGACATCTGGGAGGTGTTGTTCACATCGGGCACAACCGCCAAGCCCAAGGCGGTCATGATCTCGCACACCTACACCTATATGTGTGCAATGAGCCAAATCATGTCGATGACCCGCGGCCTGGAACACGAACGAGATTTGATACACGCAACCTTTACGCCGATGACGTTCCACATCGGTGACCATCTCATGGTGTTTGGCCCGCTAATGGCAGGCGGAACCGTCATCATGGGCAGCAAACCCGACGGCAAAGAGATGGCGCAAGCCTGCACCGACGAGAATGTCACCTGCCTTTTTGGTGGCTCACCACAATTCATCGAGGGCCTCATCCGCGAGTGCCACGAGAACCCAGGCGCCTACGACCTGTCTGCAATTACTTCCATGTTCTACGCATGGGCGCCGCTGGCCCCGAAGTCATTCGAGGCGTTCGAAGCGTTGACACGCCCCGACCTCGTGTGCTGGGAACTCATCGGCCAGACCGAGTGCTTGGCCCCTCATCAATTCTTCCTGAACCGGCACCGCGAATTATTCGAGGCAACAGCGCCAGCCCAGAACTATGTAGGCGTGCCAGCACCCCTGCTCGGGTCCACCGTCATAGATGCCGACGGCAATGATCTGCGCGGCCAACCTGGTGTCCACGGAGAAGCCGTGTACCGATCTCCCGCCATGTTCTCGGGATACTACGGCGACCCCGAAGCAACGAAAGAGGCACTCAAGGACAACTGGTTCCACTCAGGCGACACCTTCGCCTATGACGACCAAGACCAGCGAATCATGGTCGACCGCTACAAGGACATGGTCAAGTCCGGCGGCGAGAACGTGTCATCGATCAGAGTCGAAGCTGTGCTGCAGCAGCATTCATCCATTAAGCGAGCTGCAGTCATTGGTATTCCCGACGACACCTGGGGCGA
>MEHZ011424343.1_pt1 | contig 10417 bp, 9 predicted proteins | sample 897221 | NCBI WGS metagenome assembly MEHZ01 (sample SAMN05514161, study PRJNA337945) | marine metagenome | isolation source: marine surface water | place: Arctic Ocean | collected 2007-12-13 | reverse complement strand
AAAGTTATTCAGGCTCTTCAAAATTTAAAATTTAAAGTTTTCGCTTCTGGTGACTCATATAATGATATACAAATGTTACAAGAAGCAGATTTTGGAGTTTTCTTTCAAGCGCCTTCTCATATAAGAGAAGAATTCTTAGAAATACCTGGAGTTGAGAGTCATGAAGAATTAAAAGAAGTTCTCATTAAACAATCAAGCTTCGTACAAATAAAATAATTAAAATGGTTCAATCAATTAGTGCAGGTAAAAAACTTAGAGAAGCAATCGCTACTAATTCCCCCTTGCAGATTGTTGGGACTATAAATGCTTATACAGCGTTGCTTGCTGAAAAATCAGGGCATAAAGCTATTTATTTATCTGGCGGCGGCGTTGCTGCTTCTAGTTTAGGAGTGCCTGATTTAGGTATTACCTCTTTGCAAGATGTCTTGGTTGATGTTGAAAGAATAACGAATTCAACTGATTTACCTCTACTTGTAGACATTGATACAGGGTGGGGAGGAGCTTTCAATATCTCTAGAGCGGTTAAATCTTTAATAAATTCTGGAGCAGGTGGACTACATATTGAAGACCAAGTTGCCCAAAAACGGTGCGGGCATCGACCAAATAAAGAAATTGTTTCGAAACAAGAGATGGTAGATAGAGTCAAGGCAGCCGTCGATGCTAAAACTGATGATGATTTTGTTGTAATGGCTAGAACTGATGCTTTAGCAAATGAAGGAATAGATTTGGCTATTGAAAGGTCATTGGCTTATCAAGAAGCCGGAGCAGATGCTCTTTTTCCGGAAGCACTTACAACTTTAGAAGAGTACAAAATGTTTAGTAAAGAAATAGACATACCCATTCTTGCAAACATCACAGAATTCGGGAAGACCCCACTTTTTAATTGCGAAGAACTTAAAGATTCTGGTGTATCAATGGTTTTGTACCCTTTATCAGCTTTTAGAGCTATGAGTAAGGCTGCAGAAAGTGTTTATGAAGAGATTAATCAATCAGGTTCTCAGGAAAATGTATTAAATAAGATGCAAACCAGGGATGAACTTTACGAAGTACTCGATTATCATTCCTTCGAAAAAAAATTGGATGACTTATTTAAAGAATAATAAATAGAGGTAATTTTATGGGTGAAAAAAAATTAGAAGGTGCTGGCTTAAGGGGACAAGTCGCAGGAAATACATCTTTATCAACAGTAGGCAAGACAGGGAAAGGTCTTACTTATAGAGGGTATGCAATAGAAAAACTTGCTGAGAAAGCTACCTTCGAAGAAGTTGCATATATGCTTCTTTACGGGCATCTTCCAAATCAAGCGGAGTACAATGATTACTCTCAAAAATTAAAATCTTTTAGATCGCTGCCCGAGGCATTAAAGGAAGTTTTGGAAAGGATACCTAAAAATACTCATCCAATGGATGTCATGAGGACGGGGTGTTCAATGCTAGGAAATTTAGAACCAGAAGGAGATTTTGAAAACCAAAATAATACTGCTGACAGAATACTTGCATCAATGTCTTCAATCATCACTTACTGGTATAGATTTACCCATGAAGGCGTTAGAGTAGATACGGCTACAGACCACGACACCATAGGCGGACAATTCCTATCTTTACTAACCGGTAAAGAGCCCTCTGAAGAGCATGCTAGAGCTTTAGATGTTTCTTTAATTTTATATGCTGAGCATGGTTTTAATGCATCAACTTTTACTGCTAGAACCTGTGCATCCACTCTTTCTGATATGCATTCATGCGTTACTGGAGCTATAGGAACATTAAGAGGCCCTCTTCATGGCGGTGCCAATGAAGCGGCCATGGAAATGATTGAAAAGTATTCTAGCCGCGAAGAAGCAAAAGCAGGCGTTCTGGATTTGCTTGCTAAAAAAGAAAAAATTATGGGATTTGGTCATGCCGTTTACAGCAAAGAAGATCCAAGAAATGCCATCATAAAAATATGGTCGGAGAAGCTTGCTTCTTCTAATGGTAATGCCACTCTTTATGAAGTGTCTGATGAAGTTGAAAGAGTTATGGATGAAGAAAAAGGTATGTTTGCTAACACAGATTTTTTTATGGCCTCCGCTTATCATTATCTAGGTATTCCAACAGCCATATTCACCCCTTTATTCGTTATAGGAAGAACTTCAGGCTGGGCTGCCAATATCATTGAACAGAGATCGGATAATAGAATTATTCGTCCTAGTGAAGAATACATCGGTCCAGATAATTCTGTTTGGGTAGACATGTCAGATCGTTAATCATAAATTTAAGGAAAATATCATGAGTGGAAACGTTGAAGAAAATGTTCGTCCAAACCCGGATGAAGTTTTAGTTAAAATTGCAGATTATGTTTTAGATAAAAATATTGAAAGTAGCGATGCATACAATACTGCTCGATACTGCCTAATGGACACATTAGGGTGCGGACTGCTAGCGCTGACTTTCCCAGATTGTAAAAACTTATTAGGTCCCTATGTAGAGGGAACAACGGTACCAGGCGGAGTGCGCGTACCCGGAACAAAGCACGTTTTGGATCCGGTTAAAGGCGCTTGGGATATAGGTGCCATTATAAGATGGCTTGATTTTAATGACACTTGGTTGGCGGCCGAATGGGGTCATCCGTCAGACAATCTTGGAGGAATTTTAGCTGCCGCAGATTTCTTGTCTCAAAAGAATATAGCTGAAGGAAAAGATCCTCTTACTGTCAGGGATGTTCTTACAGGAATGATAAAGGCACATGAGATTCAAGGTATCCTTGCTCTAGAAAATAGCTTCAATAGAGTAGGTCTTGATCATGTTGTTTTGGTTAAAGTTGCTTCAACTGCAGTCATTTCGTCCATGCTGGGTCTTAATAAAGAACAAACAATTGATGCATTGTCCCAAGCTTGGGTTGACGGACAGAGCTTACGAACCTACAGACACGCGCCGAATGCTGGACCTAGAAAATCATGGGCTGCTGGTGATGCCACTAGTCGAGCTCTCCAACTAGTTCTAATTACTCAAAAAGGTCAAATGGGATATCCGAGTGTCCTTACTGCACCTACTTGGGGTTTCTATGATGTTCAGTTCAAAGGGCAAGAATTTAGTTTACCCAGAGAATTTAATTCGTACGTCATGGAAAATATTCTATTCAAGATTTCTTTTCCGGCCGAGTTCCATGCACAGACTGCAGTGGAAGCAGCGGTAACTCTTCATCAAGAAATTAAAGACAGGCTAGATGATATAGAAAAAGTAGTAATTACTACTCATGAATCTGCCATCAGAATAATTAGCAAGCAAGGTAAACTGAATAATCCTGCTGATAGAGATCATTGCATTCAATACATGACAGCAATTGGTCTGCTAAAAGGAGACCTTGTTGCAGAAGACTATGAAGATGATGTGGCATCAGATCCAAGAATAGATGCCTTAAGAGATAAAATGGTTATCGAAGAAGATGAAAGATACAGCAAAGAGTATTTAGAATCTGACAAAAGATCCATAGCTAACGCTATTGTTATTCATTTTAAAGATGGTTCTAGTTCACAAAGAGTGGAAGTTGAATACCCAATTGGCCATAAAAGAAGAAGGGAGCAAGGCATCCCTTTGTTGGTCAAGAAGTTTGAAAAAAATCTCAAAACTCAATTCTCTGAAGATAGGTCCAGGTTAATTTTAGAGCTGTGCGGAGATCAGACGCAGCTTGAATCTACATCTGTCACTGACTTTATGGAACTATTCATTGCTGAATAAAATTAAAAGGAAATGAGCAACTTCATAGAAGATTCTTTAGAAAAGTCAATATTTGCCAGCCGATGGTTCTTGGCACCTATTTACATAGTTTTATCCATTTCTTTGTTTTTTATTACAATCAAAGTAGTGCAGGAATTCTTTCATTTTGTCCCTCTGATTCTAACTGTAGATTTAAAAGGAATGATGCTTTTTGTTCTGCACATAGTAGATCTGGCTCTTGTTGGAAACTTAGTCCTAATGATTATTTTTGCTGGGTATGAAAACTTTGTGTCAAAAATTTCAATAGCAGATGATAGTGAAGATAAGCCCAGTTGGATGGGAAAGGTTGATTTTAGTGAACTGAAGTTAAAGCTGATAGCTTCTATTGTTGCTATTTCAGGGATTAATCTTTTAGAAGCTTTTATGGATATTTCTGCTATAACGGACCGTGAATTTCAGTGGATGATAATTATTCATGTGGTGTTTATTTTTTCAGGAGTTCTTTTGGCGATGATGGATTTTATCGCTTCAAAATCTAATTCCCATTAAGATACTTTTCTAATCTTTAAAGCTCTTAAAGATCAAAATTTATGAAACATTATGATGTTGTTGTCCTTGGTGCAGGAGCAGCAGGTCTCATGGCTGCTATAACAGCGGCCTCTAGAAATAGAAGTGTCCTTGTTTTAGAAAAATCTAATAAAGTAGGAAAGAAAATCCTTATGTCTGGTGGCGGACGCTGTAATTTCACGAACACAGAGTTAGAATTTGATAATTTCATATCAAACAATTCACATTTTTGTAAGTCTGCTCTCTCGCAGTACACGGCGACAGATTTCATTGCTCTTGTTAAGAAACATCAGATTGAATACGAAGAACGTAAACACAATCAATTGTTTTGTGTTCATTCTGCTAAGGACATAGTCAATATGCTTCTAAAGGAATGCGAGTCCGCAAAAGTTAAAATAAATAAAAATATTGAAGTAAGTGTGGTGGAAGATTCTACAAGTTCAACAAAATCTAAAAATAGATATCGTATTTTAGGTCATGAAAAAAATGAGAAAAAGGAAGAAACTTTTGAAATAGAGTGCGACTCTTTAATTGTTGCAACTGGAGCCCTGTCTGTTCCAACACTTGGTGGGAGTGATTTTGGATACAAGCTAGCCGAGCAATACAAATTGCCTTTAGTAAAACTGAGGGCTGGTCTAGTACCCTTTATGTTTAGCGATTCTCTAAAATCCTTTTGTGAATCACTTTCTGGTATATCAACTGAAGCAGAAGTGAGTTGCCAAAATAAGTCTTTTAGGGAAAGTATATTGTTTACTCATAGGGGGTTGAGTGGTCCCGCAATATTGCAGATATCAAATTATTGGAATCCTGGTCAAGAGGTTATTATTGATTTGCTTCCGGATAAAAATCTTACAGAAGATCTTTTGGAAGAAAAAAAGCAGAATAATAAATCTTTACTGCGCAACTACTTAGCTTCTTATTTAAGTAAGTCTTTAGTGCTCGAGTTGCAAAACCTTTTATGGGGTGATGTTTCTGAGATTTCAATAAATGATCTTCCTGATAAAAAATTAATTAAGATAGGTTCAATTTTAAATGCCTGGGTGGTTAAGCCATCTTCCACAGAAGGCTACAGAACAGCAGAAGTCACTTTAGGAGGAGTGGAAACTTTATCTATTAGCTCTCAGACAATGGAAGTAAATCATCAGCCTGGTCTTTACTTTATAGGAGAGGTTCTAGATGTTACCGGGCATTTAGGTGGCTTCAATTTTCAATGGGCCTGGTCCTCGGGTTACTGTGCCGGTCTCGTGGCCTGAATTAAGTTACTTTAAAGGATAACAAAGATTGGAGATCGTTTAGGGCGATATCAGGATCAATCACTTTGATGGTTTTCATGCCCAACGCCCTTGCAGGCTTTAGATTTATTCCTAAATCGTCTAAGAATACTGCTTCTTCAGGTTCTATATGGGCTCTCTTACAAGCTAATAGGTAGAAATTTGGGTCGGGTTTTCGGACATTTTCTTTGCTTGATTCAATAACAAAATCAAACAGCTGCATAACTTCATTGTGCTTACCAGACGCTGATACGTTACCTTCAAATTCCTTGTCCATGGCTTGAATATTATTTGTTAAGCAAGCCTGCACCATTTTATCTTTAATTGATTTTAAAGCTTTGATCATTTGTGGTCTTACCTCTCCTTTTAAAAGCGCTATTACATCTTTTCCTTGAACAGCATTTCCAAGAGCACCACTTTCTTTTAAAAAAAGTTCATTAAATTCTTCTAGGTTAACCTCATTTCTTTCTAGTTTCGCCCATGCATTATCATCAGGATTTGTAGAATTCACAGCTCTTAGAAAATTTTCTGGAAGGTTATGGGCTATTTCAAATTTATTAAATGACTCAAAGGGGCTTGAGGTTATAACTCCACCAAAATCCCAAAATACTGCTTTTAACATAGTGTTTGTCCGTAAATAATTTGAAGAATTATAGGCATAATTTAAATAAATTATTGTTTTTAATACTTAAAAACTTAAAAAAATCTATAATCGCTGACCTTTATTTAGCTTAAGATAACAAAATGTCAGGAAATACTTACGGAAAATCTTTTACATTAACAACTTTTGGCGAAAGCCACGGAGCTGCTCTTGGTTGTGTCATAGACGGCTGCCCACCTGGATTGGCTATTTCAAAAGAGTATATTCAAGTTTTTTTGGATCAAAGAAAACCTGGTGCATCAAAGTATACTACCCAAAGAAAAGAAGAAGATTTAGTAGAAATCCTATCAGGAGTATTTGAAGGAAAGACTACAGGAACACCGATCGGACTCTTGATAAGAAACAAGGATCAGAAATCAAAAGATTATGATGATTTAAAGGATGTCTTTAGGCCTTCTCATGCAGATTATGCCTACACTCAAAAATATGGCGTAAGAGATCATCGCGGAGGTGGTAGATCTTCAGCAAGAGAAACAACCATGAGGGTGGCTGCAGGAGCAATTGCAAGAAAATATTTAAAAGAACGTTGTGGTATAGAAATTAGAGGTTATCTTTCACAAATAGGAGATCTAACTATTAGTGACATAGATTTCAATGAGATTGGCAACAATCCGTTCTTTTGTCCAGATAAAAGTTTGGTGCCTGATATTGAAAAGCTTATTGATTTTCTTAGGTCGGAAGGTGATTCAACAGGGGCAAAAATAGAGGTCACTGCGACCAATATGCCGCTTGGTTTGGGAGAGCCTGTATTTGACAAACTAGATGCAGATTTAGCTAAAGGACTGATGAGTATAAACGCAGTTAAATCTGTTGAGATTGGAGAGGGGGTTTCTGTAGCCAGCTCAAGAGGTTCTGAGAGCAGAGATGAGATAACACCTGCAGGTTTTAAAACTAACAACTCTGGTGGAATATCTGGTGGAATTTCTACAGGCCAAGACTTACTCGTTAGCATTGCACTTAAGCCCACTTCTAGTATAAATAAAGAGGGAGACACTGTGGACAAGTCAGGTAATGCAGTTAAAGTTCAGGTAAAAGGAAGGCACGACCCTTGTGTTGGAATTAGAGCCACACCTATAGCGGAAGCGATGGTTGCTTTAACTTTAATGGATCACTATTTAAGAAATAGGGCACAAAATGCTGATGTTATCTCAGAGACTCCTCTAATACCTTCTAGCAGTTAGAAATCTTATGGCAAAAACCTTGTACGATAAGTTGTGGGAATCTCATGCAGTTGTGCAAAGGGACGATGGCACTTATCTTCTTTATATAGACAGACATTTAATCCACGAAGTAACTTCTCCACAGGCTTTCGAAGGTCTTAGGCTGTCAAAAAGAGACCCGTGGCGAATTACTGCCAATATAGCTACTCCTGATCATAATGTCCCAACCACAAACAGAGAAAAAGGGCTTGAAGGCATTACTGATTCCATAGCCAAACTGCAAGTGACGACCTTGGATGACAATTGCAAAGAACATGGGATTACACAATTTGATATTTTAGATAAACGACAAGGAATTGTTCATGTAGTTGGACCTGAGCAAGGTATAACTTTACCGGGCATGACTTTAGTTTGCGGGGACTCTCACACGTCAACTCATGGTGCTTTAGCTACTTTAGCAATGGGGATAGGAACTTCAGAGGTTGAACATGTCTTAGCAACGCAATGTTTGGTAGCCTCAAAACTAAAGAATATGAAGGTTTGTATTGAAGGTGAACTCGCAAGAGGAGTGACTGCAAAGGATGTAACTCTCGCCGTGATAGCGAAGATAGGTACTGACGGTGGAACTGGCCATGCTATTGAATATTGTGGAAAAGTTATTCAAGAAATGAGCGTTGAAGGACGCATGACGGTATGCAATATGTCAATTGAAGCTGGTGCAAGAGCTGGAATGGTTGCTTTTGATGATAAGACGCTCAGATATGTCAAGAATCGACCTTTTTCACCTAAAAAAGAAGATTGGGACAGGGCTATTATTCAGTGGACAGAATTAAAAAGTGATGAAGATGCAGTTTTTGATAAAGTTATCCATATAGACGGATCTTCTTTAAAGCCTCAAGTTTCTTGGGGAACTTCTCCTGAAATGGTAATTGATGTAGACGGGCTTATACCTGAAGCTTCAAATGAATCAATTGCGCACGCGCTCAATTATATGGGTCTAAAATCCGGTACTAAGCTTTCGGATATAAAATTGGATCAAGTGTTTATTGGTTCGTGCACTAATTCAAGAATAGAAGACCTTAGGGCTGCTGCAGAAGTGGTTTTAGATAAGAAAGTAAGCTCTTCAATTAAGAGAGCAATAGTAGTTCCAGGTTCGGGACTGGTTGCTGAAGCTGCAGTAGCGGAAGGGCTTGATAAGATTTTTGAAGATGCAGGTTTTGAGTGGAGAGCGCCAGGATGCTCTATGTGTTTAGCGATGAATCCAGATCAGTTAGGAGAAGGAGAACATTGTGCGTCAACTTCCAATAGAAATTTTGAAAGTAGGCAGGGTTATGGCGGAAGAACACATCTTGTAAGCCCGGTAACTGCTGCAGCAGCAGCAATTGCAGGAAATTTTGTTGATGTAAGAGAAATTTTAAATAATCAATGAAAAACAATTATAATTTTCACATAGGAACTATGGTCCCTTTATCAAGAGACCATATAGATACCGACCAAATTATTCCTAAGCAATTTTTGAAATCCATTAAAAAAAGTGGATTTGGCCCTAATCTGTTTGACGGTTGGAGATACAAAGACGAAGGCTTCCCTGGCCAAGATATCAACGAAAGGGTCATAGACGAAGAATTTATATTGAATAAAAAACAGTTTTCAGGAGCGGATATACTTTTATCAAAACAAAACTTTGGTTGCGGTTCAAGCAGAGAGCATGCCGTCTGGTCGTTATTAGATTATGGATTTAAAGTTGTCATAGCTGAAAGCTTTGCAGACATATTTTATAATAATTGTTTTAAAAATGGACTCCTGCCCATAGCTTTAGACAATAAGAAAGTAGAGGAGCTCTTTAAGTTGGCTCAAAACAATAAGACAATTCAAATTGATTTGGTTGGACAAAAGATATTCAGTGAAGATGAAGAAGTGGCCAGCTTTGAAATAGATGCCTTTAGAAAAGAATGCATTCTGGAAGGGCTCGATGAAATTGGATCAAGTTTAAAATTCTCTAATGAAATTAAGAGATTTGAGAAAAAAAGAGAATTAGATTCTCCTTGGATTTTTAAATCTTAAATGTATAAAAATGAATAAAAATGTATTGATTTTACCTGGTGATGGAATAGGTCCTGAAGTTTGCAGTGAAGCTAAAAAGGTTTTAGAGCTAATAAATAACAGATATGAATTGGGATTAATTATTAAAGAAGGTCTTGTGGGTGGTTCCGCATATGAGCAGACCGGATTACCTCTTCCTGCCGATACTTTAAAATTAGCAAAAGAATCTGGTGCTATTCTACTAGGTGCAGTAGGAGGTCCTAATTGGGACAATCTTGATTACGAAAAGAGGCCAGAGAGGGCACTTTTAGGACTGCGATCAGAATTAGATTTATTTGCAAACTTAAGACCTGCAATTTTGTCTAAATACCTTACAGAATCATCTAGCTTGAAGCCTGAAAAAATAGAAGGATTGGATCTGCTTATAGTAAGAGAGTTAACAGGTGGTATCTATTTTGGAGAACCCAGAGGAAAGGTTGAAGGAAAATCTCAAGCATTCAATACTATGATTTATAGTGAAGATGAAATAGAACGTATAGGCAGGGTTTCTTTTGAAGCAGCATTAAAGAGAGGCAAAAAGCTTTGCTCTGTAGATAAGGCTAATGTGCTTGAGGTAAGCGTTCTATGGCGTGATGTTATGACTGGTTTAGCTAAAGATTATCCAGATGTTGAACTTTCTCATATGTTAGTAGATAACGCTGCAATGCAACTAGTAAGAGAGCCCAAACAATTTGATGTTATGGTTACTGGAAATTTATTCGGAGACATACTCTCAGATATAGCTGCTATGTTAACGGGTTCCATTGGAATGCTGCCCTCGGCTTCTCTAAATTCAAGTAACCAAGGAATGTATGAACCTGTTCATGGTTCAGCTCCAGACATAACGGGTATGAACCTTGCAAATCCTTTGGCAACTATTTTATCTTTGTCCATGATGCTCAGATACACATTTAATCAAGAGGAGGCGGCTTCAGTAATTGAAACGGCCATAGAAAAAACATTGGAGGACGGTTATAGAACTTC
>MEHZ011579057.1_pt1 | contig 10429 bp, 7 predicted proteins | sample 897221 | NCBI WGS metagenome assembly MEHZ01 (sample SAMN05514161, study PRJNA337945) | marine metagenome | isolation source: marine surface water | place: Arctic Ocean | collected 2007-12-13 | reverse complement strand
GCTGTTTCGACCATGCACACCCTATAACAGGCATTGGGCACGGGGCCAACTACAATATGTGGTGGATTAGGCGGCACTCACTGATTTTTTGGGCCCTCGACGCACATGCCGAAGCAGCACCATGAGGGCCGCCGGGGTCATACCCGGAATGCGGCCGGCCTGCCCCAGGGTTTCAGGCCGTAGGGCCGCGAGTTTCTGGCTTGCCTCGTTGGAAAGCCCCGGGATTCCGCGGTATTCCAGGTCGGGTGGCAAAATCAAATCTTCGTCACGCCGATAGGCCTGCACATCCGCCCGCTGACGTTCAAGATAGTGGGCGTACTTGGCCTCGATCTCCAGGGTCGTTCGTATTTCCGGGTCGATGTCTGCCAGGTCAGGCCATACGCCGGTCAGGCTTTCAAAATTCACATCGGGGAAGGTGAGTAAATCGAAAGCGGAGCGCCGCACCCCGTCCCGATTGACCTTAATCCCATGGCGGATCAAAGCATCAGGGGTTTGTGAGACCGCGTCCAGTCGGACCCGGGCCGCTTCAAAAGCCGCAGTCTTGGCGTTGAGGCGCGTTACCCGTTCAGAGCCCACACAGCCCAGCGCGTCCCCGATTGGGGTCAGCCGACGATCCGCGTTGTCAGCGCGCAGCAGCAGCCGGTATTCGGCCCGGGAGGTAAACATCCGGTAGGGTTCGTCTGCGCCCCGCGTCACCAGATCGTCGATCATCACCGCGATATAGGAATTGGCCCGGTCCGGCTCAAACCGCGCGTCACCGCCCGCCGCCAGATGCGCCGCATTGATCCCAGCCACAAGACCCTGCCCGGCCGCCTCCTCGTAACCGGTGGTACCGTTGATTTGGCCGGCCAGAAAAAGCCCGGAAACCCGTTTGGTCTCAAGAGTTCGGGACAATTCCCGGGGATCCACGAAATCATACTCGATGGCGTATCCCGGCTGAATCATCCGGGCGTTCTCCAGTCCTGGAATCTCTGCCAGCAGCGCCAGTTGAACATCTTCCGGCAAAGACGTTGAGATACCGTTGGGGTAAACCGTGTGATCGTCCAGGCCTTCGGGCTCCAGGAATATCTGGTGCTGGGTCTTGTCAGCAAAGCGGACCACCTTGTCCTCGATCGACGGACAGTAGCGCGGGCCCCCGCTTTCAATTTGTCCCGAATAAATCGGTGCCCGGTCCAAATTTCCCCGAATGATGTCGTGAACGGCCTGGTTGGTGTGGGTGATATGGCAATCGATCTGGGGGGTGGTAATCCGCTCGGTCATATAGGAGAACGGAATTGGCGGGTTGTCCCCGGGCTGAAGTTCAAGCGCTTCCCAGGCAATGGTCCGGCCGTCGAGACGCGGGGGTGTCCCGGTCTTCAGGCGTCCCAGTGCGAAACCCTTGGCGGTAAGCGTTTCAGAAAGCCCTAACGCCGGGGCTTCCCCGATCCGACCAGCCGCCACCTGCTTCTCTCCAATATGGATAACCCCGCGCAAGAAGGTTCCGGTGGTCAAAACCACCGCGCCAGCGCGGATTTCCCGTCCATCAGCCAGTACAACCCCGGTCACGGAACCACTCTCGGGACCTGAATGGGACAGGCGTAAATCTTCAACAGCGCCTTCGAGAATATCCAGCCCGTTCTGCTTGGACAGAAAATCCTGAACCGCCTCCCGGTAGAGCTTGCGGTCCGCCTGGGCCCGAGGGCCCCAGACCGCAGGACCTTTGCTTTTGTTGAGCATCCGGAACTGGATTCCGCCACGATCAATAGCTCGGGCCATGATCCCGTCTAGGGCGTCGATTTCCCGCACCAGATGGCCCTTGCCCAATCCACCAATGGCAGGATTACAGGACATCTCCCCGATCTTGTCGGCTTTGTGGGTCACCAGCAGGGTCGACGCGCCAACCCGCGCGGACGCAGCGGCGGCCTCACAACCGGCATGGCCACCGCCAATAATGATCACATCATATGTTACTGCTTTATCTGTCATGGCGCGGGCTATGTAAGACCTCCAGTGGTCCAAGTCAAAGTCGGAGTGGCCTCAATGTTTCACGTGAAACAATGATTGTTTCCTGTTTTAGGTTGAGAGCTACTTCCCGATGCAGAAATCCCGGAAGACTGTATCAAGAACATCATCTATATCGACCCGCCCGGTAATACGGCCAAGCGCGCGCACGGCAAGCCGAACATCCTCAGCGGCCAGCTCGGGCAGCGCTGCAGAGGCGGCCCGGTCCAGCGCTGTGACCGCGTCCTCCAGGGCCAGACGGTGACGTTGCCGTGTCGGCACCACCCCTTCCCGAGAAGCAAGGCGTTCGCGAACAAGAGCGGTCACACCGGCCAACAGCGTATCGATTCCCTCCCCCGTTTGGGCCGAAACCGGGCGTGTTTGCACAGCTTCCGGGAAACCCAAAAAATCCGGTTGCCGGTCTAACACATCAATCTTATTGACCACTAAAATCGTGTTCTGGTCGATCAACTTCCGGATCCGGTCCGGCACGACAGCCTCATCCGCGGCGATAACCACCAGTTTGAGGGCGGCATCCCGGGCGCGTTGCTCTGCGCGACGAACACCTTCGACCTCAATCGCATCATTTGACTCCCGAATGCCCGCCGTATCCGAGATTGTCACCGCATAACCGCCCAGATCCAACTGCACCTCAACCACATCGCGGGTTGTGCCGGCGATTTCGGAGACAATAACAACGTCACGACGGGCTAATATGTTCATAAGACTCGACTTTCCTACATTGGGGGCACCGAGGATCGAAATTGGGAACCCCGACCGTATTTGTTCACCCAGTAGTGTCGAACTACTATGTTTAACAACCTCTTGTTTTATAGTGTTAATCGTTTGGACTACTTTTTCATGTAGTGCCTCAGGTAGTTCCTCGTCAGAGAAGTCGATTTCGGCTTCCGCATTGCCCAAAAGATTGATCAGCTCACTCCGCCAGCGGCCATACAATTCAGCCAGGCCTCCGTCATACTGCTGCAAAGCCTGTATTCGCTGGGCATCGGTCTGAGCGGAGACCAAATCCCCAATCGCTTCCGCCGCTGTCAAATCCAGCTTGCCGTTCTCGAAACTCCGCCGGGTGAACTCCCCGGGCTCGGCCAGGCGAACCAGCCCGGAGGCCTCCAGGGCCTCGAACAATGCGGCCAGAACAGCCTGACCACCATGGACATGCAACTCGACCACATCCTCACCAGTGAAGCTGTCTGGGCCAGGGAACCGCAATACAAGGGCCTGATCAACCCGGCTCCCCATACCAGGTGACATAATATTGTGCAGTGCAGCATAACGCGGGGCTGGTAACGCCCTGATCCCCAGAGCACCCAACAGCTCGTCGCTGGCCGGTCCAGAGACTCGCACCATCGCCACACCGGCGGCACCAGCACCGCTCGACAAGGCGTAGATCGTGTCCGGCACATATGTAGGCGATTCAACCAATTCGGTTTACGACTTTGTCGACCCGTCGGCGTTGGGCATGGCCGCCCAGAAAGCCTTTTGCATCTGATCCCAGGAATCGTTGCCGCTTGGCGCACCACCCGCCAGCTCACCACCGGGCATCCAGGGGGAAAACAAAGCGGCCGGGTCCATTCCCGACATCGCCTCCATGGCCTGCGTCTGCCACGCTTCAACGATTTCTTTCTGAGCCGCAGCTACATCAGGCAGGCCCATAAAATTCCGCGCTTCTTCGGGAGAGCAATCAATATTGATCGTAACCTTCATCGTAATCCCTTTCGTGGTTGGGCCTTCTTGCCTATGCCGGGTCGGCGCCGACATTATAGATTGGCAACCCGTCTTAGCCCGTCCGTCGCCATCGAGGCCATCTTATGACACGCAACCAGCTGGCCGACGAAACCAGTCCCTATCTTCTGCAGCACGCCGACAATCCCGTCCACTGGTATCCATGGGCGGATGACGCTCTCGCCCGGGCGAAAGCCGAGAGCAAGCCGATCCTACTCTCGATCGGCTACGCGGCATGCCACTGGTGTCACGTCATGGCCCATGAAAGTTTTGAAGACGCGGCAACCGCCGAGGTCATGAACCGGTTGTTTATCAACATCAAGGTCGATCGTGAGGAGCGCCCTGATCTTGATGCGATCTACCAAGGGGCCTTGTCCCTGATGGGCGAGCAAGGCGGCTGGCCCCTGACGATTTTCTGCACCCCAGAAGGCAAGCCGTTCTGGGGTGGAACATATTTTCCGCCGAGCGCGGGATACGGCCGGCCGGGCTTCCCGGATTTGCTCGAACATATCGACCGAATTTACCGCACCGAACAGGACAAGGTCGCGCAAAACACCCACGCGATCGTCGCAGCGATAGAGGACATGGCCCGGCCCGAAGCTGGCGATATCCCTGCGCCGGCACAACTCACCACCATGGCCACCCAACTGGCCGGAGAAGTCGACACGGTCCATGGCGGGTTCGGGACCGCGCCCAAGTTTCCCCAATGCGGCGTCCTAAAAATGATCTGGGCACAGGGTGACACTCCGACCAAAGCCGCGGTCACATTGACCCTCGACCGCATGGCCCAGGGCGGCATCTATGATCATCTTGGCGGTGGCTTTGCCCGTTACTCGACGGACCCGGCCTGGCTTGCGCCCCATTTTGAAAAGATGCTTTACGACAACGCGCAATTTCTCGAGCTTTACGCCATCACCTGGCGGGAGACCGGTAACCCTCTCTATCGCGCCCGGGTGGAAGAAACCGTGGACTGGCTGCTCCGAGAAATGACCCATCCCGAGGGCGGGTTCTACGCCACACTTGATGCAGATTCCGAAGGGGTTGAGGGGAAATTCTATGTGTGGGGCGCGGACGAAATCGACGCCGCTCTGGGAGATGATGCAGGGTTCTTCGCCGCCGCCTACGACGTCCGCCCGGACGGCAATTGGGAGGGCCACACGATCCTGAATCGTAACCAGGACCCGGTCTGGAAAGACGACGCCACCGAAGCCCGGCTCGCCGGTCTGCGCAAACGCCTGTTCGACATCCGCGCGCCACGTATCCGTCCCGCCCTCGACGACAAAATTCTCACCGACTGGAACGGCCTGATGATAGCCGCCCTGATCGAGGCGGCGATGAGCTTTTCCCGACCGGACTGGCTGGCCGCCGCCCAAAAGGCCTATGGATTTATTCGAGACCGGATGATCGTCGCGCCCCCCGACGGTATGATCGAACTCCGCCACAGCTGGCGTAACGGAGACGCCCGCCACCGCGCCACTCTGGATGACTACGCCGGACTGGCCCGCGCCGGGATCGCCCTCTATGAAGCCACCGGCGATATCACCGGTCTGGACGACGCCCAGAAATCCATCGCCTATCTCAATACCCATTTCGCCAGTGCTGACGGTGCGTATTTCTTTACCGACGATCAGGCCTCCGACGTGATCGCGCGTACCAAAACCGGTTTTGATAACGCGACCCCGGCAGGCAACGGGATCGTCGCCGAAGTGCTGGTCCGGCTTTATCACCTGACCGGGCAGCTGCATCACCGGGATCGGGCCGAAGCGGTGTTACGCGCCTTTGCCGGGGAAAGCGCGAAAAACCCGTTCGGTTACGGCACGTTGCTCATGGCGGGGGGCTTGCTCGCCGACGCCACCCAGGTGGCCGTCATTGGAAAGCCCGACGACCCCCGCAGTCAGGCCTTGCGGGAGGCGGCCTATCGCGGGGCCGGCGCAACGCGCATCGTCAGTCTTGTCGGACCAGGCGAAACCCTGCCCGACGGTCATCCGGCGGCGGGTAAGACCCAACAGGACGGAGTGCCTTGCGCCTATATCTGCAGCGGCCCGGTTTGCAGCCTGCCGGTGACATCCCCGGACGCGCTGATTGCGGAGCTATCAACATGAAGGATCCGGACAGCCTCACCCTCGTTACCCCGATTGGGATGATCGCCATCCGAACCTGCAATGATGCCATCACCGCGCTGGAATGGGTCGACGCGGAGACCGACCGACCGAACACGCCGCTCCTCAACGAAGCCGCGCGCCAGCTCGAAGCCTATTTCGCCGGAACCCTGGAGGATTTCAATTTACCCCTCGATCCGGAAGGCACGGTTCATCAGAAGAAGGTCTGGACCGAAATACTAACAATTCCCTATGGAGGATTACGGACCTACGGGGAGATGGCCACAGCCATCGGGTCAGCCGCTCGCGCTGTGGGAACCGCCTGCGGCAAGAACCCAATTCCCATCATCATGCCCTGTCATCGGGTGATCGCGACCGGCGGCGGCATGGGGGGTTATTCCGGGCGGGGCGGGCTGGAGACCAAACACACTTTGCTAACTCTGGAAAAAGCCCTGCTCGCTTGAAGCCAGCCCGTCCGCCCGATAGGCTCCGCGCCAACACATAAATCATCTTTCAGGGGAAAATCATGGTGCACGCAATTCGTTTTCACGAGGCCGGTGGTCCAGACGTCATGAAGTGGGAAGAAGTCCAGGTCGGCGATCCGGGCCCGGGCGAGATCCGCGTAAAGCAGACCGCTGCCGGTCTGAACTTCATCGATATCTATCTGCGCTCCGGCGCGCGTCCTGTGCCGATGCCCAACGGACTTGGCCTTGAGGGCGCAGGAGAAATCGTCGCCGTGGGCGAAGGGGTTACCGATCTCGCGGTCGGCGACCGGATTGGTTATGCAGACATGCCGATGGGCGCTTATGCCGAAGAGCGAGTGATGCCCGCCAAGATTGCCGTGAAGCTGCCCGACGGAATTTCCGACGAACAAGCCGCCGGCATGATGCTCAAAGGCATGACCACTCAGTTCCTGATCAAGACCTGCTTCCCGGTGGAGAAAGGCTCCACCGTCCTATGGCACGCAGCCGCCGGGGGCGTCGGCCTGATCGCCTGCCAGTGGCTCAACCATATGGGGGTCACGGTGATCGGCACGGTCGGCAGCGAAGAGAAGACCGAGCTGGCCAAAGCCCATGGCTGCCACCACACGATCAATTACAACGAGGAAGATTTCGTCGAGCGGGTGAACGAAATCACCGACGGCGCCGGCGTGCCCGTGGTCTATGACAGCGTCGGCAAGACGACCCTACGCGGCTCCATGAAATGCCTGCAGCGCCGCGGCTATCTCATCACCTTCGGCAACGCGTCCGGCGCCCCCGAGCCGGTCGACCCAGCTGAGCTATCCGCCAACGGCTCCATCTTCCTGGCCCGCCCGATGCTGTTTGATTTCACCTATACCCGCGAAGAGCTTCTCGCGTCATCTGGCGACCTGTTCGATGTGGTGTCTTCGGGTGCCGTAAAAATCGAGATTAACCAGACCTACCCGCTATCAGAAACCATCCAGGCCCATAAGGATTTGGTCGCACGAAAGACGACGGGCTCAACGATCTTGCTGGCATAGTTTTCGGATGGGCGACCCGCACCACCGAGAATGAACGCCCCGTAGACGGAAGGCGGATAGCCTGCCTTCCGCAACCAGTCCCGCGCCAAAATTCAACCGTCTGCGTAATCGCCGAAGCGGGCGCGTTCATGGAATGCTTCCATGTAAAGCTGGGTCGGTGCGTCCTCGACTGGCCAGAGACTGTTGACCACGGAGACCGCGCCACCTAGGTAGAAACTGCGGGCCAGACCCAAAAAATCATCACCTGCTTCCGCATCTGGCCAGCCGCCAAATAGGCAACCGTGAACCCGCCGGCCGATGTGCCGTCCATGGCATCAAATGTTTCTGCGATCCCCAATTGATCGAGGGCGCCTGCCGCAACGGACCCCAGAATTCGACGCATCCCGCCGCCCTGCACGACCAGACAAAGTTTGTGACCGTCAGATTGGCTCGCCGCCACATATCCACTGGCCTTTCGTGCAGCAATAAGCGTGCGCACTTCGTCATGACGCTCACCGAGAACATCCCCGCCCTCAACGGCCTGCGCTTCTGGGGCAACTGCAGAACATGTCGCAAGGCTCATCATGGTCAGCCCCACAAGGAAGGGAGAGAATTGTCGCACCGTGGTGACGGCGTGGCCAATTTTGGAAAAAGAAGAACCCACGCGCGCACCGCCCCCAGATGCCGATTGGAAATACCTACAAAAGACAGAATCCAACTTTCGGCTGTCAAATACAGGTTACAACCTGCCGACCGGGCCGGATATGTCCTTACATGTCGAGTAATGCGCGCAACAGGTCGGCGTTTGACGGATCGGCCGCTAACTCGCCGCGTTCAATCTGGTGGGCGATTTCGACAAGACGTGTGTTCACCGGGGCGGCGCTTCCCAGCCGTTCCTGCTCTCGGACGACAATACCGTTGATATCATCCACTTCGGCCCGGCGGCCCTTGGTCCAGTCCTGCAGGGTCGTCACCTTGGTGTCAGGCAGGGTCCAGTGGGTGAGGACGGCATCCAGCAGGATCGTGGCATAATGATCCGGGTCGTTTTCCTCGATCCGCGTGCTGCCAAAAATCGGCACCAGATCATGGCCAAGTGCCAGGCCTGTGCGTACAGCCTCCCGACCCGAAGCAAGCATCACTTCGCGCATGCCGGGGATCTTGATGGCATCGGCCAGGGGCAGGTTGAGGATCGAGGAGGGCAGAAACTCCGAAGCATTAACCACGAGCTTCATCCACTTCGCCGACCGAATATCGTCGCGAATTTCGACGGCGCCGGCGTGCTGCAATATCTCGGTAACCTCATGCTCGCGGCCGCGGGTGGTCTCGTCATAGGCACCGACCCCGAACCAGGTCCCCTCGGGCCCGGTTTGGCGGATCACCACGCCGGGCTCATACATGCCTGCCGCGACCTCGATCACCGCACCGAGTGTGCGTTCAGGCCCTATGATTGAAGCGACGTCGTCCAGGGTCATGCCGTTCTGCAAGCCAACCACCAGGCCGTCTTCAGCTACATGGGGCCGAACGAGTTCGCAGGCCCACCGCGTGTCGTAGGCTTTGACCCCCAGAAATACAACATCGAAGGTCTGGTGCATTGTCGCCAAGTCACTGACATAGAGCGCGCGGACTTCCGTTATCACCGTGGCGTCGGGCATCTCGACCCGCAGGCCGCCCGCGCGCATCGCAGCCACATGGGCGGGCCATTGCTCGATAAAGGTGACGTCCAGTCCCGCGTTGATCATGTCAGCGCCAAACGCTGCGCCATTGGCGCCGGTGCCCAAGATGGCGATCTTCTTGTCACTCATCCGATGATCTCCTGATGACTGTTCCCTGTCGATTAGGTCGATTAACCGGTGCTCTCATGCGGGAACTATCGCCCGAACAAGCCCGGAATGACAAACGCCCCGCTCGGGGGCGGGGCGTTGTCTTTGATCTCTGGTCCGAACCGCTACTGGTTCATTGTGTCGTAGAAGTCGTCGTTGTTCTTGGTCGACTTCATCTTGCCGAGCAGGAACTCCATGCCGTCGACCACACCCATCGGGTTGAGGATACGGCGCAGGACCCACATCTTCGAGAGCGTGCCCTTGTCGACCAGCAGCTCTTCTTTTCGTGTGCCCGACTTAGTGATGTCGATGGACGGCCAGGTGCGCTTGTCAGAGAGCTTGCGATCGAGGACGATTTCCGAGTTACCGGTGCCCTTAAATTCTTCGAAGATGACCTCGTCCATGCGCGAACCGGTTTCGATCAGCGCGGTGGAGATGATGGTCAGGGAGCCGCCTTCTTCGATGTTACGTGCAGCACCGAAGAAACGCTTGGGACGCTGCAGTGCGTTGGCGTCGACACCACCGGTCAGCACCTTGCCCGAGGACGGCACCACCGTGTTGTAAGCGCGTGCTAGGCGGGTAATCGAATCCAGCAGGATAACCACGTCGCGTTTGTGCTCGACCAGGCGCTTGGCTTTCGCGATCACCATTTCGGCGACCTGCACATGGCGCGTGGCCGGCTCATCGAAGGTCGAGGAGATCACTTCGCCGCGTACGGTGCGCTGCATGTCGGTGACTTCTTCGGGCCGTTCATCGATCAGCAAAACGATCAGGTAAATTTCCGGATGATTCGCCATGATCGCCTTGGCGATGTTCTGCATCATCACCGTCTTACCGGTGCGCGGCGGGGCGACAAGCAAAGCACGCTGGCCCATGCCGAGTGGCGCTACGATATCGATCACCCGTAGGCTCGGATCCTTGAGTTCGGGATCCTCGATCTCCAGCTTGATCTTCCGCTCGGGATAGAGCGGGGTCAGATTGTCGAAATTGACCCGATGGCGGGTCACATCCACGTCGTCAAAATTGACCTTGTTGACCTTCAGCAAAGCGAAGTAGCGCTCGCCATCCTTGGGAGAGCGAATTTCGCCCTCAACCGTATCGCCGGTGCGCAAGGCAAAGCGGAGGACCTGGTTGGGCGTGACATAAATGTCATCGGGGCCCGGTAGGTAATTTGATTCCGGCGAGCGCAAGAAGCCGAAGCCATCCTGCAAGACTTCGAGAACGCCAATGCCATTGATCGTCGTGCCGTCCTCGGCGAGCGCCTTGAGGATGGCGAACATCAGATCCTGGGTGCGCAGATTACTGGCGCC
>MEHZ011405529.1_pt1 | contig 10433 bp, 8 predicted proteins | sample 897221 | NCBI WGS metagenome assembly MEHZ01 (sample SAMN05514161, study PRJNA337945) | marine metagenome | isolation source: marine surface water | place: Arctic Ocean | collected 2007-12-13 | reverse complement strand
ACCCATTGATAAACCACATGGATTTTCGGCTATGGAGACGTCTACCAAGGAACAGACATACGTTAAAACATATGAAACCATAGGCATTGTACACAACAAAGTTAATAAGTTGACCAGGTACAAGATCAACGATCGATTTTATGGATTCGACTGTTAATACACTGATTGCTACAGCCATGCAAAAAAACCTAAACCCATTTGGTGACCATGCGGACAAACCGTTCATTTTAATGATACATTTTTTACTTTTATAACCTACTTACATATTGTACCAATTACCATCATGAACAAACAAAATATGGGTAGAACCATGAACAAAATTGTCAAAATTTTAAAGGGTAACCACGATACTGTACGACACACACAATATACGGACGACTCTTTCATTTTTTCCTCCACCAGACGTCTGTTTTCCTGTTTGTAGACAAACATGGTATCATATATATCTATTGCATCTTCCAAGTGTAGACCAAAGTAAACCCGTTCAAATTCATTGTCAAGTGACATTACGAACTCGAGTGCCAGACAGTTGAACAACATGTCTGGAATACTGTCGGTGACCATCACTATTAGCAGGTTTGAGATGTATACAAATAACGAAAAGGAAAACTCCTGGAACGAATCAAGAAGAACTACAACGGAGGCTGCCGGGATCATCTTGCGTTTGTTGGTTCTGTCGACAACGTCGTCCCATAGAAAAAAAGAATTGACAAAATACAGTAGGGATACTGCAAACATCAGCATTTTTGATTCGACAGGTGCATCCTGTGGACAAGCACCGTTGATGTACAGACGATATTGGTGGATAACAATTGATATAAACATCATCCATTGAGAAATGAAAACTAATATTGGCAGGGCACATGCAGTAGTAAATAATTTGGAACAGTATATGTTTTCATCGTGCTGTTTGTTACGATTCCAAGCATATGCAAACATACTAAACATACCAAACTTGGCATCATTAATTACACACTCCCGTTTGTCGTCGTCCGAGACATAGACGGTATCTACTGACGCTACCGACTCCGTGTCACCAACTGCAACTTTATTGGATTCACTCAAATCGGTTCTCAAAGAATTCAACAACAACTTAAAAATACCTTTCATATTGTACAAAAAACATAGAAAACAAATGTATCGTCATAATAAATATTACCATGGTGGTGTATATAATACTTTTATATTGTCAATAAATGTGGTCAATCCTTCCAGTTTTTGCATTATTGGGTTTGACACAGTTTGTCATATACAGACATGACCATACGACCTGTACATCTTTGGTTGCAAGTTCCGAAGATTGGAGTAATGGTGTTGGCAATGCTATGTTGGAAGAAGCAAGAAACCAAGCCTTCAAGAGTGCATCCATTGCATCATTCGGGGTGCTAGACAATACGAGAGGGGGTGGGTGTTATATCTATCTGTACGATGTTCAGTGTGTGCTTGTATCAATGTGTTGTTTGTGGTGTATTTCAAAGTACAATAGATACCGAACTATAATTCCCTCTGAACCGAACAACGAAGAGATGGATATGGACAATGGTCCTCCTCAATACGGGACTCACTCGAAGACTCCAGATAATACAACAGACAATACACCAGACAATACGCCAGTGAATACACCAAAAAAACACAAGAAACCACTTAATACACCAATACGTCAAAGGTTAACAATTAATACAGGATTTATAAATGATTTAGGATTAATTGCATAATTTACGTTTTTTTCTCTTTGTCAAGTCATCCTTGTCATCCTTGTCATCATTGTCATCCTTGTCATCCTCGGAATCATCCGTGTCCGAAGCAGTGTTTGTGTAGTGTGAAGGTGGTTTGTGCACACTAGTGTCTCTTCTTACTGTGACCGCGTATTGGTCAAGAGGTACTTTACCAAATGCAATGTCAATAATGTGGTCCTTGTCAAAAATGATCTCCCCGTCCACGACTGTGATCCAACTGTTTTTTGTTGCCGTATCCATCTCACCCGGTGTCAGGGGAAAATCCTTCAATGGCGTTGTGACGTTGCACGCGTGGCACATTAACCTCATAAGTCTTTCCAACAAATCCATGATACTGTGGTGAGGGTTGTGTACGGGTGGTGGCAGTACAGATTTAATCGCCGCAATGTCCTCCAGATACACACATTTTTTAATTCCCACCAAGTGAGATAACTTTGGATCTTTGAAGTGTTGATGCACGTCGGTCATGCACAACGGTCCAACGATAGAGGCACTCTCGTCGTTGCAGTCAAGTGTCACAAACACACACCAGTCGTCGTTGGACGTGCCCAAACACGGGTCACTGTGTCCATAACCAGCACCGCCGGCTTGAAACACCCATGAAGAACCGTACCTAGCAGCACTTTGTGAATTTTGTGTCTTGACATGTACATTTTGTTTAGTATTTCCTTGACCACAGAACAGGTCTGCTTCGAATGATTTCTTTCGAGAACTGTAGATTTCAAAATCGGGATTGTTGCAATCAAACCCATTGTTTCTTAAGTATCTTGCTGCAATTATTTCACCCATCTTGCCATCAGTAATCTGTTTTACAATTCGTGTGGAGTTTGATTGGTTGCGTCGTTTGTAGTGAGCACGGCTTGTTGTGATCTGTTTTTCTGCAAAAACAGAACACTGTTTGTATTGAAGGGTCCAGTCATCAATTGTGAAACCTGGCATTTTTGTGTGAGAAAGGGTATACATGGACATTATCGTCATAAAACGTTAACAAATTATGCTGTACATTGTTTATCGTTTCCACACTGGTTATCTAGTTTCACACACATGTCTAACACACTGTTGGCACAGCAGCCGTTCGATTGCCACTCATTGCGATGACGACTACAAGATCTACAGACAGTTTGTCTCGTTTCGGTGTTGAAGCCCGCTTCCTCAGCACAGGATACACACAACGAATGTTTATTTGCCTGTCTTACGTCCTTCTCCCCGATTTGACACTCGGTGCAACCATCCCCGTCCGTCTCGTCCGTCCCCTTGCCCCCAAACCCAGATACACATTTACAGAATCGCCCGTCGTCGCTTTTTTCGGTGTTAGCAATACAGTTGGCACAAGCACTCGAATCAAAACCACTGTATTGGTCCCCTCCACACGCCACGCATGAAGTATTGTCTACTCCAAAATTAGGTATACATAGACCACAAGAAGTGTCGTTGGTATAGACATGTGAGGGTTCTAGGTGGTCGTATACAGTTGTACCATCGGTTGCGTACTGTTCACCGCAACTTGCGGTGACCAACTCATCGTTTTGCAGCTGCACCGAGCATTGGTGATCGATTAATGTTCCACCAACATCAATTTGCGTGGTCGCTTCCATTTGCTGCGGTGTTGGCAGTGTGGCAAAGCAACTTGTATCCAACCGTCTTCCACTCCCGGAACTCAACGAACAAGTTGACCCAGTGCATGTCAAAGTGGCGCTTGGACCCAGTTTGAAACCAACCGTCTCTCCATCCAAGAGCTGTTTGATTTCTAATTTGGCGGGGATGCCATCGTCAACAACAATTTTATTGGAAACGGTCAAATCCACATTGAGCAGGGTGACTTTGTCTTCTTTACCACCAACCAGTCTTGTAATTGCCAGTGGTTTCAACAACTTGTCAATTGTTAATAACGTAACGTCGGAGCCCGCATCAGTGAAGTCAGGTTTAACTCCATCATCTACAAATAAAAATTTCTGCAACAGTTCAAGTTCCGCCTGAGTGACGTTTGTACTGAACTTGTCGGTTTGCCCCTTGCCAATGGCATTGGAACAAATTTTCTGGTCTTTGGTTGCATCCATGTGGAAAAACCCATTGGTGCAATCCGTACACTGTTCACCATGTCCGTTGCACGGGTCGATTGCATTGCCGTTTGCACAAGTACATTCATATACCTCACAACACTGTGTGTCACTGCTGCCACATTGAGCACCCAGGCAATTTGTATCGCCCGCTTTCAAAAGCCCGGTGAATGGGAGAGGTTGAGTTGGACACAAGTCGGCAGTGGAACATTTGGCTTTGGGTTCACAACACTTCTCTTGGTCGCTCAACACGGTACATTCCGCTCCGTCACACCTTACACCTGCGTACACTACTGAAGTGTAGTCGTCGTGTACACAAATGCTAGCTTTGTCTGTGCACAACTGCCTCTGTTCACAACAATTGTTGGTATCAATGCCGTCCGGTTGATCTACGCTACAGGTGGTGTCGTCACACACACTGTCAGGAATGATAATGGTTGTGTAGATGTCTGTGCTGGCTGCTGCACACACAGGGATCATCCCACTTTCTTCATCTTCACACCGTGCAAACTTACGCATTTCCACAACATTATACTGTGTTCCTACTTCACCGTATGTAAACATTTTTAAGGTGCGATCCAAATCTTCGTCGGTATTGGCACACACCACTACATTGGTGATGTTGTCTGGGACGGTACTCCACGTGAGAGGTTCGTCGTCTACATACACTGGTACAAGCTTACCATCTGTTGTATCGAGCACGAGATTACTAATAGTCTCACCCACAGCTGAATGATATTCTGTGGTCTGATAACACCCGGGGTTCGGACCAGTGCATGTTGACGTGACAAATGCAATGTTGGCAATTACTAATATTTTTAACATTTTACATACGAATGCATTGCTTATATAGTTGGTTTTTATTCAGTCATTTTCCAAAAATCATTGTCCATTTTTTTGAACTCCCCTTCTGGCATTAGGCTCAATAATCCAATTTTTATATCGGACACATACATAGTCAGTGAGTATTTGCGGACAATTTGAAACCCAAATTTTATTCTTTTTTCCACGCAGTGTTCAATCTTTTGCCACTATAGTTCAATTTCTTTGGCTTGTACAATACTGTCTGTTTGCACTACCATTAACGGTACCCATGTTGTGGTTGCATTGTGTTCTTGCAATCGCCTGTTAAAATTTTCTGTTGAACCAATATACGTATGTTTGTTTTCTGACATGCGACATATCAAGTATATAAACATATTGTATCTATGGTAGTAGGACTTATACTCCAATGTCCAGTGGCGATATTCATAAAATCAATGCAATACTACAAAAGTTTACCGGTAACGCAACGAAAAGGAAACGCAAGTTGTTTGTGGGAAATGTTGCAGCACAATATGTCACCGCCCTTGTTCAACCACACGTAGTAGCAGGCACTGATTGTGATATCCCGTTTGACATCATTACGACCACGGACAATGTGACCGTGTACAACATCGAAGGAAACCCACCGGTGTCCACATTAACCGTGACCAGGTCGTCGAACGCGATCACTGACTTCAGGGTGGATTGAATTCATGAACACGGCTGAAAATTTGGTGTGGGTAGGCAACGATCGCCACAACCTTTGAAACCGTCACGCTCATCTGTTTCAACACATTTGTCACAGATGTCACCGGTCCAAATACCAATTCCGGAAAAAATAAATTCGCTGTAGTAACACGATTGGCATTGTCCATTTCCCGTTTTGGTATCATTGCAGACTCCATTTAAACATGTGCACTTTCTACATTCTTCGCCCCAGTACCCTGGTTCACATTCCCCGTCGGACAGTCTCTTTGTACAAATTTTAACCGGTGCTTCAAAGTTGGTGTTGCATTCACAAAATGGTTCGTCCCTTTCAAAGTTGTACTCACAGTATCCTTTGACACACGGGTCGCCAATGTCCACAACATTGTTTGAACATGGCTTACATTGTAGACCACTGTGTCCCAAACCACAATTGCACCCATTTCGTTCTCTCACGGATGAACCACATACTCTGTTATCTACACAGTGAAAACTTTCACAATCGTAGTCGTCGTAGCATGGTATTATTGACTCAGATGTACTGATAGTTCTTGGCAGGTTAGTCTTTGGATCACCGGAAACACACTCTGGCTGTGTACATTCTCTACCATTGTGTCCGTCTTCACACTTGTCACATATGACTGTGCGGTCTACCGTCACATCGTCTTCGCAGGAAAAGGAAATGTTTGCGGAGTTGACCCATGGTGGGTAAATTCCCAGCAATCTGGTTTCTATGCACTGTGTTTTCCACCCATCTTCGCACGTGTGTTCAATTACACCGGATGCATTATGGTCACATTGTCCATTGTGCATCCGGTACCCCTTGTAGCATTCGGTGCAACTTCCTGTCACTCCTTCAAATTTCCACCCAACTTTACACCGTTCACACTGTTTTCCCGTTGCACCGTCAATGCAAGTTTTGCACCCCCCTTGCTGTTTGTATCGAGGTGGACATGTACATTTTCCATCACCGTATACAGTATCACTGCAGGTACCCCCTGCACAATCACATTTTTTACATTCGTCCATAAATAAACCTTGAGAGTCTGACCCATAATAATTATTGGGACACGCACATATTGTAGGCTCTCGTGGATTGTATACTATATTGACAATGCCACTGGATAATGCAACAAATGCTACGAATGCGTGTATTTTTTTCTGTTTTTTCAAGCAAATACTGTCCAAGAATAATACAAAATTTACACTCCCTACCAGCAAAAAAATAATACCAATAAGAAATGCAAACGGTATTTTACCAACTACCACTGGAGAAATAAAAATCATGTGTGTCCCAGAAGAAATTAGACCAATGCCGGTTAAACCCAATAGAGTTATTAAGTTTGATCGACTACTAACACAATCGCAAAATGTCCCACCCATTTCAACTAATAACTCTCATAATTTATAGTATAATATGATTCATTTAGTTGAACATTTATTTGGTGTATTTAAACTGTACATTATTGTATTCAATATGTTGTACGCTTCTTTCCGAAGACCAGTTGGAATTTTTGATGGATGTTTCAACCGCTTTGCTGCGTCGATTACCGGAGGTAATTTTTGTCATTCTGAATTTATTTTCAAACTGGACAATAACCAATTGAGGGAGATGATCAAAGGCACCTCTTACGAACATTCCATGTTGAAAATACAAACAACCGATGTAGTGCATATTGCGTGGTATACCATGTGGGGAGGGCATGTGACCTATCGGATTTTGACAAACTTCGCACCGGATTCATTTTGGCGTCTGCCGACTGATTTGGGTGTAAAAACAAATTGTACACTGGAGCAGGAGACGGACATTTTCCGTTGGTGTATATCACAGGCAAGAAAGCCGTACGACCGTGCTGGCGCACTTGGTTGTGTATTCCCGCTGCGAGGTAGACAGGATGAATACAGTCAGTACTTTTGCTCTCAGTTCATGGCGTGTGCATTGAACCGCATTGGTCTGTTGGTTGGAAATCCCAATCCAGGGGGGGTCACACCAAATAATCTGTACCTTATGTTAACCTGATGTTCACACACATGCTCTGCAATTCTTGTATCAGCAAGTGAAACCCGTACGGAATGGTTTTGGTGTGTCCAATGCCACCACAAGATTGGCACATGCCGTCGTGCAGCGAATGGGAGAGACCACAACTGCACACTTCTATTTGGTAGGCATCCGACGCGTGCAACAATCTCTCGTTCAAGACAAACGGTACACCGTGCGCCACAAAACTATCCTTCTCCATTTCACCCACTCGGAGACCTCCACCAGAAGCCCGACCTTCGTTGGGTTGCCTTGTGATCAGATCCAAACGACCTCTTGCTCTGGCATGCATCTTGTCCGAACTGTTGTGTTTCAGTCTCTGGTAAAACGTGGGTCCAATGAAAATGGGGACTTTGTATCGCTGCCCAGTTCTACCATCCACCATCACCTCCGTACCACCGGATGAAAACCCGATCGAGTGCAACAATTCCCCGACGGATCCAGCTGTATCGCCGTTGAACGGTGACCCGTCCTGTAGACCATTGAAACAGGCGTATTTGCTTTTGACAGATTCTAGCATCTGCGCCATTGTCATGCGGGACGGCAGAGCGTGTGGGTTCAGTATGACGTCCGGTACGATGCCAGACAGCGTAAACGGCATGTCTACCTGTGGTACAATCAACCCAATTGTTCCCTTCTGCGCACTTCGTGATGCAAACTTGTCGCCGATCTCGGGCACACGTTGTTTTCTGATCTTGACCTTTGTCCCAGGGGTACCATCTCTCTCCCTGTATCTCAGGACACTGTCCACCGTTCCAGACGTGGGTGCAAACACTGAAACATCCGTGTCCTCCATCTTGTTGCCCACCCTGGACCGACGTATCTTACCTATCAAACAGTCGCCCGTTTTGACAACATGGTTCAGATCTGGTATACCACTGTCGGAGACCTCGTACGTCGCTCGGCGTTTAGGCACTGGCTTACCGTACGATTCGCCAGACCCCAGTGTGTCCTTGACTGTCTTAAACGTAGTTGTACGACCAATGCCGCGGTCAATCGATCCTTGGTTCCAAATGGTGCTGTCTTCCTGGTTGTACTCCGCTGGCATTATTGCCACAATACAGTTTTGACCCATTGGTAAATTGTAGTTGTACGCACGCTCCACACCAGTAGTCACCAAAGGCTTTTGACCATAGTGAATCACATTGCACGTTGTATCCCATCGGTCTCGATAATCAATGGTTGGCACACTCTGTGCCTGCTTCATCATTGCTGCCTGGTACGTGTTGCGTGGTGCAGGGTTGCAATTGCTGTATGGTATAGTGGCAGCACACAACCCCATCAAAATTGTAGAATCCAGTTCAACGTGGGTGCCTTCTGGACTGACAAGCAATGTGTTTTCTTCGTACGCATCCACGTACTCCATCAACCCCTGGTCCAACATCTCCTGGAAAGATTTTATTCGACGAGGCAAAATTATCAGCGGGCGACAGATACGACCAGAATTGCATCGGATGCAAATGTACTCGGAGTCGGCGACAGATACATCCTTCGCGATCTGACCAGAACGTCGTGCTGCCCGAATCACATTGACCACGGACTGGTCTCCGAACCCAATTGGACTTCCGTTCACAAAAACAAGTTTGCCCTGGCTGGTCAAGTGGTACCGAACCAATCGGCAGATAACATCCGTGGGGTAACCTATGGAAATGTACGCACCGACCGACAACTGGGATTCCAAACCACACGATGAACCCTCAGGGGTCTCCACGTAGCACAAACGCCCACGATGTGTACCATGAATGTAGCGGGGCAAACTCAACTTTTGTTCAGGCTTGATGCTCGAAGACACTCTGCGCATCTGACTCAGTGCGGTGTAAATGGTAGCTCGTTGCAACAATTGAGCCACACCAGTTCTGGCTCGCCCGTCAAACGCGTTTGTACGCCAGTTCCCCGTACTCAGTGCGTACTGAATGCCGTCCATCACCACAGTACTTCTACCAATGGACTTCAGTACAGTAGAGTCCCTGATATTGCCACTCATCTTGCGGTGCAAAAACATACTGATGTCGTGCTTCATTTTACACAGCAAATTGTGTGTCAGAGAAAACAACAGGTCCTCACACATCTCTATGCGTTGGTAAAACAGTGAATCCTTGTCGTCCCAGTGGTGCGCAGTGATGTCGTTGCGCAATTTGCGAAGCATAAGGACAAGGTAGTCACTTTTTGATTTCGTATGCGGCAGCAACATCTCCAACACCCGCTGTTGCTTCGTACGTTGGTCCGCACCGGTGCAGAAAGTATTCACAACCTCAATATTTGGTACACCGGTATGCTCGCAAATGCCAAAAAAATCACACTCGTCTTCAGTAAGATTCACAAAGGTAGGTGCAGGCAGTGCCGCAAACAATTCCGAAATGGACACTTCGTTGCGTACTTTGGGAAACAGTACCATTGCCGTACCATCGACAACGTACCGAATAGTCGTACTCATCACCCCTGTCTCACCGCTTTCAGACTTGCAACACACCGCCCATTGGTCCACGTTGTTTGCCACACGGTGCAAAGTCATCATGGTGTTGTGCACATGTGCCTTTTGGTTTATGATGGTTTTCTCCGAACCATTGCAGATAAAATACCCACCAGGGTCGTACTCCGGCAACTCAGAATTGCAGTGTTTTGAACCAACCATCAAAGGAATACGCCCAAGGTAAACATTTTTATGCGAAGTAGAGGGTCCGTCACTGCGGTGGATGTGAATAGTAGTGTATATAGGTATATTGTATGTCAAATTTCGTAAACGACATGTACGTATGTTTAACGGATTGGAAGACCCGTCAGATTCCAATACCTTGGGAGCCTCTATTTTACACCCGTCCATTTGCACACGTAACCATTTCTCACCACTCATGTCAAACTTTTTAACAACAATGTCATGGTTGTGCAGTAATTGTGGCAGTCGTCTCAAATAAGCATCGAAAGATGCCCGGGTCTGCTTGGTCAGAGATACACCTTGGGCAAATTCATCCATTGTTGAATGGAATTCACATTGCAAACATTTATCGTCATAATGTGTAAATATAGTCATAAAATCTCTAAATACGCTTATATGAACCATAAATATTAAAGCTTTTTAAAAGGTTTTTTTTTTAT
>MEHZ011499835.1_pt1 | contig 10434 bp, 7 predicted proteins | sample 897221 | NCBI WGS metagenome assembly MEHZ01 (sample SAMN05514161, study PRJNA337945) | marine metagenome | isolation source: marine surface water | place: Arctic Ocean | collected 2007-12-13 | reverse complement strand
TTACGGCAACCAGCCGGATATCGTACAATGGAATCTGACCCGCTTTGCAGAAACGATCCTTCCATTGATTGATAAAATTCCGGATCGCGCTGTTGAGCTTGCGAAGGAAGTGATCGAAGTCTACCCTGAACGATTTCAAGACTATTGGTTGTCGGGTATGCGCAGAAAGCTTGGACTGTTCACATCGGAGTCGGAAGATGAAGCCCTGGTTCAATCCCTGCTTGATACCATGCAGGAGAATGAGGCCGACTTCACACTGACGTTCCGCCGACTTTGTGATGCTGCTCTGGGTCCGGAACTGGAAGGTTCACTGCGATATTTATTTAAAGATGCAAGAGCCTATGACAAATGGGCCTTGAATTGGCGAGTTCGCATGTCACATGAAGTCAAAACGCCGGACGAACATGTTGAATTAATGCGTCAGACAAATCCTGCTGTTATTCCTCGTAACCATCGTGTTGAGCAGGCTCTTGAAGCAGCCGTGGAGGAGGGGGATTATGGACCATTCGAAAAGCTACTGGAAGTGCTCTCGTCTCCCTACGTGGAACCAGTGGGTCATACGGAATATATGCTGCCACCGAAACCAGAAGAGCATGTTCTGGAGACATTTTGCGGAACTTAATAAGAAACGTAGTGAAGACACTTGTTTAGCAAATAGTCTAGTTTACTTTCTGATTAGCTTGAAACTTGGGAAGTCATAAAATAACATTTTCTTAAATTAATTATTGACATAATTACTAATCTTGTGCTACTAATATAGTACTAACTTAGTACTATATAAATTTAATCTAAATGGAGTTGGTAAATTAAGGAGATTTACCTTTCATACAATAAAGAATTAAGGAGACTCATGTCATACAGCGAAAAAGTTATAGACCATTATAAGGAACCAAGAAACGTTGGAAGTTTCACTAAAAAAGAAGAAGGTGTGGGGACTGGGCTAGTTGGCGCACCTGAGTGTGGTGACGTTATGAAGCTTCAAATCAAGGTGGAAAACAATAAAATAATTGATGCAAAGTTCAAAACATTCGGTTGTGGTTCTGCAATTGCCAGTTCCAGCCTTGCCACAGAATGGGTGAAGGGAAAAAGTATAGATGAAGCAATGGCTATTCAGAATACAGAAATTGTTAAAGAACTTTCACTTCCACCAGTTAAGATTCATTGTTCTGTTCTTGCTGAGGACGCAATAAAAGCTGCAATCAGTGATTATAAAAATCGAAATACTGTTGAATCTCAGTGATTAAATTGTGAATCAACTCATAACAATTTAGAAAGCATAAAAAAATATAAGCGGGAGACAAATACAAATGAACGAAGAAATATTGAATATGCAGATTCGTAAATTTCTTAAAAAGGTAGGGGTTCAGTCACAACATGAGATTGAGCAAGCCGTTAGACGTAGTATTGAGAACAATTCACTTGCTGGACTAGATAAGTTGGAAGCTTCTGTCCTCCTTGAAGTTCCTGAAGTTGGAATTAAAGTTTCCATAGAGAGTGAAATCAAACTGGAGTGATGCTAAATTTCACAAATTTAAAGTGTTTCAAATTATCTTTTTTGCTGTAGCAGTGTTTAATCAATAATCTCACATTTAACTAAACTTACAAAAAGTCGACATGCCAAACTTGTTGTACAATCCATAGAAAAAACTTGAATGAAAAACTGTTACTAGTTAGTTATTTTTATTTAGAACCTTAGCACTAAGCTTAAAATGTTTAAATTCAATGATTTATCAGACAAGGATGAAGAGTTCAATGTACAAGACCACCTTCTCACTCCGAAAAAGTTTTTTGAAAAAAGAAGGAAAGCCAAAAAAGTTTATGTCTTTGATTTGCGTAGCTCTGAAGATTTCGAAACTTCTCATCTGCCTGGAGCCCACAATCTGCCTTTCGAAAATTTTGAAGACTCAATCTACCAGATGCCATTTACAGGTGAAATTATGCTATATGGCGGTGACGATAAAGAGTTGTTCTCGGCTGCAGAGATACTTTACGATAATGGATTTGAAACCTTTTATTTCATCGATTCTTATGATTCGTTGATTGGAGGTGTAGATGAATCCTTTATTGACATAAGCCAGAAAGCGCAGGAACACATTTCAAACTTTCTCAATGCTTCTGCGGAAAAATTTAAGGGTATTTCAATAATTATAGAAACCAAAACGGATAGCAAGGCAAACTACAGCATTCAGTTCATTGAATTATCTGCTACTCCTGTTGAAAACATTTCCATCGATTTAGAAAAATTCCAGGTTTTGGTTGCTAAAGAAGCCGTTCCTTATCTGGAGGGGACCGAAGTGGATTTGAATGACAAAGGTGAGCTTGAAGCATTTAATCCAAGCATGTCCATCACAGAAATCAGTGGTTCTGTTGAAGAGCAGATTCAGCACGTTCTAGAGGAGGAAGTTAATCCAATGGTTGCTTCTCATGGCGGTGTAGTCAGTCTGCTTGAAGTCAAAGACCATAATGCCTACCTTGAGTTCGGCGGTGGCTGTCAGGGATGCGGAATGATTGATGTTACCTTAAAGCAGGGTGTTGAGGTAATGATCAAAGCACAGATTCCTGAAATTGAAGCAATATATGATGTTACTGACCATGCTAACGGAACAAATCCCTACTACCAGCCTTCAGCGAAATAAGGTTACCTTAACTTCCATATTAAATAATGAGTTTTTGTTGAATTAGGATAGAAAGACTCTTTACTGATTAACCTTGTTTAAAATTGAGGAAACACTTTGAAAAAACTTCATCGTTCCGACCTCTTCGGTTGGTCTGTTTTTGACGAAGAACGTAATATCGATTTCAATGGAACTTTATGGGTTCGACCTCAGGGAAACGTACTGATAGACCCCCTGCCGCTGATTGAACATGATAAAAAGCATTTTGAAAGTCTGGGTGGAGCTGCACATGTGATTATAACCAACTCTGATCATATTCGTGGTGCCGCAAAAATTTTATCGTTGACAGGTGCAAAATGCTGGGGTCCTTTAGCAGAAAAAGAACAATTCCCGCTAGACTGTGATGGTTGGTTGCAAGATGGAGATGAACCAATTAGCGGAATAAAGGTATTTAGCTTCAACGGTTCTAAAACGCCTGGAGAATTGGCTATACTAATTGATGAAACAACTCTTGTTACCGGAGATCTTATCAGAGCTCATGAAGGAGGCTGTCTGTGCATAATTCCAGATGTAAAGTTGAAAAATCGGGAACTTGCGGTTGAATCAATAAAACGGATGGCTTCAATAAAAACCATTCGGGCTGTAATTCCTGGAGACGGTTGGCCAGTCTTTAGTCAGGGACATGAAGCTCTATTGGAGCTTACTGGGAAACTCTAGATTATAATTCTGTTTGGTTATATAGAAACAGTCATAAAACAATATTCAGCTATAAAAAAATCAGATCTCCTCAGAGACTACTTCAATTTTTGACCAAGCTTCTTGAAGAACTATTTTCACCGTGTCCTGATCTTTACCTTCTGCAAACAAAAAACCAAGATACCGATCCCCCTTTGGAAGGGGTTCCAGCATTTCACCGGGTTTGATTGTTGTTTGCAAGTCAGTAATTCCCTTCACAGCAAGAGCTGCTTTTATACCATGAATTTTTCTTAAAATACCCCTTTTTTCAGTTGGCATCATCATGACGCCCTTAGCTTTATCAATTAGTTGAGTTTTTTCGACATTCCGTCCTAATGAAGAACGCAGGATTAATTCCTCCAAGCTCATACCTCCTTTGAATTCGAGGACTTTAGAACACAAACCTCCAATGCTCCTGGCAGCGCATTCCAGGATGTAGTTTCCATGATCGTTAATTCGTAATTCTATATGAACCGGCCCTTTGCTTATCCCCAAAGCCTGCAGAGCTGATTGTGCTGTTTCTAACAGGGAAGATTGAAGATGCTCATCCAAAATTGTGGGAGTAATAAAAATTGTTTCAGGGAAAATAGGACCTTCAAGCGACTCAGGTTTATCGAAAATTGCTAAGTCTTTTAATTTCCCATTGTTGACTATACCTTCGATGGACACTTCTTTACCTGGAATATATTCTTCAACTAGAATCCAATTTGCTTGATCACCGCCTCTTTTTTTCACCTTCTCTTCTGCAAGCAAATCAGACAGCATTTCACACCCTTTTCCAAATTCCTCAAAACTATTAACACGAAGAACACCCTGACTGGCGGACAGAAATGTTGGTTTGAGGACACAAGGGAAGATTAATTCTGCAAAAATATCTTTTGGTGTTTCATGAACGGAAAAACGTTTGAACCACGGGGATTTCAGTCCGGATTTCTTCAATTCACTCCGCATAAGATATTTGTTCTTAGTCAGCTTTACAGATTCTAATGAATTGTGTTCTATGCAAAGAGACTCACTAAGTTTTGCAGCTAAAATTATGGATTCTTCATCAACTCCTATCACTGCTTTCAAATCATATCGTTCAGACCATTCATGAATATTTTCTATACTCTCCTGCCAATGTTCAAAATTCATTGTTATGACGTTATCTGGATAATATTCACTGAACACCTGGGACTTGTCGGTAATTACCAAAATATTTATGTCAAGTTTTGTGGCTGCATCTATGAATGGATTAGTCCTGTAACTCGCTGAAGGAATGATGAGGATTACAGAAAAATTTGCATGGTTCATCTAAAAAATCCTGTCTCGATAAAAAATACTTTGGCTCTGTTTGCGAAAAGTATTGGTTGCCTTCAACGAACTGCCAAAAAACAAAAATAAACTGCCTCACAGCAAAAAGCATGGTATTGGAATGGGAATCACATACTTTCGCCACAAGGAGCAGGGGATCAAACCCCAAGAGATTATTAAACAAAACCGTATGGTGGATAAGCAGAGCGCATCATCCATTTCTACTGAAAACAACCTAAAACCAACCGACGTCCTCCGGAATCAAGACACGAACAGTAGTTGTTGTATTGTCAGGACTAGTACGATCTGATGTACTACTTTTAGTATCACATAAGATGACGGCAAGACAAAAACTTAACATCAGGAAAATGAATAAAAGATTTTTCACCTTTTACTCAATAACAAATTATAAATAGATAATTCGAGTAGTCAAAAATTCATACTTTGCAATCTGCGAAATTATCCTTAAATTGAAACATTCTAACCAGATCCAGTATATCCGTAATAGTAACTAAACTACAGAATAAAAGTGTTTAGGAAAACCCAAAATATTTAATCATTTGGTGGATTTTTCAAGAATTGGAATGGTAGCTTCCGAAGTGTTGTACGACTGTGAAGAATTAGTGGCGGTCAATCACAGGAGATGGTGGGGTTAAATTTTTGGTGTTCAATTCTGTAATACCTAAATCATGCAATTAGGTGACAAACAAACACTATAATGGTAGCATGGTCAAGTAGTTAACCTCAAAATCAACCTTGAAACGTCACCATTTCAATGGTGGTTTATCATAACACAAGATCGTCCAAAAGGTCTGAAAAAAACTTAGAACTCTGCCAAAGCAGACAAGAGCTAAACCCACTTACGGGTTTGATCATGGCGGTTAATTTTTTAGTGAAACACTGTTTTGTATCAAACATTGAACAGTTTCCAAATCTTAAAAATGGTGTAACTGGAGTTTCTGAAGCAGTTTACACGATTCTATTGCCCTTGGTTGTAATTGTTGAGGTTGCATGTTCGATAAGTTTGATCTTGACGGATTGGAATGCTTCTGTTTTGAAACTTACTCCTCCAATTTTGTTGATTGATATTTTTTCACTTAACCGGTACGGATTCTAATCGGTACAACCTTTCATACACAAAGAGAATAAAAATGAGTAGACGTAACTTTTTAATCGATGATAAAATTTACGATTATATCCTGAACAATTCGTTGCGTGACCTGCCAATACTGTTGAAGTTACGCGAGGAAACGGGGAAGATGCCGAATGGACGTATGCAAATTTCGCCGGACCAAGGGCAGTTCATGGCTTTGTTGGTAGGACTAGTGGAAGCGAAAAGGATTGTCGAGGTGGGCACCTTTACTGGGTATAGCTGCCTAGTTATGGCGCTTGCTCTGCCGGAGAACGGACAAATCGTTACCTGTGATATAAGCGAGGAGTTTACGGGGATTGCGTTGCGTTTTTGGCAGGATGCTGGGGTAGCTGATAAGATTGAACTGCGAATTGGGTTGGCCGAAGAGACTCTGAACAAAGCCCTGAATAATGGGGAGGCCGGCACGTTCGACATGGCATTTATCGACGCTGATAAAGAGAATTACAAAGTATATTACGAAAAATGTTTGAATTTGTTGCGGCCTGGCGGTTTGATTTTGATCGACAATGTGCTGTGGTCCGGCAGACCGGCAAATCCAAAGGTGACAGATGCTGATACAGTAGCAATTCGTGAGTTCAATGTGGCTGTCCACAATGATAAACGCGTTGACTTGTCACTGTTATCTGTTGGAGACGGCCTTACGTTGGCACGCAAACTTTAACTTCAGGTATCAGTTAATGCTTTTCTAACTTCACTGCATCTTTCTCGTATATCAAATAAACTAATTAATGTTATAATATTGACTTCATCTGCAACCAGGATTAGATTATAAACCAATGCCAACTGAATTTAATTGAAGAGAATTTAGTCAGATACGATTAACGAATCAATTTTAGATAAACATATTTGATATCAGTATATGGTTCAGCGTAAGATAATTGAAGAAGTTATGGAAGTTTTTATGAAGAGATATAGCATCTAGAGTTTTTGAATAGATAACAGCATTATTATGTACCTAAAATGAAGCATTCAACAGGCTATCAATACTTGAAAAAAATAAAGGAAAATGATGGTTTCATTGCCGCACTTGATCAGAGTGGGGGTAGTACTCCCAAAGCATTACGCCTATACGGGGTTGGAGAGTCAGACTATTCGAATGACCGGGAGATGTTTGATAAGATCCATGAAATGCGTTCTCGTATAGTCACTTCTCCAAGTTTTTCTGGAGACCGAATATTAGGTGCCATACTTTTTGAAAAAACCATGAACCTTGAAATAAATGGTAAGGGTTCTGCTCAATATCTTTGGCAAGAGAAGCAGGTTGTGCCTTTTCTTAAAGTAGACAAAGGATTGGAAGATGAAAACAACGGAGTGCAATTAATGAAGCCGATTCCTGGCTTGCAAGAACTTCTTCGGCAGGCAATTAAAAAAGAAATTTTTGGAACTAAGATGCGTTCAGTTATTAAAAATGCTAACGAGAACGGAGTAGCTGCTATCGTTAAACAACAATTTGAAATTGCTAAAATGATCATTGCAACTGAGCTAGTGCCGATTATTGAGCCTGAAGTAGATATTCATTGCGAAACCAAAGCCGAGGCTGAAATGATGCTTCTTAAACATCTGATGGATCATATCGAACAGCTAGCTTCAGATCAGAAGGTTATACTAAAGTTGACTATTCCAAATGAAAATAATTTATATACATCCTGTATTAATCATCCTAATGTTATACGGGTATTTGCTCTCTCTGGAGGTTACAGCAGAGACGATGCCAACAGCCTTTTGACTCAAAATAAGAGAATGGTTGCAAGTTTTAACCGAGCACTTACTGAGGGCCTCTCAGTGGAACAATCAGATGAAGAGTTCAACTTAATATTGGATTCTTCAATAGAAAGCATTTACCAAGCTTCTATTACCTGAATTGAACAAGAATTAAAGATAAAAATAATGTAGTAAATCCAGCACCTTCGGCTACTGCTCTGATTGGTGACGAAGACCTACGGAGTGTGGTTAGTACTGACTTATACGTCCTTTCCTTTAAATTAACTCTACAGCTTAATTTTGGTTCATCTGAATAAAACGTACTTCGCTTGATGTATAGCCGTAATTTTGAGTATAAATAATCTTGATCTCTGAATCCGAAAGCGATTCTTTATCTTGGTTATTATTTTGTTATTTGTACCTTCTATGGTTCCAGTAGAGAATCAATCTGGCAATTGAGTGATTCAGGTTTTTAGCAGAGACTTGATTCTTGAAGAGGAAAAGTTTTCGTTTTTACAAATAATCAAAAACAATGAAAAATAGGTTGTACTTTCTTAATCTACATGATCTCATGTACAACTGAATTTAATTAAAATTGATTCTTGAAATTTAAAGATCTTGCGAAACAATAATATGGTTCTAAGGTACATTTTTCCGATTAGCCTGATTCTGTCTGTTTTTTTTCTTGCATTGAGTTCTTCGGCGGTTTTAGCAGAAGAGCAACCCATTGCCTTTAGCCACAAACTTCATACAGTTCAAAACGGAATTGCCTGCCAATACTGTCATCTTTATGCCCGTCGTTCGTTTTCTTCCGGAGTTCCCCCTGTCAGTACTTGCATCGGTTGCCATGGTCCACAAGAACAAAAATTGGTTCAACCAGAAAGTGTAGAGGTCAATAAAATGCGGACTTTCTGGTCGAATAATGAGCCTATTCCATGGGTTAAGATTCATGACATACCAGATTTTGTTCGATTTCCTCACAAAGAACATATCAATGCCGACAGCAATCGTCTGTTAGATGATGCTGGTGCAGGATGCGACTCTGAAAACGCACCGCGAAGTTTGGAATGTAAGTTAGCTCAGTTTCGAACTGGAGGTGATGAGCGCTGCCTGGCCTGCCATGGTGACGTACGACAAATGGAAGTGATTGTACAGGTAGATGAAAATTTTGCTACTATGGGCTGGTGCATGGAATGTCATTTACAAGTGAAAGGTGCAAAAGAACGAAAACGTTCCGGAAACACGATGGCAGGTTGGTATCACGCAAAAGAGCTGAACAAAAAACGTGAGGCTGACATTGGATTGGTTAATGAGAAAGGATATCACAATCCAAATTTGCTGGACTGCTACACATGCCATTATTAAAAATGAAAAGGAGAACCGAATGAAGAAAGGCCTCAGCCGAAGAAATTTATTCAAATACATGGGCGTCGGTGGTGCTACCGCTGTAGTGGCTGGTTGTGAAAAAAGTTCGGAGAAGCTGATCCCGATGTTGATACCGCCAACGGACTATGAATACACTCCTCATACTGCATACAAATATATGACCACCTGCCGTGAGTGTGATTCTGCTTGTGGAATGATGGTTACAACCCGTGAACATCGTGCCCAAAAAGCTGAAGGCAACCCCAACCACCCCGTTAATCAAGGTGCACTTTGCGCGCGGGGACAAGCCTCACTGCAAACTCTTTATAATCCTAATCGACACGCCCATCCACTGGCGGACGGGAAGCAAATTCCCTGGGAAGAAGGAATGCAGCAATTTTCTGCTATTATTAAAGCAGCTTCAGGTGCAATCGCTTATTTAGGAAAACCTGCATCAGGGAGCGAGGGAGATTTTGTTGATGAATGGCTGCAAGCCGCAGGAGGTGGTCAACGTTTTAAATTCAACCTGTTGACTCAAAAAAGTCAGATAGAAGCAAACAAAATTGCTTTTGATCATGCAAATGTTCCGGAATATGCTTTTGAAAAGGCTGGAGTTGTATTTAATTTTAGTACAGATTTTCTGGAAAACTGGGGTAATCCTGTTGAAAATGCACGGCGTTTTACAGATATGCATGTCTATAAAAACGGCAGGAAAAACAAGTTCATTCACATCTCTCCTCAAGTTTCTCTGACCGGCGCAAAAGCAGATCGCTGGATTGTAATTAATCCCGGAACCGAGGGCTTGGTTGCTCTGGCAATTGCTTCAGTCATACAGAAAGAAAATGGGACTTACAAATTTCTAAAAAAATATCTGCAAGCTTATTCTCCTGAAAAAGTTGCTGAAGCAACAGGCGTTTCTGCTGAAACTCTGAGTGAACTGGCAATAGATGCAATGGAACATGGTCCATTGTTAGCACTTGGCGGAGGTAATGTTTCTGCAACTGACCAGAGTGTGGAAACACTGGTCGGCGTAAATATTCTTAATGCTGTCTCCGGTGCGCTGAACAAGACAGTCCTTTTCTCCGACCAAACTACTCCTGAAAGTTCAACTCATCAAGATTTGACACAGTTGATCAGTGACCTCAATGCTGGAAAAATCAAATTACTCATAGTTGATGATTCTAATCCGGTTTATGCTCTTCCACCTTCAATGGGTTTTTTGCAGGCCCTGAAAAAAACTTTTGTGGTCAGCCTTGCATCACAGAAAAGTGAAACGACTCATACGGCTAATTTAGTTCTGCCTGCTCTTACTGCTTATGAAAGTTGGGGAGACGCATTTCCACGAAATGGAGTAAGAAGTATTCAACAGCCTGTAATGTCGACAGTGAATATGTTTGATGCAAGAGCCCGCGAGGATATTTTGCTAAGCGTTGCTCAGAACGTCAATAAAAAAGCATTTTCAGAGAATTCCAGCTATCTTGATTATCTTCAAAATATTTGGCAAAAAATTCAAAGAAAAGTTGGAGATAAAAGAAAGTTCGACAGCTTTTGGATCAGTGTACTTGAAAACGG
>MEHZ011407305.1_pt1 | contig 10436 bp, 15 predicted proteins | sample 897221 | NCBI WGS metagenome assembly MEHZ01 (sample SAMN05514161, study PRJNA337945) | marine metagenome | isolation source: marine surface water | place: Arctic Ocean | collected 2007-12-13 | reverse complement strand
CACTTTCGAAACAAAAGAAGATTATGAAAAACATCACGAATCAGAACTGAATAATCTAACAAGACATACAAAAATAATGGACAAACGATTACATGAAATAGCATCTTTATTTAATCAAAAAGTTGTATTATATGATGAATTGTATTATAACCCAAATAAAATAGATTATTTAAATGGATTAGAATTTAATCCAAATTTAAACCACAAATTACGAACTGATGGTATCAACAAAAACAAAACCTTAATCTAATCAATAAAGACATTAATGATAAAAAAATGTAACGTTTGTAATAAAGCAAAACCTTTAATTTTCTTTAAGAAGAATAAGAAAACTTGTAGAGGATGTGAACGAACATTGGGTAACTACCTAATGAGAATGTTGGTAAAATCAAGAAAACTAACACCAGCAGAAAGAATAGGTAATCGTTTAGGTTATATGGGAACTGCATTTATTATGATGAGTCCTTACTTATTACCATATGATAATATAGGTGCATATACTTATTTATGTGGTGCGATATTATCACTACCACAAGTATGGTTAGCAAAACAATGGAATTTAGTATTAATAAATTTAAACCTATTAATTGGGTATGGTATATTTTTATTTGGATAATATATGAATAGACCAACCATTAAATGTAGTAGGTGTGGTAGGACATTCAATGGAGGGTTTGATTATAGAATGCATTTTGAAGAGCATATGGATGAGTGGTATGAATCAGAAGATAAAGAAGAATATATAAAACGAACAACAGAATGAATATATCAAATCAGAAGTTTTTTATAACAACAGGATGTTCATATGGTAGAAGTATTGATGCATTACACAATTTCGTTAATTTAGGTGTATTAAAAAAGAACGGTATTGATTTAAAGGAGGTATCTGCATACGATGGTACTGATAATGTGGTATTTATAAACGCATCAGCACCATCGCAAGGTTCGGATTACCAAGCAGATTCTATAATTTATGTAGTTTCTAAGTTATTAGAACTTGGTGCTTCTCCAAATAACCTATATTGTATGGTAGAATGGTCTGAAATTGGAAGAATATCTCTTCCTATAACAAAAGGCATGGGTATTGATGCTGATTTTGTGAACTGGGAAAGGTGGAAGGGTGATACTTTTCAAGGCATTTATCACTTTTCTAAAGAAGTTCCCAATAAATTAGGTAAAATAACCCAAGGATTTACTACGAATAGTTTGTTAGTTGAATATCTTAGTGATAATATCAATATTTCATGTGGGGAAGGAAGTGGAAGCTTCTCCAAAATAGAAGATACTCATTACATTAGTGTTAATACATGGGACTTTAATTCATTAAAGGGTGATAATATGTTCAAAATTATGTGTGAAGAGTATTCAAACGCAGTAGATAATCTACCACATGAGTTTTATGTTAGAAGATATGTTGATAATATAGTAAAAACACAAACTTTTCTAAAAACACACAACATTAAATACAATTTTTGTCAAATTTACTCCCAATTTAGTGGTTGGTATGAGTTTCCAAACACAGAAATAAGACAATTTCACATACATGATTCTAATAAATGGTTCGAAAACATATCTTTATTAAAAGAAAGATTTCCAAATAATAAAAGTAAAGAGATTGATGAGGTATTTCCTAACTTAAAACCAATATATCAAATGATTGATTGGGATAATTTTTGGTTTCATAGAGATAAAACAGGTGTTTTTGCAAAAGGAGGTATAGATGAGTGGTGTATTGATACATATGGAGAGAGTGCATATGGTGGAGATTTCATAGAATGTCTAACGCAAGCACTAAATACTGATAATTATACTCCTTGGCCTGTACATAGTGGAATAACGGGTCATCCAAATTATATGTTTTACTGGTTACTCTTTAATAAAATTGTAACAAATTGTGATTTTTTTAGTATAAATGAAAAAGTATTAAAAAAAGTAGAAAAAATACAAGAAATAGATTCAAAATCTAACGAATATAGTGAGTCATTAATATTTACATCAGAGAAGTACACGAAACAACTACTTAAAAAAGAGGTTTCAAACGAAAATTATAAACAATTTATACAAAAAAATGTTCAAAACTTACAAAGTAACCGCAATATTAGAAAATAAAGAGGAAGTAACGTTCCACATAGGTGGAGTAGATGAAAAAGGAGTGGGTATGACAGTATCAAAAATGTCAGGAATCCATATAATTAAGAATGTCGAGTTAGACTTGAACCCTCCAGTTGATAGTTACGATGAGAATTTCTTCGTAACAGAGAAACTTTAGAAAAAAATACTAAAATTTTAACGTAAAATTTGGTAATACGGAATTTATTTCGTATCTTTACCTATGAAATGGACGAGTAGCTCAGCTGGATAGAGCAATGCCCTTCTAAGGCATCGGTCATAGGTTCGAATCCTATCTCGTTCACTAATTTCTTATAATAATATATTTATATATAATGAGTAAAGTTATAGAAATAATTGAAGGTTGGGCAAATGTGATGAAAGACCAATTCAACGCAGTAGAACCTGGTACTAAAATGTTATCTAAAACACGATTAATCGAATGTGATGAATGTGAGATACGACAAGGAAATAGTTGTTCTCCATTAATATACTCGTATCATGTTAAAACAGGACAAAGAACTAATGGATGTGGTTGTAATATAGCGGCTAAAACACTATCCCCTTCTTCAAGTTGTCCACTAGGTAAATGGTAGTTATGGAAACCAAAGATAATAGAATTAGTATCACACACAATATGGATGTTGAGTTGTTGTATAGTAACTCACAACTTCATATCTTAACATATAAGGATACTGCAATTATAACAACTGCGAAACAAGGTAGTTCTTATTTAAGAGAAGTTTCAAAAACAGTAAAAGGAGCAGATAAACATACACTTACCCCTTCATTAAGAAACGATGGTAAGCTATTCCTTACTGAAGATTTAACAGTTCCTACTAAATTAGATTCAAAAAATATTACTGAATTATTCAATGGTAAGAGTAAAGTAAAAAATATACTATTCCTATTCAGAGAACCAATGAAGAAACTAACAGGTGGATTGTATCAAGATTTCATCAATAGTTTTCCATCGGCAGAGGATAATTCCACCTTACTTGATATTATGATTTCAAAGAGTTTGCGTTCAGATATAGATAATGCGGGATTAATGGAGATGATGGTGTATTTTCAAGGAAGAGCTCAAAAGGATTGGAAAAACTCACATAACGTTAATTTAACTGATGTAGAGATATTTATACAAGAAATTTTTATAGATTATATCAAGAAACACATATCTACTGGTACACTTCTATCGGAAGGACACACAAAACCATGGTGTATAGATGCAATGCAATGGATTAAAGGTTTTGAAGAGTTAGATTATGATGTTAAGTTTTTTAATCTTGATAACATAAACTATAACTTATCTGAAGTATTAACTAAAGATTATAAGATTCCGATTGGAATGGAAGATAATGTTGATAGAGCAAGTAACCCTAATGTTAAAGATTGGGTTAATAACAATCGTTTTATAAAAGAAGTGCGAACATCTTTACTTCAGGCAATAGAATTTGAAATAAGAATATATAATGTTATGCGAAAAGACATTAGAAATATTACACCAAACAAAGAAGACTAATGAAAAAAAGATTATTATTTACACTTGGGTGTTCGTTCACAGAAGGAGATGGTGCGTATCCACCTGAACCATTCTTTGAACCAGAGGGAATACCACTTGATGGTAGTAGAAGAGTAGAACTACATGGTACTGATAAAATGCAATGGTACAGAAATACATATACCGATTATTTTCATAATCAAGGTGGTTGGCCTGCTCAACTAGTTAAGAGAAAGGGATTTGATAAGTTAATCAATATTGCTAAATGTGCAAGTTCAACTGGATATCAACTTAAAACTTTATACGATAAGTATTGGAATTTCGATTGGGCTAGTTATGATACCACTATGTTTATATTTTTAACAGATTCAATTAGATTTTCTTTTTATAGTGGAGGAACTCCTCAAACATTTATGTGTGGAAATCCGGATAGACCATATACATTAAGTGGTAGATATGCTAAGATTATACAAGATTCAGAATTAGACCCATTGTTGGAACAAAGACATCACTTACGAACACTTGAACAGTTTTGTGAAGTAAGAGGAATTGAACTTGTAGTCATGAATTATTGGAAAAAAGAAGATAGGAACTTAAAAGCTATACATAAATCTAAACACTACATAACAAAAGAACCAGGTTGGACACCAATACCATTTGAGTATGGACAACATAGAGAAAATGGAACGAAGAGTGAACACTGGGACCCACGATATCACTCACCAATTTGTTATCACCTAAACGAAAAGGGGTGTAGTATAATGGTTGATGAATTGATTAAAAAATTAGATTATGAAAGACCAGTTGCACTTAAGGTAAATAACTTCAATAATAATCCTGAGATTATTTGGGATGGAGACCCTTATAACTTTGAACACTCAATAGATAAAAAGAAAAGAAGTTCTTCTTCTTTTTCAGCAACTAAAGATAGGATTGAGTATGACCATGAAGGGTTGACTCAAGAAGAATATGAACACTATTATGCACATGGTAAATTACCAGACTAAAACAAACACATGGATGAATACGATGATTTAAATGACCCTTTTAATTTGGGTGGAGATGATGGTGATGAAAGAGAAGAAGTAGATATTTATAAACGAGCACAAAGAATGATGTTTATAAATGATGTAGAAAAATTTCCATCTTCCCCTATGCAATTGGGAGTCTTTGAATTTATTGAATTATTTAATGAACCAACAGATGAGGATATACACATCCTGTCACAATGTTTTATTAAGTCTTACTTAAGAACTAACATAGATAAGGAAACAGAAATTGGTAATCTTATAGGTAAATGGGGATTAGATTGGTTAGATTTATTTTTAGATTATAATCAGAGAGTAGAAGAATACGAATTATGTTCTATTATAAAAGATGTAATGGATATTGGAAGAAAACAACTCGATGAGTGGAAAGCTGAAGAAATGTTACAAAGTATAAAAGATGAAATTAGTCAGAGCCCTATGGGGTAATAGAAAAGATATACGAAATGAAATCCCAATCAAACCTCAACACGATGAAGTAGTTTATGTATGGGGTATGGATAATCTGAAGTATCTACAACTCCTTGGATACAAAACTAGGTTTATTGAAGATACAATCGAACATGATTACAAACTTAAATTAGATGCTATTGATTTGGCATATAAAGAGTTTGGTAAAATACTTTTCTTAGATTGGGATTGTATTCAAACAAATAGTATAAATGGATTAGAATTCAATTCACCTTCTATGCCGTTATACTCATATCCAAAAAACTACATACATCCTTGTGTAGAAATTCAAGAACAAATAGAAAAATATGCATGGGAGTTGGATGAATCTTATGTTCTTCCAAATGCGTGTTGTATATCAGTAGATGGTTTTAATCTTGGAAAAGAACTTAAGAGTATTCATGCTGAACATAAATTTAATACATTGGTAGAAGAGTTTGCTTTTAAAGTATTTACTAATTGTACACTCGATGATTATATTCAAATTTATGATTCACCTTACTTATATGGAAGACAAGATTCTCAATATTTTATTGTAGGTGGAGAAAAGGTGAATACCTCGAAAAAATTAAATACATATATAGGTAAAAAAAATACAAAATTTATACATGAATAGTAAAAATAAAATGCACTTGCATGAGTTTGAAAAGTGGATTAATACTGATGGTTATATTGGTTATGTAGGATGTTCTTTTACATGGGGACAGGGTTTGTGGAATTATGATAAAGATAATTTAAATACACCAACATACCAAGAGTATATATTTCAAAATATAGAACCAACTAAATGGACTCAAGAAACTCGTAAGAAATTAAGATATCCTAATTTACTTTCTAAACATTTCGGTACAGATAGTATATCCAAAGAAGGTAATGGAGGTTCAGATATACAATCACTCAATATACTTAATGATGTATTAAACAGTCGTTCACAACATCCAGAAATGAAAGGTAAATGGCCATTGGAAAAGATGAAGTTATTGGTATTCCAACATTCAGCAGTTTCAAGATGTTCTAGTGTATTTGAATTTAAGGGTAAGCATTATATAGTTGAGCTACAAAGTAATCGTAAGTTAGGTAATGACGATTTAGATGGTATATGGGAATTAAACCATAAAGAATCATGGACACCTACGTTAGAACAAAAGTATTTAATGCACGCAAATCCGGAGGATAAAGATTCGGGTAGATGGGCAAGTAAAGATATATTCTTTGATTACCTTATAGATAAAGGAATTGGTATAGATGAGTATTGGTATGAGCATTGTAGGTATTGGTTACGAGAAGTACAAAGCATCTTAGGTATGTATAATGATTTAGGTATTCCTATTGTATGTTGGCATTGGGAACGAGATTTAATTGAGGTAATACACGAAGAAGAGTTTGAATGGATAAGAAGTGTAACAATGCCCCTTATATGTGAAGGTAAGTCGTTTCCTTTTTATATGGAAGCAGCACATACTCATAAGAACCTATACATACGAGATGATAAGGAAGCCAATAGATACCCAACCGATAGTGATGAACATCCTTCTAAATGGGGTCATGAAGTAATAACCTCATCTATCATCGATAATCTACGACAAAGGGGAATTACAATCTAAAATTGATAACCTCGATTGCCCCTAGTTGTAATTTGAGTATAATACTTAAAATTGGTATTTTACTCATAATTTTACTATCTTAAACTTGAAAATCCTAATAACACAATTTCGGTACATCTTATAATAATACTAAGACATTTAAGAACGGAGACAATCTAAACTCTAATCATAATCTCAGTATAACAATACATCATGGGTATAACAACATAACCTCTCGTGTATTCAGAAATTAAACGACCCCTAAATAAACACTCTCTAACACCTTCTCTACTCAGTTCTATAAGATAACTCTATAAGAAGATATAAAGGGAATGGTCACATCATATGGAACGTTTTGAGGGTATTCACACTCCAACTCCCTTCACTTCATGGTAATTAGGTATAAGGAAGGTGTGGTACTGTATTAAAAAAGTTCGGATACCACCATATATAAATAAATAAAGGAGGATTTTAAGAGGACTGAATTAGGATTGTAAGCTGACGAGATAAAGACTTCTGTAAAACTATCAATAAAAAGAAGGGAAAAAATTATCTCTTCGACTGAGTAAACTATAAAAAACGACTTGAGTAAAAAAATTTTAAAAGACCGACACTTGCTTAGTGTCTATACTATTAAGTTAAAGGTTATATATTTTATTTTAAGTTATTTCTTTTTAAGTGTCTGGAGCGTCTGGTAATATAAATATATACAAATATATAAAACGTAATAAAAAGTTTTCAACAAGTTATTAACAATATGGAAATAAGGGGATAAACCTCGTAAGGAAATACTCAATGCAAAATAAGTCAAAAAAGACTTGTTTAATCCAATAAAAAGTCGTATATTTACATAGTAAATGAGTGATAATATAAAACATAAAACTATGAGTAAATTTGAAATTTGGTTAGATGAGGTAAATGAAAAGAGAAAACAACATTGGGATGATAACTATTCCTTTAAACCTTACGAACCCCTCCATATCAAAAAAGGGCAAAAGTACATGAAGGTAATTGATGGTACTTCCGTATGGGGATTCGTTTCTATGTGGGAAGGTGTTTTCAAAGGAACATTGGTTTGTAAAGGTGATTTACTAAAACCTGCAAGTTGGAATACTCCCGCTAAACATAGTAGAGGAAATATTTTTGATGGAACTGATAAATGGGAATTCTTTGGACCATCATATTTAAGATAACAATATGAATATTACAAATGAAATTAAGTGGATGTATATCCTTCTATCATCCCTATTGTTTATTTTAGCTCAAGGAGGAGCATGGTTACAACATAACCTACAATTTAAATATCCAAGGTTAGGACCTGAGTGGTGGGGGTGGTATGTTGCCGCTTTACCAATTACATGGTTGTTCCTTAAATCAACACAACTTGGTGTTGAGGGATTTGGTGGTTCATTATGGGCTAATCGTTTCTTGGGATTTTCGGTTGGTATCTTGGTGTATGGTATTCTTACCAATTACTATTTTAATCAACCAATGACATCTAAGGTATGGGTACAAGTAAGTTTATGTGTTATAATAATGTGTGTTCAAATTTTTTGGAAAGAACCTAAATTATAATAGAATGGCAATGATACGACAAGATGATATGATAATTCATGGATTGGGTGATGTGAGTACATTGGGTTGGAAGTACAGTATAAAGTCAAATATATGTAAAAAATATAAAACTTGGATTAATGCTAACTTTACCGATTTATGTTTTGAAGATTCATATCTACCATTAAGTAAAACAGTTTGGATTGAAAAATTATCTAAGAAATTAAGATGTGAGTTTAACTTACTTGCCCAAGAAGATAATACTAATTTGGATATATTTAATTCATTTGTATCAAATGTAAATTCATTTAAATCAACTGATGTTGTTATTATAAATTGGACAAACAATTATAAATTTAATGTATATAGTCATACTGAAGTTCATTCTATTTCTAATGTCTTTGATTTTGAGAATGTAAGTAAACTAGTACAAGCAGATTCTGTAACAGATATGTTTAAAAATAGAGCTCAAACAAAATCAGTATATGAAGTTCATACATATGAAAGAGCTATAAGGGAAATTTGTAATAACAAAAACATTCAAGTATTCTTTTGGAGTATGGATAATTTACATCACTTAACGCATAGTGATGCTATCTTACAAAGACCAGAATACATATTAGGAAAATATTTGATTAAGTATAGAAACGAATGTGGAATAACACCTCAAGGTGATTTTTACAATGAACTCGATACTCCTTTATTTTATTCTTCTATTAACTATATAGATGGTTCGATGTTCATGATGAGTACAGATACCAATGGTGCGGTAATGTCATCTACACTATTAGGAGAAAGAGGTCATGATGTTCTTACAAAACACTTCTTCTCTCACTTTATTAAACATATTAAAAACAAAAAAGTAACGAAAAACTTACTATTATAATATAACAAATGATAAATAATTTATTTCCAACACCTGTTTATTACACCAACATTGAATCTGATGTATTGGGTGTATTGCAAAAAGATATAAAAAAATATATCAAAAACAATATAGATTTATTTAACTCGAATGAATGGAAGTGTCCTACTAAAACAAATATATTTTGTGATAAACATAGAAACTTTTTTCCTGATTATCTAAAAGAGTTGATAATGCATAAAACTTCTGAATATATGGTAGAGTGTAACTTCAAACCAAGACCATATTTAATAGATGATTGTTGGATAACTCTTGGTGAAGAAGGTGCGTATCAAGAACTACACGACCATATGGGAGCAGGAAGTATTTCAAATGGATTCTCCTCAGTACTATACATTTCAATAGATGAAAATCAAGGAGGTGAATTTGTTATGCAATCACCAATCGATATATTAAGTAAATTATTACCGGAATCTGATAACGAACTACTTGCACCACAGATACACCTTGAACCACAGGAAGGTTTGATTGTATCATTTCCATCTTGGTTAAAGCATGGCAGTTTGCAATATAACTCTAGAAAGAAAGAACGGATATCAATAAGTTGGAATATAAATTTTCAATAAAAATTTGGATATGTTAAATAATTTTCGTATATTTGTATAATAAAAACCAAAACTAAATGGCACAAGAAATGGAAACATATATTTCTATTAAGAATGGAAATGTAGACATCTCTAAAAAATTAGATGAGTTATTCACGCCCGTAAAAGGAGAATATAATACCAGAACCATTGAATTAATCAATCGTTTATATGGTACTAATTTTACTTGGGATGTTGATTTAAGTAGAGATGAAAACGAAGCAAATGGAAACACATGGCCAGAATATAAATGGCTTGGTGATAATGTTGGAAGTAAGTGGATTTATTCTGAATATGATAGTGATGAAGATTGTGCATTCATTCATCTAAATCTAAAATCAGCATGGTCAGTACCACAAGGATTTATAAAAAAACTTACAGAAGAATTAAGGAAGATACATGATGAATGTTATATAGTAGGAACATATGAAGATGAATCATATAATCCAATGGGAGCTTTTGTTTATGGAAATAATTTTGATGGTATCGAAGATTTAGATGTGGAAATTGATGAAGATAGAGTATGGGAAGACGATTACTATATAGGAGAACTTAGAAATAAAACAGAACAACTTAAAGAAGATATACATAATGTATATCTCGAACACTTACAACCATGAAAACAAAATTAGGATTTACTGCAGGTAACTTTGATTTATTACATCCTGGTTACATTTATACTTT